>Ga0209515_10006166_pt1 | contig 15071 bp, 20 predicted proteins | sample Subgroupgradi54m_FD_187454 | JGI IMG/M metagenome (GOLD analysis project Ga0209515, IMG submission 187454) | Subsurface groundwater microbial communities from S. Glens Falls, New York, USA - GMW60B uncontaminated upgradient, 5.4 m (SPAdes)... ...
CTCGGAGCCAAGAAAAAAATTATCATTACGCAGTTTTTAATCGAATCAATTATTCTCACCTTCAGCGGAGGAATTATTGGCATAATTTTAGGAATTATAGTTTCTTATATCTTTTCTAACATTTCCAATTCGCTCTTCGTACTATCTCCCACGTCTGTACTTCTGGCCTTTGTAGTCTCGGCCGCTATCGGTATTTTGTTTGGCTGGTATCCTGCCCGCAAAGCCGCAAATCTACAACCTATTGAGGCTTTACGCTATGAATAAAGCCGAAATCCTGAGCGCTTGTTATCAGCTGAGTCGAAGGATTGAAGCATTAAGGTATGAATAATTATGAAAAAGTGGTTTATTTTCGCCTTAGCTTTAATACTTATTTTAAGTATGCTATATATTTATAACCAAAGACAAATCGCCCTTCTATTAACAAATGCTGGCAATCTAAGAGCATCATTACCCGAGCGGTATACTGAAAATACATATAATCCTCTCTCAATTGTAGCTATGAGGGCAAAAAGTTATCCCGGAAGTGACTTAACCATTGAACAAACGTTATCTCCTGGGGTCAACTATAATCAATATGTCGCATCATATATATCAGAGGGCTTGAAAATTTATGGTCTGCTTACTGTTCCTATAGAAAATAATCCGCCAGCTGGCGGATGGCCGGTTATCATATTTAATCATGGTTATATCGCTCCAGAGGCCTACAAAACCACCGAGCGCTATGTAGCCTATGTAGATGCACTCGCCCGATCAGGATATATCGTATTTAAACCCGATTATCGGGGTCATGGTAATTCAGAGGGACAACCAGAAGGAGCCTACTACTCTCCCGCTTATGCCACCGATGTATTAAATGCCCTGTCATCAGTAAAAAAATATAAAAGCGCCAACCCCAGTAAAATAGCTATGTGGGGTCATTCCATGGGCGGCAATATTACTCTTCGGGATATAGTGGTTAATACCCTAGATATCAAAGCCGCCGTGATTTGGGGAGGTGTTCTCGGTTCATATGAGGATTTGATGAATAACTGGCAAAGAAGAGTCCCTTTTCAACCCTCCCAGCGTCAACTTGCTCTTAGAAATAATTATAGGAAAAGATTTACAGATATGTATGGAACGCCCCTAAGCAATCCGACTTTTTGGCATTCAATTGATCCTACCTTTTTTCTTTCTGATATTAATACTCCGATCCAGCTTCACACCGGTGGAGACGATGGAGAAGTACCGGTAGCCTTTTCCATAAATCTAAAAGAGTCTTTAGAAAAAGCAGGAAAAACTGTAGAATATTACAACTATCCGGGAGGAGATCATAATCTATCCTCTCCGAATTTTGAACTGGCGATGAATCGATCGATCGCTTTTTTTGATAAATATCTTAAAAACCAGTAAAAATTTTATGGTTAAAATTATTATCAAAACTATTAATGGTAAATTCCTTTATGCCATCCCCATTATCTATATTCTTGGAGTAAGCATATTTATGCTCTATCATCGAGCCTGGCTTTCTCCTGACCAATTCTTTGCTTTTGCTATTCTAGCGACTTTAATATTAGGAAGAGTAAAACAGTTTATCCATGACTGGGTGCCGGTGCTTCTACTCCTTTTTGGCTATGAATATCTGCGGGGAGTTATACCGTTTCTTGCTATCCATCCCCATATTTTCCCCATGATCTATGCCGATCAATTTCTCTTTGGTTCCATACCCACTATTAAACTTCAAACAATTCTTTTTTCCCAGAGTGTCAACCACTGGTATGACTATATTGCTGTGATCTTATATATATCTCACTTTATCATTCCCATGATTGTAGCCTTTTTATTCTGGCTCTATGACCGCAAATATTTCAAAAATTTTACTTCCGCATTTCTTCTCTTATCCTATTTAGCTTTTATCACCTTTATATTATTTCCGGCCATGCCTCCGTGGATGGCCAGTAATTTAGGATATTTGCCTCCCATGAAAAAAATTATGGATCAAGTCTTTATCTCATTTGCTCATCCTATTGATGTACCCTCCGTCTATCAATTTTTCGGTGTCGATTTGGTCGCCGCCGTTCCCTCTCTTCACGCAGCCTATCCTTGGTTAATTTTTCTTTTCATCTTTCAAAAGCTCCATAAGCTTGCCTTTTTTGTATTACCCTATGTTCTGGGCGTTTGGTTTTCTGTTATTTATCTTGGCGAGCACTATGCTGTCGACGTCATCGCCGGAATTCTTTATGCCAGTCTAGCTTTTGGTATTATTTTATATTTTGAAAAGAGGAAATTAAATTACTCTTCTGAAAGGAGGTGAAAAATGAAAAATATATCAACAATCACCATTATTCTTGTGGTCATAGCAGCGGGAGCTGGTTTTTTTGGCGGGATGAAATATCAGCAAAGTCATTCTACTAATTTACAAATGACAGCCCGATCAGACGGGTCAAACGGTATGCGAACCGGACAATTCGGACAAAGAGGAGGAGGTCGAGGCGGAGCAACTGTAGGTGAGGTTTTAAGCCGAGACGATAAGAGTATCACTATAAAACTTATGGATGGAAGTAGTAAAATTGTACTTTTATCAGATAAAACCCCAATTAATAAAACAACCCAGGCAACTATGGCTGATATAACAGTCGGCACACGCGTAGCCGTTTTTGGTGCAGCTAACTCAGACGGTTCAGTAACGGCCCAAAATGTTCAATTAAACCCCATGTTTGGAAGCGGCCGTCAACCAAATCAAGCACCGAAATCAGCTGATGCCAAAGAAATAGTAATTCAGGCAAGTAATTATTCCTTCTCACCTGCTACAGTCACGCTAAAGAAAGGTGAAAAAACGAGGATAGTTCTGAAAAATACCGGGGGCATGCACGATTTTAAAGTCGATGAATTAAATATCTCTACAGCCATTATAAGCGATGGGCAGGAAGATTTTGTCGAATTTACACCGGATAAGGCCGGAACATTTGAATTTTACTGCTCTGTAGCCAATCATAGAGCCATGGGCATGAAAGGATCATTAATCGTCCAATAAAACAAAACAATTTGTATAAATAGCAAAATACCTTGTGCCACCCTCACAGGGTATTTTGTTGTACAATAGATATTTATGATAATACAAGCCAAACAGTTGACCAAAAAATTTAAAGATTTTACAGCAGTTGATAATATTTCCTTTGACGTAAATAAAGGCGAAATTTTTGCCTTTTTAGGTCCCAATGGTGCCGGCAAAACCACAACTATAAAAATGCTGACTACTTTACTTACTCCTACCTCTGGAGAAATTACCATCAATGGCTTTGATCCGACGAAAAGACAAGATGACGTCAGGCGCTCTTTCGGTATTGTTTTTCAAGATCCCAGTCTTGATGACGAATTAACTGCCTATGAAAATCTAGAATTCCACGGAGTCTTGTATCAAGTGCCGACTAATATTTTAAAAGTCAGAATCAAAGAACTTCTGGAATTTGTCGAACTTTGGGATAGAAAAGACCATCTGGTCAAGACATTTTCCGGCGGCATGAAAAGAAGACTGGAAATTGCCCGCGGACTTTTGCATCACCCGAAGATATTTTTCCTGGATGAACCGACTCTGGGACTTGATCCTCAGACCAGAAATCATATCTGGGAGTATATTAAAAATTTGAATTCTAAAGAAAGTATCACTATTTTTTTTACAACTCATTATATGGAGGAAGCAGAAAGAATTGCCCAAAAAGTAGCGGTTATCGACCATGGTAAAATTATTGCCCAAGGAACCCCGGAAGAACTAAAACAAAAGACTCATAAAAATTCTCTTGAAGATGCCTTCTTGAGCCTCACCGGCCGGGCTATCCGGGAAGAAGAAGCAAATAACGCTGATATGATGCGCATCCATAGAAGAATGTGGGTTAGGAGGTAATATAACAACAATTTATATACTCTGGCTTCGACAGATTAAAAGGTACATTCGATCCCGCTCACGTATCGTCGGCTCTTTGGGTCAGCCGATACTTTTTCTCTTTGCCCTCGGTTTTGGTCTGGGTCCCATTTTCCAAAAAGCCGGACAAGGCAGCTACATTCAGTTTCTCACTCCAGGAATTATCGCCATGAGTATCCTCTTTACAGCTATATTTTCCGGAATTGAGATCATCTGGGATAGGCAGTTTGGCTTTTTGAAAGAAACGCTCGTTGCTCCCGTTTCCCGATTTGAAATTATGCTGGGAAGAACTCTAGGTGGGGCAACCGTAGCCACGTTTCAGGGTCTGATAGTTTTTCTTATTTCACTTCTTGCCGGATTTAGACCTCAAGCTCTTACCGGAATAGTTTTAGGTTGTTTTCTCATGTTTCTTACCTCCATTCTTTTTACCGCTCTTGGCACCGCTATTGCTTCAGTTCTGGAAGATATGCAGGGCTTTCAACTTATTATGAATTTTCTTATCATGCCTCTTTTTTTCCTCTCTGGTGCACTTTTTCCCTTGAAAGGATTGCCGGGTTTACTTGGTCTTATTACTTTACTTGATCCTCTAACCTATGGAGTCGATGCTTTAAGAGGAGCATTACTTGGCATGTCTCATTTCGGATTATTTACTGATATCGGCTTATTGACTCTCTTTTCAATTATTCTTCTTGGGATAGGCAGCTATCTTTTCTCCAAAATACAAATCTGAAGTTCAATATACGAAAAAGGTCGCATTTAAGTACGGCTCTTTTTCTCGAGGTAATCCTTCAGCGGTCCCAGATAATATTGCCCCCACCCGCTCTCAATATCTTTGGCATTCTCATCCGGAACATCAGTGTGGGTGAAATCAATTCTTACTCCATTTTTTTCTTGTATTAATGCAAATGTCGTAATTGATGGTTTTTCCCATTTTCTTTTCTCCATACCGCTATACCAGTCCTGCACTAACTTCTTCTTAGAAATAACTTTTGTATTTGTCCCCCAGATTTCTCCACCCCAGAGAGAAAATTTTGTACCTACCTTATTATCCATCTTGGCCGGCCCGCCACCCCAGCCATCAATATATTTTGGATTTACTAAAGCTTGCCAGACTTCCTCAAGCGGGGCATGTATAAAATATGTTTGTTTAATTGTTTTCACTAGAGGAAGTATCCCAAAATGAGGAGATGATGTCAACGGCCATCTATACCATACTCTCAGAAACACTATTTCGTCCGGTATAATAGTCCGATGTTAATTATTAAAAGAGAGACTCAACCTAGGAAAGACACTTTCTGATAGATCGTCCCCTTAAAGCCTTCGTCAATAGCATTAAATGAAATCCATAAAATAAAAAGCACATCTCCTAAAATCGCAGCATAACATAGTATTTTGTAGAAATTTCTATCCATAGTTGAGTGTATTATTGTAGTTATTCTTTTAGCTAATAATCCTTGGTTTTTCACACCCTTCAAGCTCAGTTTCAATAGTAGCATGAGTAATATTGTGATTTTTTGCAAGTAATTTCTTGATTTCTTTAACAATCTTTATGCTTTTTTGCAAGTCACATTCTTCAATCACGATATGACAACTTAAGGCCGTATCATGGGACGAAAGTGCCCATACGTGAAGATCATCAACTTCTTTTATCAAAGGAATCGAACGAATTGTTTTTACAAGATTATTCAGATTGAATCCTTCTGGCATTCCCTCAAGAAGTATGTGAAGAGATTCTTTAATAATGCCCCATGCGGAAACAAGAAGCATAAGACCTATGCATATACTGATAATGGGATCAAATATGGTTAATTTAGTAAAGAAAATAATAATTCCTGCTACAAGTGCCCCGACTGATGATATCGTATCAAACGCCATACTCAGAAACGCACTTTTTATATGAAGATCTCTCTCACGGGAAAACAAAAAAGCGATAGAGCCATTGATAATAATCCCAAAAGCAGCAACAAGAGCTATTATCGATCCTTCAACAGGGTGTGGATGAAGAATCCGTTTTATTGCCTCATAAAAAATATAGAAAGCTACAAATATTAGTGTTGTTGAATTAAAAAGAGCAACGATAATCGTTATTCTTTCATGACCAAAACTGTGACGATGATCGGGTTCCCGTTCACCAAATCCGATAGAAATGAATGTAATTAAAAGGCTAAATGAATCGGTTAGATTATGCAAAGAATCTGAGATAAGAGCTAAACTTCCTGAAAAAATTCCAACAATAAATTCAATAATGGTAAAACATGTGTTAAGAATCAAGCTCAATTTGAGTTTACTGTTTAAGATTGAAAGATCATGGTTATGATTCTGGTTCATTATTCTATTATCTCACATCTGCAAAAACGAGGAGAAAGGACAATTATAAATATTATATTGTTATGCAGATATAAACCTCTAAATGTTGCGGGACTTGGATTCCCCGCCTGCTAGGGCCTGAGCTGGGAGACTAGGATTCGAACCTAGATAAACAGATTCAGAGTCTGTTGTCCTACCGTTAGACGATCTCCCAGCACAGTCCCCATCAATGGCGGGCCATTATACGATCCCGCAATTAAACCTAATTTTATCAAAAATAGCCTTTAATTACATCTGTTATAATCTAATGACGATATGAACAAAAAAATAGTCGTCTTTGCCGGCAATGAATGTAAAAAAGAAAAAGAAAAATATTATTTTCCTCTGGCTTACCAAACAGGTAAATTATTGGCTGGTGCTGGCTTTGTTATCGTAAGCGGGGGAGGCCCCGGTCTTATGGACCAGGTTAGTCGGGGCGCCTTTGAAGCAAAAGGGGAGACTATAGGGATATGTATAGATTTGCCAGGGCGTATCCAATCAAAATTTCTCACCAGTCAAATGATATTTGACAAACTCATTCCCCGACAGGAGAAACTTATCAGTCTTGGTGATGGATTTCTTGCGCTACCCGGAGGTATCGGTACGCTTTTCGAAATTGCCGAAATTTTAGCCCTCAAAAGGAAGAAAGATATACCACCGGATTGTCCGATGATTCTGATCGACGGCTATTATAATAAATTAGAGCCGTTTTTTGAGAAGATGCAGCAAGAAGGATTTACTAATTACGATTTCCCCTCACTCTATGCTTTGGTAAATTCACCAGAGGGTGCCATTGAAGCATTGAATAAATCTTTATGTTAAAAAATCCAGTTTAATATCGTGGAAACTATCGTGATGACGACCGCCGCAATAAGAGCAGTTCCAAAAGAATCTATATGAAAACCCGGCACTAATTGGGAGACGATAATCAAAAGTACTGCATTAATTACAAATATAAACAGTCCCAGCGTTATGATGGTAGCCGGAAGAGTAAGGAGTAGAAGAATCGGTTTAATAAAAAGATTGAGGATTCCCAAAACTATAGCCACAAGAAGTGCCGTAGTCCATGAGTCGATACTAAATCCGGGAACGAGTTTAGTGGTAACCAAAAGTACAAATGCCTTGATTATCCACTCTACCAGAATTTTCATACCAAATTTATTTTAATACGGCTTTGCAATTTTGTCCACTGCCTCCTAAAATAAGCTGATGCGGCAAAAACTTCTCCTATTTCTTATTATTCTTTTTGCTTTTATCTTTTACAAAGAGACGCTATATTACTTCTTGATCAGTGATGATTTTTATTTTATCAGTTTCAAAAATATAGCGGAAGCTCTTTTACCAAAAGCAAATTTCTATCATTATAATCCTGTATTTTGGACTTTAATGTTTATTGTGAAATCCTTATTTGGTGCCAATCCCTTTGTTTTTCATTTTCTAACAATTGCACTTCACATATCCAATATTATTGTCTTTTACTATTTTGGAAAGCTTCTTTTAAAAAGCACCAAGTCAGGACTCTTAGCCGCCTTGATCTTTTCCATTTTTTTTCCAAATTATGAAACAGTTTACTGGATAACCGGCCTAAACACTTCTTTAATGGTATTTTTCTATTTATTAGGATTATTAGTTTTTATAAGTCTTAACAATCCAACCAGATTACTTCGCTATAGCACTTTTTTATTATTTTTCACTTTGGCGCTTCTCTCTCATGAATATGCCATCAGCTTACCCATCGTCTGTTTTGTTTATTGGTTATTATTTAATCGAAAGAAAATAAAGATCTTTGATGGAATAAAAATATTTGCTCCTCCGGTAATTATCATTATTCTATTGACGGCCATTAAATTGATGTATGTCTCCAAAAACTTAGTTGTTGTTAAACCCTCAATTCTTAGATTTATCCAATCATTTATTAAATCATTTACCTATCTTCTTCTTCCCAGTCCGCCAACTCTAGATAGCCTTCCCAAAATATTACTAATCGGATTATTTATTTTATTAATAATATTTGTACTATTGAAAAGTCTAAAAAGCAAAATAAGATTATTTCTTCTCTCTTGGTTAATAATTACCATTATTATATTCTCTCTCACCAGCCTTCCTCAAGCCAGATATTTTTATCTCTCATCAATACCCGCCCTATTATTAATTACTTCAATTATAAAAGATGATAAATTGAAATGGAAATTTGTATATCTATTATTTATAGTAGTATCAGGAATTATTTTTCTTCAGCAACAGAAAATTTATTGGAGAGAAACTAGCTTAATTACCAAAAGAACATTAGCAGATATAAAAAGTAATTATCCTACTCCCATATCCGGACAAACCATTTATTTTATTAATTTACCTGATAGTATCAATGGACCACCTTGGAATGCCTATCTTTTTCGAAATGGTTTAGATAACGCTCTCGAATTATACTATGGGAAAAAAGTTGAAGAAATAAAATATTACCGCTCAATTCCCCCTAGCAAAGCCATCCGCGATGACCCTTATATTTCACCTGACAAATTGGAACAATTAATAAAGAAAAATGAATTAATATTTATCTATAAAGAAAAAGAGGGGACAGTGGAGAAATTATAACTGATATGATAAAGTGAATTATGAATTTTACGCCCCTCGTGGGATTTGCAGCTGCACTCCTAGGCACCATCGCTTTTTTGCCTCAAGCGATAAAATGTTGGCAAACGAAGCATACCAAGGATATCTCTTTCCCAACCTATATTATCTTAGGGTCAGCTGTTTTCTTATGGACAATCTATGGACTTCTAATTAAAGATATTCCCGTAATTATGTCCAACTCAATTGCATTTATAATCGTGTCCTCAATATTAATAATGAAAATGAAATTCGGATAATAGGGCTAGTATGAGCAAGTGGCATGATTTATCTGGCGAAAAGATTGATCAATTATTAATTACTACCGATAAAGAAGGAAAACCCATTGGTCAAGCGACAAGAAAAGTTTGTCACGAAGGCAAGGGAAGAACACACCTAGCTTTCCTAGCTTTTTTATTGGATGAAGACAACAATATTTACCTCCAGAAAAGAAGCCTCCAAAAGTCATTATGGGACGGATACTGGGATGCATCAGTAGTTTCTCATGTATTGCCCGGCGAATCAGTAGAACAGGCTGCAAAGAGGAGAGGAAAGGAAGAACTTGGAGTAGATGTGACGTTTAAAAATCTAGGTGGATTTTATTATTTTGCCAAATATAACGGCAACTGTGAGAATGAATATTGCCATCTACTTATTGGAAAGACCACCGCCCCAATTTCTCATAATCCGGTAGAGATTGAACAGGTTAGAAAAATTAAATTAACCGAGTTGAAAAAAGAACTGAACACTAAAAATACCCATTTCACCCCCTGGCTCAGGCTTGCCTTAGAAAAATTTTCAGATCAAATTAGATGAAGACAGAGTATAAAGCTGGAATTGCTCTTCTTACGAGTACAATATTAGGGGCCTTTATAGCTATCGTATCCAAAATAGCCCTTAGAGAAATTGGACCATTTACAGTTTTATTCTTTCGTTTTTTGATCGCCGCAATTACAATTTCGCCATTTGTATTGAAATCTAGACCCTGGAGAAATAAATATTTCAGACAACTGCTTGCTGTTTCAGTATTAAGTACTGCTAATACGGCATTATTTATTTGGGGAATCCAATTTACATCAGCTACAGTAAGCCAGATTATCTATGCGGCTATGCCGCTACTGATTATATTTATTTCAACACTTGTTTGGAAAGAAAGATTTCCACTTCGCAAAATATTAGGTGTAACCATTGGTTTAGTTGGAATAATCTATATAGTTTATTTATCCATCATCGAAAAGGGAACCACCATATCTGGTAGCTTGAAAGGGAATGTAGCGATAATTTTGGCCATGTTTTCCTGGATGTTTTATATTATACTTTCAAAAAGAATTTCTAAATTTTTCTCTCCGATTACCATAAGCGGAGTATCCGTTTTTTCTTCTTGTATCATTGGATTTTTCTTATTTCTTGGAGAATATTCAACATCTAATTTTATGCTCAAATTTAATACCCAAATCCTAGTAGCAGTTATTTATTTGGGACTGTTTGGATCAACTATTTTCTATATACTTTATCAATACGGTATCAAATATTCATCAGCTTTAACCGCTAGCCTCACAAGTTACCTCCAGCCTATATTTACCGCCATTTTGGCCATGCTGATATTAAACGAGAAATTAACATTTGGTTTTACACTAGGATGTGCGCTTGTATTTATCGGCATATTTGTTACCACCACTCTAGAGATACGCCACCGGAATAAAATTGCCCGTCTTTCCTTGAATGTAGAGTAGCTTTGGGGTAAACTATCCACTACCTGTTCATGCATCCTATCGTTCTCGATATTGAAACGCAAAATTTATTTAACGAAGTAGGCTATGATCATAAAAAACTTAAAGTATCGGTAGTTGGTATCTACGATTATGATACCGATAGTTACGAGACATATTTTGAAAAAGATTTAAACAATCTATTCCAAAAACTTGAGCATACATCATTATTAATTGGATTTAACATCAATAAATTCGACTTGCCGGTTTTAGCACCTTACTACCTAGGAAATTTATTTAAAATTCCAACTTTAGATTTACTCGAAGAAGTCTACAAAAGTCTTGGCTTTAGATTAGCATTAGATGATCTGGCTCGTTCGACACTTGGAGTAAAAAAGGAAGGTCATGGGTTACTAGCGATAGAATATTTTCGGCAAGGCAACTATGATAAATTAAAAAAATATTGTCTATCCGATGTAAAGATTACCAAAGAGCTTTATGAATTTGGGAAAAAAGAGAAAAAATTATATTTCCAAGGTGTGAAGGGAAAAAGAGAAATTACAGTCAATTGGGGCCATTTGCCAAACCAGAACCCTGGTATAGAGTTAACTTTGCCGATATGAATAAAATCTCAAAACTAAAACTTAAAATTAAAAACTTGCAAGTTGACGTAGAAGGCAAGGAAATTTTAAAAGGAATATCTCTAGAAATAGCCTCAGGTGAAGTTCACGCCATCATGGGCCCGAATGGATCGGGTAAATCGACTCTGGCTCAAGCAATTATGGGACACCCCAACTTTAAACTCAAAACTCAAAAGTCAAAACTCAAAATTGGACAAAAAGATATCACCAATTTAAAACCTAATGAAAAAGCCAAAGAGGGACTTTTTTTAGCATTTCAAAACCCCGTTGCAGTACCCGGAGTGACGGTTGCCAATTTTCTAAAAACTGCTTATCAAGCCCTGAAAAGTACCAAAGGGCAAAGTGGCAAAGTGGCAAAACATAATCCTTCTTTATCGGTCTGGGAATTTAATGAGAGATTAGTTGCCAAAGCTAAAGAATTAGCCTTGCCTCAAGAATTTCTGCGAAGATCTATTAACGATGGCTTCTCCGGAGGAGAGAAGAAAAAAGTCGAGATGCTTCAAGCTCTCGTCCTCGAGCCCAAATTTGCCATTTTTGATGAAATTGATACGGGCCTGGATATCGACGCCCTAAAAATTGTTGCCTATGGTATAAAAAAATTAAAAGATAGAGGCTGCGGGATCTTAATCATCACCCATTATCAGAGAATTTTAAAATATATCCAGCCTGACTTTATACATATATTAATAAATGGTAAAATAGTAAGAAGCGGCGGGCCAAAATTAGCAGAATTATTAGAATCAAAAGGTTATGCAACCATCAATTCCCATTAATACCAGTTACCCTTTAGGTTTTCACGAACCGGAAAACTATATCTTTAAGTCCAAAAAAGGCTTATCAGCCCAAGTGGTTGAGGAAATCTCCTGGCATAAAAATGAGCCGGAATGGATGCGACAGTTTCGCCTCAAAGCCCTCGATATATTTTATGCCAAAACTATTCCCCAATGGGGTGGAGATTTAAACCACATTAATTTCGATAATATTTTTTATTACATAAAACCAACTCAAAAAAAAGCCAACAGCTGGGAGGAATTACCCGATGAGATCAAAAGAACCTACGATCGGATTGGTATCCCCGAGGCAGAAAAGAAATATCTTGGTGGAGTATCAGCTCAGTATGAATCAGAAGTTGTTTACAAAAGTATCCAAAAGACTTTGGGTAAAAAGGGTGTCGTATTTTTAGATATGGATTCGGGCCTTCGTGAGTATCCACAGTTAGTCAAAGACTATTTTGGTACAGTCATTCCACCTCATGATAATAAATTTGCCGCATTAAATTCGGCCACCTGGAGTGGGGGATCATTTATCTATGTGCCCAAAGGAGTAAAAGTAGAACTGCCACTCCAAGCATACTTTCGTATCAATGCCGCCAATATGGGACAATTTGAAAGGACGCTTATCATCGCTGATGAGGGAAGTTATGTCCATTATGTTGAAGGCTGTACAGCTCCTATTTATTCTACCGATTCTCTCCATGCGGCAGTAGTGGAAATAATTGTTAAAAAAGGAGCGCGCGTCCGCTATACCACGATCCAGAATTGGTCGACAAATGTTTACAATTTAGTAACCAAAAGGATGAGGGTCGAAGAAGAAGGAATAGGCGAGTGGATTGACGGCAATTTAGGTTCAAAGCTTACCATGAAATATCCCTCAGTTTATCTCATGGGGAAGGGTGCTCGGGGAGAGGTATTATCAGTTGCCTATGCTGGGCCAGGACAACATCAGGACGCAGGGGGGAAAGCCATCCACTTCGCCCCTTATACCACTTCCAAAATTACCTCCAAATCAGTCAGTCGCGGCGGAGGAAGAACTTCATATCGGGGATTATTGCAAGTTTTTCAAAGTGCCAAGGGTGCCAAATCCAAAGTCGTCTGTGATGCACTCCTTATCGATGAAGAATCAAGGTCTGATACCTATCCGACGATGGATATTAAACAGCATGATTGCCAAATCGAACATGAGGCCACTGTCTCCAAGATTGGCGACGAACAATTATTTTACCTTATGAGCCGGGGGTTAACCAAAGCCGACGCCGAAGCGATGGTCGTCAACGGCTTTATCGAACCTATTGTCAAAGAATTACCACTCGAATATGCCGTTGAGCTTAATAGACTTATACAGTTAGAAATGGAAGGGAGTGTTGGATAAATGGAAAAAATTCTGACCGTCCAGTATCCTGATAATCAAAAACATAAAGATTTAGCTGATGCGGCTAAAAATATTGCTGTTGCTCGTGATATAGCCAAACAGTTGGGATCAGATGAGGAAGACGCCGTGTTACATGGATTAGACTCAGCTAGGAGAATAATGGAAAATGATGAAAATGATTTTCCACCCGAATATACAGGTGCATAAATGATGAAAAATGGAGATAAGAAAATTATTATTATTGACCGTTTAAAAGGAAATCAAGAATTTACAGTCGCTGATAAAGAGAAAAAATTTTTTATAATTTTTCTTACCGACGGGAAGAATCAAAAAGGCAGCATCACAATAAGTATTAAAGGTAGCCAGGCAGATGTAAAGATTTTAGGAATTATTATCGGGTTTGGCGTCCAGGAAGTGAATCTTTATACATTTCAAGACCATAAAGAAAAAGAAAGTGTTAGTGATCTTTTTATTAAATCAGTTCTTTTTGATAAAGCCAAGTTTCATTACGAGGGTCTTATCAAGATCGAAAAAGGCGCCCAGAAAAGTAATGCCTATCAAAAAAATCAGAATCTTTTGATGTCTCCTTACGCCTGGGCAGAAAGTAAACCTTATTTGGAGATATTAGCTAACGATGTTCGCTGTACACATGGTGCTACCATAGGTAGACTCGATAATGAGCAGTTATATTATCTGGAAACCAGAGGATTGAGCCAGTTAGAAGCGACTATATTATTAATCCAAGGCTTTTGCAATGATGTTTTACAAAGACTGCCAGATGAAGATTTACAAGAAAAATTGGGACAACGAATAAAAGAGAAAGTATCTAAATTACTCTATTAATATGTCAGAATTTGTCAAAGTTGCCACCAAATCGGATATAGAGAATGGCAAAATGAAAGCCTTCACTATTAAAGGCAAAACCATAACCATCGCCAATACCGATGGAGAATTTCTGGCCTTCGACGATACCTGCACTCACGCTCAATGCTCTTTGGCCGGAGGCTTCTTAGATAGTTATACTCTGACCTGCTACTGCCACGGAGGACAATATGATATTAAAACAGGTGAAGTCCTTTCTCCACCACCGCCATCTCCGCTTGGGGTCTATAATGTGAAGGTTGAAGGGGAAGATTTACTGATTGAAATATAAAATCAATTGACCTAAGTTAACCTTTAGAAATTTTATTTCTATGTTCGATCCCAATAAAATAAAAACAGATTTTCCCATATTTAAGAGATTAATTAATAGCAAGCCGATCGTTTACCTCGATTCTGCTGCTTCTTCTTTAAAACCTTATCAGGTTATCGACGCTATGAATAACTACTATACTAAGTTTAGCGTCAATGTTTTTCGCGGAATTTATAAACTATCTGAGGAAGCGTCTGAAAAATATGAGAATTCCAGAGAGATAGTTGCCAAATTTATCGGTGCCCACAGCGCCAATGAAATTATTTTTGTCCGCAATTCCACCGAAGCGATTAATCTTGTCGCCTATTCCTGGGGGAGAGTCAATATCGAGGAAGGAGACGAAATTATCTCCACAGTCATGGAGCATCATGCCAATATAGTCCCCTGGCAAAGTTTATCCGAAGAAACAGGCGCCATCCTTAAATTTGCCGATATTGACGAGGAAGGGCTATTAAACCTCAAAGAACTCGAGAAATTAATTACCGAAAGAACAAAATTATTAACTCTGACTTATGTCTCCAATGTCTTAGGAA
>Ga0209515_10006168_pt1 | contig 15070 bp, 15 predicted proteins | sample Subgroupgradi54m_FD_187454 | JGI IMG/M metagenome (GOLD analysis project Ga0209515, IMG submission 187454) | Subsurface groundwater microbial communities from S. Glens Falls, New York, USA - GMW60B uncontaminated upgradient, 5.4 m (SPAdes)... ...
GGCGTTGCCTTAATTTGAGATTTTCGTAAGCCAACGCAATGTGACATGAAAAAACAGTGGCATGCTCTAAATCTTCCTCGCTAAAAGGCTGCTTGTTTTCTTTTTCGGTGATATTGATCAGGCCAATTAATTTATTTTCACTGACCAGCGGAATGGATAGAAACGAATAAGATTGATATCGATTGTTGGATTTTTCTTTGGGGAAACGCAAATCATTTCGAATGTCTTCAACTCGGATTGGAAATCCTTTTTCGGCAACCCAGCCGGCGATCCCTTCCCGTAATTTAATTGAAGAGCCCTGTAGTCGTTCGTGACCTTGACCGCGAGCAGCCTTTAAAACTAATTCTTTGGAGTATTCATCCCAAATAAAAAAAGAGCCCATGGAAGCGTCCACCATACCTAAGACAGAATCCAGGGCGAAATCAGTGAAAACGGGGATATCCGAAAAAGAATGAAGTGTAGATGAATATTCAGTGATCAAACTGGGAGAAACCTTGCAAGCGGTCCCTTGGTTTTTAAGGGATCGTAAGGAATGTGCCATTGGAAACGAAGAAAACTGTGTGTACTCCTTCTGCAGTGTATTACCGCGGGATGCTGAATTGTTCAAAGAATACCACATGGTTGAAAATAGTCAACCTTTCAATAAGTATTAAAAAACTCGATTATAAGGAGTGAGCTTGAACAAGATGTCCAAAAAAATAGACTCCTTACAGAGTTTACACAGTTTTTTATATTAAACGATCAGCCCGCTTTAGAAACGAGCTCCTGATGACTTTTCGCAAGCTGAGAAAGAGGGTGGCCGGGATACTGAGTTAGAAAGTCCTGGTATATAGAAGCGGCCTGCTCCTTATCTTTCATGCGGTTTTCAGCGATCAACGCCTTCAAAAATAACCAACGGCCTTTTCGTTCTTCAATCGCTTCGTTTTGTATTTCCTGATCCACTCTTTCCATCAACTGGTTCCAATCTTTCTTCTGCGTATAAGCTGATAGCATGAATTGTCTCGCGTACGCGGAAATCTTGGAATTGGGTTTTTCTTCCACTAATTTTTTATATTTTGAAATGGCTTCATCAAGCACCTGATTCCCATTTTCAATTTCTCCTAAATCTTTAAAGTGAAGGAAACGCAAAAAAGGCACCTGAAGACCCGCAACGGTCACCGGGAGTTGTGATTCCAAATCAATATAAATTTCATTCGCTTTTTCCCACTGATTTTCTGCTTGATATGATTTTCCAATCAACAATTTAACATCAGCTGATCCGGCAGGGCTATCTTTGAAATATTGATTGAACGCCCGCTCAAACCATTCCCTGCTCTTCGCATATTGTTTTTGAGATTCATATAAAAGGCCCAAACGAACAGCCGTTTTTCCGGCGAATGTCTGTTTGGGATATTTATTCATAAATCTTTCATAATCGTTGATGGCCTGCTCCATGTCGTTGTGTTTCGTCGAAAGCTCCGCGATGGTAAGAAGCGCAAGAGGCGCATAACCGCTATTGGGAAACTGATCTGAAATTGAAAGCCACTCCCGTCTTGCTTTCTGCCAATCATCATTGGCCAAATAGGTTAAGGCAAGATAATTTTTGACTGCGGTTGATGCCTCGATGGGACCGACCGTATTGAGGAAGCTTTCATAATGTTCAACAGCCATTTGATAAGCGGTGGTTTGTTTCACGGGGTCTTTGGTTTGTTTGTAGTGAAGTAAAACATAAAGAGGCGCGTATAAACCTTTGGTTTGAAGCGGATAAGTTTCGGCGGTCACCCAATATCTTTTCTCAGCAAGGTCCCATCTTTTTTCAAGCTCATAGAGCTGAGCAATCCGGAAACTGGCTTCAGAAGCTGATTCGCCGACTTGACTAAAATTTTGTATGATCTTTAAAAGCGCAGCCCGAGCTCCGTCATAATCTTTATAGCCGGCTTTCAACAAAGATATTTGGGAGAGACTTTCTCTTGCTTTAGGAGTAGTGGGATATTTTTCGACCACCTGCTCAAAAGCGGCAACGGTGGGTTTCAAAACTTCGGGATGGGTCTTTAAATCTTCATTCTTAACCGTTCCCAGCGTTTTTGCAGCGCGATAATAGGCTTTTTCGGCGAGATAATTTTCCCGGCAGCCCGTTAAGAGAACCGAAAGCAAAAGAATGAATACCGCTTTTTTCATTTTATAAAGAAAAACGTTTTCTCAAGAACGGAACCAAAAGTCCCAATCCCATGAGCAGAAATGTAGATGGCTCCGGATGGTGTGGAACTCCGCCAGGAATACCATTTCCGCCGCCGGGCAACAGTCCACCACCGTTGTCTAGCAATTGCTGAATGGTCTCTTCACCACCGGGTCCGGTACCGCCTCCACCAATGGGAGGAAAACTATTATCTCCGCCTGGGGGAGGATTTGTACCATCACCATTAAGATCATTCAAATTGGGATTATTCGGATCTGGTGGTGGATTAGAATTTCCGCCTCCGCCCGAACCAGAACCAGAACCGGAACCGCTGCCGGCACCTGACAGAACGAATATCAATGACAGCAACAAACCGGTTGAAAAAAGGATGGCGGATGCCGTAATAATTTTCCCGCGGGTCCAAAAGTGCTGGCCCTCTCCGTTAACTAAGGGAATGTCAAGTGACCCCTCTTGATCGGAAACGTCTTCCGTCTCGATGATATTTTCCGGAAGAGGATCGCTTGAAATAATGGATGATATATCAGCAAGACTAGGCTGATTCGTTAGGCTTTGAAACATTTCAGCGCCGCCGGGTATTGCCAAATTGATATCTTGGAAATTGCCGTTAGACTCGGAAACATCGCTGATGACCGAATGTACGTCAGGCACCACTGCGTACGCCTGAGAAATCGGAAGTGTAACTGCTAAAATGAAAACTAAAACGGTTTTTAAAAAATTCATGACTTTTCATTCCTCCCTTTTAAGAAAACCAGTGTCGCTGATGATGTGATTAAAATATCCACAATCAACGTGATCACAATACCGCCGGCCAGAACCCACAAAACGAGTTCTGGATAAATTTGAACAAATAACGGAGTATAAAGCTTGGCAAATGATGCGGCAAAAACCAAAAGCATGGGAACCGCGAACAATGCGCTCATAATCCCGACATTTTTAAGCCCACAGCGCAATCCCTCCAAAAATGAATAAAAGAAGCCTTGATTTACAATGATAAGTGAAGGAAGCAAGAAAGCAAAAATGGATTGAATAAGCAACCCCAAGATAAATCCTCCTATCAAGTGAATCAATAAGTTCTTAGGCAATAGATAGAGGAGCCCTTTTAATCCCGCCGTGAAAACCCCGTACGAAATCAGCCAAGCAACAACAAGTGAAATATATTTTTTCAAAACAAAACCGGACGCAAATAAGGTAGAAATTTTTTCTCCTTTAGTGTCCGCTTCTATTTTCTTAATAATTAAACCGCTGATAAAAACCCCGATGACCGTGCTAATCAAAAAATGAGCATGCCCGAACAATTTTGGGAGCAATAAAAAATTATAAGGATAATGAAGGAACTGATCCGTCCAAAATGTTCTAATGATTGGCGCCAACACGTAAGAAACCGGCGGAATCGGCGCAAAGAAAAGAATCGTCAATGCAATTGTATCGAAAATTCCCAAGATCAAAAAAAGAAACAAAACCGTGGGGTTTTTTTGCAACACTGAAAAAACTTGTTTATAAATTTCAACGATTTTTGTCATAAAAAAAGTTTTCTGGCTCATGACCTTGAAAAACAGCCAACCTGAGCGGTTTTTCGGCCGCCCAGGTTAGCAAAGGAGTGTTCCATGAGAAAACTACTGTTCAATATTTAAATCCTTAAATTCAATTAATTCCAAAACTTAAATTTTCCGAATCCAAACATGCCGAGCAAACCAGTAACGGTCAGCATCATCGTGCTGGGTTCCGGAACAAGCAGTTGACCCACAACAAGGTCATCAGAAGTATTTGGTCCACCTATTCCGTTGTCATAGGTTAGTTTCCCTATGAAACTAAATGGGAACGGTGTTCCTGGAGGTGATGGCGGTGTACCAAGTGCTCCGGAAGGAATGTAATACTCAATAACAGATCCCCGAGCAAATGTACCACCATGAGACGCAAGCGTTGTCCAGCCTACGTTTGTATTTAATTGACAGTTAATGACGCTGCCGGTGCAAACTTCAACCACATCGGCTCCAACTCCTGGACCCGGATCGGTGTTGGAATGTCTGATGAAAATATTGAACGGATCAAGCAGACCATCGCCAAGCAGATCCCCCTGCATGCTAATTGTCGGGTTTCCGGTGATCGCGTAATTAAGAGGATCAGTAAACACAACGGAATCCCAATCTAATGTTGGTGGAGGAGCATAAACTTGGAGCAGAATGTAGATCCCGTCATTCGCAAAATTTGCATCGCCACTAAACGATGTCAATTCCTGCAATACAACGGCATTACTGATATCCGTATTATCAAATGCGTTATCGGCCTCATTCGGGTCGTTAACCGATAGATAATATGGATGAGCAGTTCCATTTGGAGCATTCACATTATCCCATTCGAGGGCGTTAAACGTGCCATCGATTGTGGGGGCCAATGCAAAGCCTTGGGAAACTCCCAAGAACATTACAGCGGCTACTAAACTTAACATTAACAGCGTTTTCTTCATTTCGTTCTCCTTTTAAATTCTATTTTGATTTTTACTACGCTTTATTAAAAATAAAGCCACTGTCATTCTGAGCGCAGCGAAGAATCCCAACTTTGAGATCCTTCGGCTTTCGCCTCAGGATGACACTATTTTTATCTACCTGTGCCCAAAACAACCGCTTTCACGGTCATCGCAAGAACCATCAGATCCAACACCGGGCACATCTTGCGAATGTAAAGAACATCATAACGAACTTTTTTCTTAACATCATGAATCGTTTCATCATAACGGCGCTTAATCTGAGCAAGGCCGGTAATTCCGGGCTTTGCAAACAAGCGGCGATCATAATGCGGTATGACTTTTCTGAACTCCTGTACAAAATAAGGCCGTTCAGGTCTTGGACCTACAAGACTCATTTCTCCGCGAAGCACATTGATAAACTGAGGAAGCTCGTCCAGGTGAGTTTTTCTTAAAAAAGCGCCGACACGAGTAACTCGAGGATCATTTTCTTTTGCCCAGACCGGACCTGATTTGGCTTCAGCATCCTGCATCATGGTGCGAAATTTATACATGTTGAATATTTTGCCTCGGATCCCAACTCGGGTTTGTTTAAAAAAGATTGGGCCGCGTGAAGTTGTTTTAATGGTGGTGGCAATAAGAACTAAAAATGGGAAGGTAACGGTAAGACCAAAAGCCGAAACCAAAATATCCAGACTGCGTTTTACCATGCTCCGCCAAGAAAGAACGAGACGGACACGCAAAACCTTAAGGGACTTGCTAAGAGAACTCTTTTCGAAAATCGAGATGACGCGATCTTCCCACGGCAGTTCCCCTGCACGCATTTTCTGATACCTGCGAAACATCAGAAATAGACGAGCATTTTGTTTCAACTCATCCAGTAGACTTTCTTTTTCCCTGACTTCAATTAAATTAATGTCACTCATTTTAATCTTGTTATCCTCCTAAAGGACAGAATGATTGCATAATGCGCGAGTAAAAGGATATGCAGTATCCATGCCAATGCCCTTGTATAGAACAAAAAGTAGGTTTTTATGTGTTTTTAACCGACAAAAAGAGGAAAAATCTAGAAAAATTAACCAACTGAAAATAAACGTAAGAATCAAAATGTCTAAAAAAATAGGCAACTAAGAGGCCGTTAAACGGAATTAATGTAAATCATTATAAATAAATAACTTATATATGTTAATAATGTTTCCATTTTTAGACAAATCAAGAATTAAAATCAACATTTTTTACCTAGATATACTAGGACAAAATAGGACAAACTTGGATGATAATGGACTATGTCATTCCTGCAAAAGCGTGGCGAGATTCGTCCGGACGGATTCCGCCAGTTTTATGGCGAACTTTAGGTGGGAATTCAGCATACCATTCTGAGCCCTTCGTTTGTCATCCTGAACAAAGTGAAGGATCTCAGGGTAAACTCTGCGAAGAATCTACGGTTGTAGATCCTTTAGCTTTACTCTAGATAACTCCCTACGTCTCTCGCTGAATGACGTAAGTTGTTGATATTCTTAAACAGGTGCCGATAATAGAAAACGTCATGAATAGATCAGAGCTTTTAAAGTTCATTGAAATCGGTATTTTGGCGCCTTCAGCCGATAACTTACAGCCTTGGAAATTTAAAATCACGAATAACCAAATTGATCTTTTTTTAGATTCTGACCGCACCAAAAATTTTTGCGATGAAAGCCTTTTTGCGCCTTATTTGTCAGCGGGAGCTGTGATTGAAAATATGCGGCTAGCGGCCGGCGAAAACGGTTATCTGCTTTCCGTTTCTTACTTTCCGGATTCAAATAATTCTAAGCTGGTTGCCTCTTTATGGTTTACAGAAAGTGAACTAGAAAAACAATCCCATTTCCCTGCCGTGAGACAGCGAACAACCAACCGTAAATTTTATTCACGCAAAAAGATAGACATCCGTATTTATTCAAAATTTGAACATTTGATCCAAACGGAGAAAAATTTCAGACTAACCTGGATTCAAAAAAATGGGTCCAGGTATCGTGACTTATGCCGGATTTTGGGAGAAGCCGATCAATTGCGGTTTGAAAATCAACGTCTCCATCTGGAATTTATGAAAACCATGCGATTCACGAAACATGAACGGGAACAAACCAAGGATGGTTTAGATTTCAGGACACTGGAATCAGGCCCGGGAAGTGTTTTTCTTTTTAAACTTATTTCTTCATGGAACCGCTTAAATTTCATGAACAAATTCGGCATGAGCAAAATCTTTAATTTCTACACACAGCTCCAATTACAAACATCTCAAGCATGCGGATTGATTATTTCAGAAAAACATACCCCGATTGATTATGTTTTGGGCGGCGAAATGATGGAAAAATTTTGGCATGAAGCGACGCTCCAGAATCTATCCCTTCAGCCCATGGAAGCGCTGCCCATTTTTTTGATTAATTTAAAAGAAACAGGCTGTCCGGAATTTGATCTGAGCCAAAAAGTAAAACTCAGAAAATTAAAAGACACTTTTTATTCATTATTTTCGGTTTACGAATCCAATGGATTGATCTTTCTGTTTCGGATCGGTTATGCTGATCCGCCCCAAGCCCGCTCCCTCAGAAGAGACGTCGAATCTTTTTTGGTGAAATAAACCCTTTATTTGTGCTAACCTAGCACAAATCAACACCATCCCTATGACGCAAGCGCCCGTAAAACAAAAGTTTAATTACGATCAAGCGTTTGACCGCAATCTTGGATGGCTTACTTCAAAAGAACAAACAAAACTCCAAAATTCCTGTATTGCCATTGCCGGACTCGGCGGAGCCGGAGGATTTCAAGCTCAGGCACTTGCAAGGTTGGGGGTTGGGCATTTTAAGCTTGCCGATCTGGATACCTTTGAACTTTCAAATATTAATCGCCAAATTGGCGCTACGGTCGAAACGCTTGGTCAGAGCAAAGTTTCTGTTATCCGCGATATGATCCTCGCTATCAATCCTCAAGCCCGGATAGAAATTTTTGAGGACGGCATAACGCCCAGTACGATTGATCGATTTTTAGATTCCGCCCTCCTTGGGCTGGATGGAATTGATTTTTTTGCCCAAAACACAAAACTTCTATTTTTTAGAAAATGCTACGAAAAAAAGATCCCCGCTGTAACTTCCTGCCCGCTCGGGTTCGGTGCTTCATTGATTGTCTTTTCACCCGACGGAATGAAATTCGAAGATTATTTTGATCTCAATGACAAAATGAGTGAAAAAGAAAAAAGAATAACCTCAACCCTGGGCCTTTCCCCGAGTCCCTTGTGTTTTTCTTATATGGACAAGAAAGTGATTGATTTAAATGGCCAGCGCGCTTCCAGTGTCTCGCCAGGCCTCATGCTGGTTGCTTCTCTGTCTGCTTCGGAAGCGGTCAAAATATTAACCGGAAAGCACAAAGTTCTTTATTGTCCTCACGTGTATCAAATCGATCTCCTGACTCATCAGGTTCGAAAAAAATATTTCCAATTCGGAATGAAAAGCCCTTTGCAGCGCTTAAAAAGATGGCTGTTTCTCAAATTAATGAACAATCAAATTTATTACCTGCTCCGGCCGCGAAAATCGACGAATGAGTAAAACACATTTCCGCGGATTGATTATTCTGTTTTTTTTATCTGTTTTCTTATTGAACGTTTCTTCTGTTTTTGCGACCCCTGACCCTAAAAAAATGCTGGAAGAAATGGATCAGGTTATCCGAGGCAATTCTCACAAAATGACCGTATTGTTTGATATCAAAACAAAAAGATGGAGCCGAAACTACAAAATCAATGTGTGGATGAAAGGTGTTGATTATGCCTTTGCCCGGGTTCTAGAACCGCCTAAAACTGCAGGTCAAGGATTTCTAAGATTCAAGACGCGGTTATGGCAATATTTACCCAGTGCTGAACGCACCATTCTGATTCCGCCTTCTCTCATGCTGGATGATTTTCTGGGCAGTGATTTTTCCAACGATGATTTCGTCAAATTAAGTTATTTCCCACGCGATTATGAAAGCAAAATTCTGGGGGAAGAAGAAATGGATTCGTTTAAAACTTACCGCTTAGAGCTCCTTCCGCATGCGGACGCGCCCGTTACTTACGGCAAACTTGAACTTTGGCTTCGAAAATCCGATTCTGCACCGGTCCGATGGGACTTTTACAATGAAAAAATGGAACCTATTCGAACGCTTCATTACTCAGAATTTAAAACGTTCGGCAAAAAAGAAGTCCCGACCGTTTGGAAAATGGAAAATTTAAAAGAAAAAGACCGGAAAACCACGGTGACCATGATCAGCGCAGAATACGACGTTTCAATTGAGGACGACTTATTTTCACACAAAAACCTGGAAAAATATCCATAACGAAGTCTTCGTTGCAAGCGAAGCGCCCTTGAAAAATCAATTTCCTCCCCCCTTGTGGGGGAGGACAAAGGTGGGGGATTAACATGAACCCCCATCCTAACCTTCCCCCCATAAAGGGAGAAGGAAAGTATTAAATCTCCTCGTAATGACAAGGATAATTAAATGCTGCTCCTAAAACTCGCATTCTTAAATATTGGACGCAATCCCAGACGGTCCATAATCACCGTTTTGGCAGTCGGCGTTGGTCTTGCGGCACTTATTTTTCTCTGGGGCTTCAGTGACGGCACGAATGAACAAATGAGGGAAAATGTGATCCGGCTTTTGACCGGTCACGTTCAAATCCATGCACCGGGTTACCAAAACAGCCTTTCCCCTGAATTGACCTTGCAGAACCGTGAAGGTTTAATCCAAAAATTGACGGCATTGCCCAATCTGGTGGCCTTTTCGGAACGCGTAAAATGTGAAGCCTTGATTGGAACCAGCGAAAAATCGCGCGGCGTCATCCTGAGCGGAATTGATCCGGAACGTGAAATAAAGGTTACGGATTTGAAAAAATATATCAAAGCAGGTGAATTTTTAACCAACGACGCCAATCGTGAGATTGTAATTGGTGACCGGCTTGCCAAAAAAGTGGATCTGAAGGTTGGCGATAAAGCGGTGGTCATGACTCAAGCGATGGACGGCACACTTTCCGGTTTTTCTTATTACATTAAAGGAATCTTCCATACCGGAAGCCAAACACTGGATGAAGTTTCGGCTTATATTTCGCTGAATTCAGCGCAGGAGCTGCTTGCCCTTGACCACGAAACTCATGAAATCGTAATTCGTCTTGCCCGCCGAAAAGCAATTCCTGCATTTCTTAAAGAATTAAAAACGTCATTACCTTCCGGTGCTTATGATGTTTCAACTTGGGATGAAATTGTTCCTGAAGTGGAACAATGGGCCAAATGGTCTGAAGCTATCATTCGAACAATCCTGTTTGCGGTGATGATCGTCATCGGCGTTAGCATTATGAATACGGTATTGATGTCTGTGTTTGAACGAACGCGCGAATTGGGGGTCATGATGGCCATCGGCACCTCACCCGGAAGAGTGATCCGTCTGATTCTTCTGGAAACTTTTATTTTGGAACTGTTTGGAATTGCTCTGGGCCTTGTTCTCGGCTACCTTGTAACCATATATTTTGCTCACGCTGGAATTGCGTTTCCTGAACTTGAGCGGGCTTTTTCGCGTTCCTATATGAGCACGGTCACTTACACACGGGTAGAACCCGTTCACGTTATTCAATCAATCATTACTCTATTTGTATTAACCTCATTCATCGGTCTTTATCCAGCTTGGAAAGCGGGCCGAATGGAACCCATCAAAGCCATTTATCGATCCTGAAAGCAAATAACATTTCCTCCCCCCTTTATGGGGGAAGGAAACACGAATTTGAAAATGACACTCATTAAAACTGAACGAGCGACTAAAATATTCAAAGAAGATTCGGAGCCGGTGTTTGCTTTATCCTCCGTTTCAATCCAAATTGAAGCAGGCGAATTTACAGCTTTATCCGGCCCTTCCGGATCCGGCAAAACCACCCTTCTTAATTTGATTGGATGTTTGGACCGACCGAGTGAAGGCAAAATTTATTTTGACGGGAATGAAGTCAGTAAACTTTCACAACATCAGTTAACCGAATTCCGGCTCCGGAAAATTGGTTTTATTTTTCAGGATTACAATTTGATTCCGGCTTTTACTGCGATTGAAAACATTGAATACGTACTTTGGCTTCAAGGAACGGGCGCTGCCGAACGCCGGAAAAAAGCCGTTGAGGTTTGCGACCGGTTTGGCATTAAAAAATTAATCAACCGGAGACCTTTTGAAATGAGCCGGGGACAACAGCAGCGGGTCGCGGTAGCACGGGCCATTGTCCATAAGCCAAAGATTGTTTTGGGAGATGAATTAACCGCCAATCTGGACCATAAAACCGGGACTGAATTGATGGAATTTCTAAAAGAACTAAACCGTGAAGAAAACATCACGTTCTTGTACGCTACACACGATCCCGCCGTTTTAAAACAGGCGAACCGAATCATTACCTTAGAAGATGGAAAATTGACCGGAGAAAAAGTGGGAGCCAATGTCTCCCTATAAACGTCCCTTTTCAATTTTAGACGCTTTGGTTCTCATCATGCTGTTTCCCGCTTTCTTGTTCGCCGATTCGCCCGTTCCCATCAAAGTTGGCTCGAAAACATTTCATACGGATTTTTCAGGATACGTTAAAACGCTCAATTTTTTAACGCAGACTTCGGGCTTTACGCCGGAACTTGTAGATTCACCGCTGGCGATCCGGAAAGAAAAGGTAAATGTGTTTAACTCGCTTGAACGTTTTCGCCTCCAATTGAGAACGGATGTTCCGCTTCGTGAAAATTCAAGACTTTTACTTAAACTTGATTATGACCACCAACCTGATTTTGGCACGTTTGTCTCGACCGGCGACTTTCGGATTGCAAAAAGGCAAAGTGAGGAACGCCAATTCTTAGATTTAAGCCAAACCTTAATTGAAGCAGACCATGTTTTTTATGAACATCGCCTTTACCGTGCAAGCCTCGCTTATGAATCAAAAGGTTTTGATCTGGAAATCGGAAGACAGCTTATTCCCTGGGGCGTTGGCTATTTTTTTACGCCGACTGATTTGTGTAACCCCTTCAGCGCTACACAAATTGAGCTTGAGGAGCGGGACGGTGTCGATGCGGTTAATTTAACCCTTAAAAATTTAAGCGGTCTGAAAACACAACTCATTTATACACCACCCGGAAAGCAGCTTCATCCCCAGCGCTTTTTGGCTAGAATCTCACGCGATGTACGCGGCTATGAAGTCGGCGTTCTCGGCGGCAGAGTCAAACGCGATCATGCCATTGGATTTGATCTTCAGGGAAATCTGAAAGGTTCCGCCGTCCGAGGCGAACTTTTATTCCAGGAAGCAGAACTTGAGAAAGACTTTGTCAAATTTACAATTAATGCTGATTACAACTTCCCGCATAACGTTTATGGATTGATCGAATATCATTTCAACAGCCAGGGCCGCCGGGATCCGGATGATTATCAACTGGACCGGTTGATCCGCGGAGAGATCCGCGATTTGGGAAGAGAGTATCTCGCCGGCATGCTGGGCTATGATCTTACCGATTTGATTCGTTTTGAATTCCGTGTGATCTCAAATTTACATGATGGGAGCTTCTATCTCAGACCGGAACTTCAATATGAACTGACCTCAAACCTTTTGTTAACCGCCGGATCTCAGCTTTTTTTAGGTGCGAACAATGACGAATACGGCCGGCCTAAGAATCTGTTCTTCGCCGAAGCCAAATACAGTTATTAAAATGCCTCGTATCCCTTCCGAAAAGACAGTCGTTGTCGTTCCCTGTTACAATGAGGAGTTACGCTTTCCAAAGCAGAGCTATTTGGATTTTGTACGCCAAGTGTCCGGATTTAAGTTTCTTTTTGTTGATGACGGCAGCACAGACAATACCTTCCAAATTTTAAGTGACATCAAAGCTAAAGAACCAAACCGGTTTGAGATTCTAAAACTCGAGCGAAATTCTGGAAAAGCGGAAGCAGTCCGGCAAGGTTTTGTTTCAGGCATGAACGATTTTTCTATCGAATTTTTGGCTTTTTGGGATGCTGATCTGGCGACCCCGTTGAAACTTCTGCTTGATTTTATGACTGTGTTTCAAGAACGTTCTGAAATTGAAATGGTAATAGGGGCGAGGGTCAAATTAATGGGCCGTAACATTAACCGTCACGCCTATCGTCACTACCTAGGGCGAATTTTCGCGACGTTCGCATCTTTGGTTTTAAATTTAAGCATTTATGATACCCAGTGCGGAGCAAAAGTATTCAGAGTTACCCCTATGCTCAAAAAAATCTTTAATCGCCCGTTTAAATCTAAGTGGATTTTTGATGTTGAAATACTGGCTCGATATATGAAAGAGAAGCAGATTACATCTTCCGAAACGGGAAATCTGATTTATGAACTCCCACTTTCTGAGTGGCAGGATGTAGCAGGATCAAAATTACGACTTAAAGATTATTTGACCGCATGTTTGGAATTAATACAGATTTATTTCACTTACCGTTAAATACCTGTCATTCCCGAATGACATGGCTTGCTAATCCCGGACGTGCGGCAGGATTTGTTCCAGAAATTGCTGGAAGCTTTTTTCAGAACTAGCGGAAAGTCGAATCAATAAAATTTGAGACGCTTGCCTCGACAAAGTATTAACCGCAAATTGGAGTTGCTGGGCATAATAATTGGCCGTAAAACGTTTTCCTACCTGATAAAAATATAAAACGTGTTCTTTGTGGCGCGGATCATTTTGATCTTCCGCAACAAACTGTTTCACCTGAATTTTCTGGCCAAAAACCTCAAATTCCCCGGCTTTTGAACTCACAATATCAAAGTGCGATGAGGTATAACAAACTTCCGGAGGATGTGCCACCCGCCTGTCTTTATTAGATCCGACCAACAAAAGATGAACTGTCTCTTTGTTTGGATCCTGATAAAGGCGCGATAAAATATTCTTTGTTTCTAAAATTTCGTACGTTCTCTCATCTAATTCCACGTCTTTTCCGGCCCATTCTCCGATTTGATAAGGAATGGCCTTAAATCTTGGATCCAGTGTCTGATCTACTGAAAATGATGTCGGCATGGCCAATGGAAATAAAGATAGCCCGCTGAACAAAACCAATACGGCAAGGAAACCTTTATCTAGCCGAGGCATTAATTCCCTCCAGTTTCTTTCTTAAAACAATAAAGAAAATCAAAGCGATCACAAAAACCAATATGCCGGCGCCGTCATGAACCATTTTATTTTTGGCCAGGTCCATCCCATAAATTTCACCAATTAAAGTCATGCCGAAAACACGGATAACGTTTGAGACAATGGCAAGCGGTAAGCCCGTTGCTACCAAAATCACTTTTTTCCAAGTTTGCAGCCGGTCGCTATAAGCAAACACCAATCCAAGGCACAAAAAGGCGAGAAAAGACCTTAACCCGCTGCACGGATCGCCCACCAAACAGACCGCATTGGGCGTTAAAATATAACTGCCCTGCCGGACTGCTTTGATCCCGATGGAGTTGATTAGATGAGTGGAAATTTCAGAAACAAAAAATTTCATTTTGAGGGTCACTTCAGAAATAAAAAGAAGCGGAAGCGGGATCATCAAAAACAAAAAGGCGATCGGAAACCATATTTCTTTTATCGTTTTCTTCCCGCACAAAAAATAAACAGTGCTCAGTAATATAAACACAAACGAAAATGCGGAAATAAAATAAATCCTGAAGATACTGCTGAAAATTTGAATGGCAGAAGCTGCCAGTAAAATCATGAGCCCAACGGGTTCGGTTTTCTTTTCGATTAAAATGAGTTTGTTTCTCTTTTTGAAAATCCAGTATAGTGAAACGAGCGGGATTAAAAAACCATGGGCAAAATAAGAATCCCGCACTGTCCAGCGATCCACCATCCATGCAAAGGTCGGATAGAAAGTGTAAGTGAGGAGTGCGCCCAGAATCAGCATTTTAAAATAGGCAATATACGGAATTTGAATGGCAGCTTTAAAATTTTTCATGCGTAGGCCTTTTCCCAATTTGCCTTTTGTCTGCCATTTAAAAATTGAATAAGACCTGCGAGGGCCGAATAATTGAGTAAACAAAAGGTGTATGGAATATATCCAAACCCCTTTTTTTGTTTACCGGCTTGCCTGATTTCTAAAATAGCCAATCCATAAAATAAAACTTGACCTATCAAAAATGCCAAATAAAAAGGATTATCCAAGAGAAAAAGATTGCTTACAAGTTGAATCATCAGAAATAGCGGGACCATGAGTCTCATAAATTTATGAGAAAAAAGCTGCCAGGCAATCGGGCTGGTGAACGGATTAAACAGTTCCGGAAAGGAAGTAAATATTTGATAATTTCCGGCCAATGTTCTCGTCTTTCGTTTCAGTTCCTGTTTTCCTTTTTCCGAGGGTTTGTCAAACGCACAGGCTTCCGGCTCAAAGATCGCCCGGTATCCTTTTTTAATGATCTCAAAAGGAATGTACATATC
>Ga0209515_10006169_pt1 | contig 15069 bp, 11 predicted proteins | sample Subgroupgradi54m_FD_187454 | JGI IMG/M metagenome (GOLD analysis project Ga0209515, IMG submission 187454) | Subsurface groundwater microbial communities from S. Glens Falls, New York, USA - GMW60B uncontaminated upgradient, 5.4 m (SPAdes)... ...
CGTTGATTAACATGGAAACTTTTGTGTAGTTTTTTTGGCCGGGAATATCTAGGCCGCGGCCAGCGTAGGGACCTTCTAAAAGGAGCACCTTGGCTTTGCCTTCCTTTAAGGCGGCCATATTCCATTGTTTGGTTGCTTTATCGTTGCCCGCGCCTTCCAGTTCTGCCTTACCGGAGGAAACCTGGGATATTTTATTTTCGCTCAACTCCGGTACGGTTCTTTTTAGATAATCTCGGAACATTCGAATTTCTCGCGTTCCCTTGAAAACTCCTATCGAAAGGGTGTTGTCTTGCGGGCCCTGGCCTTTAAGATTGGCTTGGATTTCGTCTTTCATGGCCTTAAACTTGCTTGCCGCGTTGTCGGCTATGTTGACTTGCCCCTCTACGGCCTCGGTCGGTTTGCCGATTTCAACAGTGTCTAAGCGCTTAAAGAATCCGCCCAATCCAGAGGGTTTGGTGCCCGATAGTCCCACATAACCTTTGGATTGCTCCAAGACATCTTTAAATGTGGCGATGAACTCATGTTCGTAAGGGCGAGTTAGGTCTAAGCCGTGTTCCAATTCCAAAAATCGCCTAGCCTGAATATCTAATGTCGGAGACCAGGCGTGACCTTCGGTTTTGGGGGTAATAGATTTGGTTTTACTATCTACCCTGTATTGCTCTTTAATTTTTTCCCAATCGGCCACAGTTTCGTAATAGTCGTTGAGTTCTCTTAGTACGCGTTTTGGGCTGGCGTATTCTTTGGCAATGGCCTGCTGTGCTTTGGATAGCTTTTCACTTTTGGATAGTTCCTCAAATCTTTTGGCGTAGGTTTTGGCTTGGGCTTCTAAGGTTTTTCTTGCTTTGACCGTGGTGGAATCTTCGGCATTGGCATGGAGACTTTTGACTCTCTCGCGCATTCCATCAAAAACTTTGTAGAGAGCAGTGCCTTGCTGAATTTTACCGGTTGGTCTGCCTGAGGCGAGCGCGGGTTTCAAAAATGGCGCGTCAATTTCGTCAATCACGTGAAAACTGTCTTTGAGAGAAATTTCTCCGGGGGCCAGGCCCGTCGCGGTATTTTCTTTATTCCACAACCCCAATAATTCTTCATGGGTAGCTATGGTGACGTCTTCGGGAAGCGTGCCGTTATTAAAGGCTTTAAAATCTTCAATCAGTTGGGCTTTGAGAGTATCGTTTTCAGTTGCTAGAATGATTTTTTTCGCTCCGATTTGTTTGGAGAGGGCTCGCACGATAGGCAGAACCGCTTCGTTGGCGACTAAGGTTTTCCCACCGCCGGTTCCTAATTTAATTAGAACGCGCCTTAAGTCATCCGGGCTCTTGGCTTTGGCGATTTGATCTAAAATTTGTTCAAAAATAACTTTTTGTTCCGGTTTAAATTCTGTTATTTGGACGCCTTGCTGTGTGGTTATTTCTCCCGAGCTAAGGCGCTCTTCCACGGCTGATTTGAAAGCACCCAGGGATTCATCTGATACTTTGCCATTGCTCGCGAGTTCGTTGAACACAGTCTCCACGGTTGCCGCGACGTGCTGTTGTTTGGCGGTTAATTCTGCTTTAACAGGTGGCCCTGCCGTGGTGGGGGCTGCGGGGGTCCCGTCTCCGGCGGGCCCGCGTCCCCCGAAGCTCTGCGTAGTGGGGGCGGCGCCGCTTTGTGGCGCCGCGGCTTGGGCTTCGGCCGCTTTAGCAGCCTTTTGCTTTCTAATTAGATATTCTTCCGCCGCGAAATCGGGAATGCCGGACTTTAGTGTTGGCGAGGGTTCTTTGCCGGATTTAATAAGCGCTTTATTTTCTTTGGACATTGCGTCCGCGAGTGATTTGCCGTCGAGTTGGGCGGTGAGTCTCTGGGCTTGCTCTTTCACTTCGGAAAGTTTTTGGGCTTTTAAAGCTTCGGGGGCGATTTGGCCTTCTTTGATTAATTTGCGATCATTTCGAGAAACATTTTCCGTGCTTTTTGCCAGTCTAGCTAAGATTCGTCCCGGGGCTTTGTAATAACCATAGGCCGCGCCGCCAATAATCGCTCCGGCGCCGACCGCGCCCGCGATGATGCCTGCCGTGTGTTGATATTGCGCTTGATGGAATCCCGGGGTTAGCATTTGACTACGGGCGTGAGCCCGGCCCACGACTTTTTTACCCTCAAAATAACCGGAGACGTCTGCGAAGCCCTGGATAGCCATTGGAGCGCCTAAAACACCGGCAACACCTAGATTGGCAAGAATGCCGACCGTTTTTGCCGAGGCGCCTAAAGTTTTGGCTGTTGTCAAAGCTCGCATCGCGCCGCCGATGGCCGAACCGGTAACGATTTGTAGCCCGGCACTGCCGGCGGCCCAGGCGTAACCTTGGAGTTCCAATTTAGCGGCTTCTTCATGTTTCCCCTTGGAGCGAGCGAGCATGGATTGCCTTCCAAAAAATTCCGTTCCGCGGTTTAGCCCAAATTGACTAAGAACAGCATTCGTGTCGCCCTGATAACCGGCGGGCGCTTCTTGCATGGCTAAAGGAACAACGAGTTGACTGACCACGAAGGGATCGAGTCCGGCGGCTCTTTCTTCTAAGGTTCGATTTTCCCCAGCGTAGGCCTTCCCCGCCCGCTTTAAAGCTTCTCTTTCATCAGGGTCAAAAAGTAATGGGCTCTTGGGGTCAACTAGCCAATGATTGGCGCCTTCTCCCAGGATTGCTTTCGCGAAGGGATTTTCGGAAGCTTCCTCTAGGGTTCCAGCCGCCAGGGCTTTAATGGTTGCCGAGGTTTCGGGATCACAGACGCCGCTGTCATGGCAAACATTGCCGATGCCTGTACCAATGACAGCCGCCGGCACACGGAAAAGCGGGGTAAATACGAAAGTGTCAAAAGCGCCACCGGCCATATCTAAAAATCCCGCTTCTTGTTTTTGTGGATGAGTGGCTTTAAATTTGTCTTGTTGCGCGCAATTTTTAAAGTAGGGCGAAGGCACGGCGGCAAGCTGGAAGTTTGAGGTTTTAGTTTTGGGGTCGTAAACTTTTTTAAGTTCTTTCCGTTCTTGGAAGCAGGTGTCTTGGGGGTTGCCTTGCTTATCAACATGCTTAATTCTCCATCGGTCCTGGGTAAGGACATTGCCTTTGGTGTCGACTTGCTCAAGGATTATCGCCGTTGCTTGGTTTTTGGTGATTTCTAAATAGCCGTAGTATCCTTTGTATTTGCCTTTTTCGATTAAAAGTTTTTCCCCCAAACCTTTGCGCAGACTGACATCGATCCCCTTATCCCCAGCGGTTGATTTTGGAATGGCGATACCATGCTGAATGTAGTCTGGTTGCATGGTGGTTTGTAGGTTTGTCAGGGATTCGGCGAATTGAGGGTAATTTCTACCAAGAGCATCTAACTCGTCAAACAAACGGCTTAGGTCTTTGTGTTTTTCGCTGGAGTCCAGGCTTTTTTTTAGGCCCGCGATAAAATTTTTGGCGGGAAGTTTATCGGATTGCTTCAGAGCATCGGAGACGTCATAGTATAGAGGAGTAAACATTCCGGACTTCTGATCGTAGAATAGAGCGGTATTTAAATCGTCGGTTTTTTTAATACCCACTTTTTCCAGAAGGGCTTTAACTTTGTCAATATTTTTCTGCTCGCTATCAACTAATTGATTGATGCCCTCTTGGGAAGCGTTAAAATCCGCTCTATATTCCGGGTAGTCTGTGAGTAAGCGGTTGTAAAGAGCATTCCTTGCTCTATTGGTGTTTTGTCTTTCCGTGGTTTCGCGTTGTTGTAGTTCTTCCGAAGAAAGCTTATCTTTGTTATTTCTGAGGTTATTAAGATTTTCTTGAAAAGTTTTTTGAAGCAGGATGTCGTTCTCGATAGCTAAAGTGAGATCCCGCAGGAAATCTCTTGCCCTTTTAAAAGCTTGTTCGTGTCTTGGGCTATTTTTAAAAAGTTCTATGCCTTGGAGTTGAAAGGCGATTTGATTTTCCCAGAGCGGCCGAGGCTCCTGGGCGCGTTCATTGTAAAGCAGGTTAAGCAGGAGCCGGTATGTTTCACGGGAAAGCTGAGGGTTAGTATCATCTATGGATGCTTCAGTGATCTTAGCGGCCGCCAGGCGTTCTTTGATGAAGGCTAGATTGGAAGGATCTTGGGATGCATTTTTTTTGGCCTCATCCAAAGTGTAGGCTAAGACTTGGTAGAAATCCAATCCCGGAGTCGTGACAATAAGACAAGCAATAATAAAAACAACAATGGACCTAATGAAGTAGCTAGAATTAGCAGTTTTTGACATCTAAAAGCCTTGCCCGGTCTTTTAATGTGACCCCCCTAGTCTAAGGTGGAAATGGTTAAAATGCAATAAGACTTTAGGCCTATATAGAAATAGGACTTTAGTCCTGTTTTTGTGTTCCTATTTGTCATCCCCGTGAAAACGGGGATCCAGGAATGCTTTCGAAGAGAGAACTGGATTCCCGCCTGCGCGGGAATGACGAACGGGGGGAGTGGGAATAATAGAACAGGGGCAATTCTTGCTAGCGAAGTTTAGCGGCGTAGTTTAGGTAGGCGTATTGCAGATCGTAGGCTTCTTGTTCTACGGAATTGCAGTGGTAGAGGGATCGCTCAAAGGATGAGCAGAATTCGTTGCTTTTGGCGTGGCGCCATGATTGGAATGCCGAGTGAAGCAGTTGCGCGTCTTGAATTAGAACGGTTTTTTGGCTGATTTGTTCACCGTGCGTAATTTCGTGGAATAGAACATTGTCCACATCTGTTCTCTCGGGGCCTTCCGTATAGGCTAGCCGCCCGTAGATACGCGAGGTTTGACCGCCGATGAATCGGTCCTTTTTGTAATCTCTTTGTGTTGCCAAACCGCCGATGACATAAACATTGCCATCGATATCAAGCAGTCGAATCGGATAGGCGGCGGCGTTTACGCGAGCGCCGATGGGTTCGGCGGCTATGGTACCAAGCAGGGCTGGGGCGTGTAGGGCGTCGGTTACGCTGTTGACTAGAGTGCGAAACGGCAGAAGAAGCCATGGCCGTGGATCTCCCGCCGCCAGGGCGTAAGTCGCGTCGGTGACATCTCGCCCGGTGCGCTTGGCCCAGGCTAAATAAGAAAGTTTAAAGAAACGGCCGGTATTTTTAAGCGCGTGCATAACAGATCCCCAACCTTGATATTGCTCTTCGTCTTTGGCGTTCATGCGAGCAATGGGTCGCGCGGTGAATTGGAAAATGGGCACTTTTTCAGAAGAAGGTATTTGCTCAAAAAGGCCGCTGGCGGCCAGTTCTCTTCTAAACTTTTTTATGACCTCAAGTTTTTGCCGGTTGTCGCCTCTTTGGAATTGAACGGGTAAAACCTGTTCGCCCAAAGGTCCCGCGGTGTTGTCAAAAATATTAGAAGAATGAATCCAGGAAAATTTGGGCGCGGTGTTTGTGGAGTGCGCGATTAGGCGGCAACCAAGAAGAATTGCCGTTAGAGATAAAAATTTTTTTCTAAGCAACCCGCGTTCTCCCTCTTAATCTCCCGCTAACTTTCAGAGTGTGTGAGAAAGGGGGTTTTTTTACTAGGGACTTTAGACCTGTTAGAAAATAGGTCGGAAGACTAACCCGGTGTAGTGATATGAAGTGGGGATTCTGGATTCCCGCTTTCGCGGGAATGACGCAGGGGAGTGGAAATGTTAGCGGGCCTGATTCCTATTTTTCTATGCCTAAATGGAGCAAAGTGGCTTCTTCTACGTCGCGCATGGTTTGTTCGTTAATCATACCAATGAGCTTTCCCAGTCTTTTTTTATCCACGGTTCGTATTTGGTTAGTCTTTATTTTCGATTCTTCCTGAAGACCGTATTTATTTTTAGGCAACAGGACCTCAAATGGGTAAACATTGGCGGTTTTAGAAGTAATAGGAACTACCGTTACCGTATCCGCGACTTCGTTGTTGCTGTCATTTGAAATTATCAGCGCGGGGCGTGTTTTTTTGATTTCTGATCCAACGGTTGGATCAAGATTGACCCAATAGATTTCTCCTCTTTTAATCACGGCTGGTTGCGTCCCAATCTTTGATTAGCTGGGATTCTTCGCAGGCCGCGCGCTGGTAGGCATCCTTAAGTTTGAGCAGTTTCTTTTCTTTGTCCTTTTTGGAAATTTTTTCTCGCAAGGCCTGGGCGATAAAAGCGCTTTTATTTGGAAGACGCATGAGCTTGGCCCCCAGTTCTTTGGGAAGAGTTATGTTTAATCTTGCAGTATTCATATACACCTATACTGTGTATTCTAATACACAATCGGTAGGATATCAAGGGGCTGTTTCTGTATGGTCTAAAACGGGAATTCTGGATTCCCGCCTTCGCGGGAATGACGAACAGGGGAGTGGGAATGACGGGGGGAGAGTGAGAGTGACGAAACCGGGAAACTATCCGTACTTGTATTCGATGCCTTTGCCGCCGCGGGGATGTTCCCATTTGACATCGCCCACAACGGCGCAGGTGCCGCATTCAACGCAGGGTTGTGTGTCTAAGACTACTTTGAGAATCGTATTTCCGTTGACTTGCTGTTTCTCTAAACGGTAACAGCCTTGGGAAGAATCTTTGGCGCTAACGGGGCAGGTCGTGACGCAGGAGCCGCTTGCCTCCGGCGTGCTATTTTGAACTTCGATATGGGGATGGCCGATATCGGTATTGTAGGTCAAGTGTCCGATCCGTTCATCCAAGCTTTTGGGCGTTAGCTTTTTATTGGAAGTTACGACTTGACCGTGATGCTTGGCCAGGATCGTGGGAAGGGTAGTATAGACAAAAGAGCTATCCGGGGCCGCCGCGCTCAAAGCATAGCTTGTGAATGTTTTTTCTATTTGGCGCGCGAAAAACTTGGATTTGAGAATAGGGGCAAAAAGCGGCGTCGTCATGAGTGGACCACCAATGGAAGTTGTCGAGGATAAGAGGCTCTTTAGCAAGCGATTGCCTCTCAACGCTTTGCCGACAGGGCTAGAATTTAAAGCTTCGCTATAAATTTCCCCCGCTTTTTCCGGATTGCCTTTCTTTTTTGCCTCAACATAGGACAAAGCGGCCAAAATTCCGGCGGTGATTCCGCAGTTCATGCCTTTGATAATGGGGCCCGCGGCCTGCATTTGGTTAGCCGCGTCTCCAATAACAAGAAGGCGGTCTTTGTAGGGTTTGCTTAAGAATGCCTTCTTGCCATCGGGAATAAGTTTGGCGGAATATTCGACTTCTTCGTAGGAGTCTCCAATCCATTCGCGCAAAAGCGGATGTTCGAGTAGCCTGTCCAAATAGCGATGGGGCTCTATGCCCTCAGAAACGATACTATCTAAGTGAAAAACGGTGCCAATACTTAGAGTGTCTTTATTAGTGTAGAGAAAGCCTCCGCCGCGAGCGTTGCCAAAAATATCTCCCGAGAATAGATGAGCAGCTCCTTCTTTGTCTGAAATTTTAAATCTATTTTCGAGCAGTTCAACCGGCATTTTAAGCACAGCCTTAACTCCTTGGAACCAGTGCGCGGGTGTCATCCAGTCACGGATATGAGCCGCGCGCGCCAATTCGCTGGTGGCGCCATCGGCGGCAATGACTATATCGGCTCGAATGGGTTCCAGTTCGGAGGTTACGATGCCGACGATTCGGCCATTTTCCATAAGAGGGCCGCTGGCGCGCACCGAGGTGAGCAAGCCGCCGCCGTGCTTTCTCGTTGCCGCGTGTACCTGTTCCGCCAGCCAGGCGTCAAAGGGCGTACGTAAAACGGAATAAGCGTATTTCGTGTTGTACTGGTGAAGTTCCGTCAAATCAATAGCGCGTACTTTATTTTCGGACATGGCGTGGAGGATGTACTTGTTAATGGGGCGCTCTAAGGGGGCTTCTTTTTCAAAATTTGGAAGAACATAGTCTAAATTGTATGGCGTGTCTTTGGTGCCGTAGAGAATGCCGCCGGTGACGTTTTTGGATCCCGGCGTCCGAGCGCGGTCAACGACTAAAACTTGGACGCCGTGTTTAGCTAATTCTAGCGCGGCGGCCGCTCCGGCGGGACCGCAGCCAACAACAATTGCTTCGAACTTTTCGGTTGCCATCAGTTCACTGAAGCCTCTAATTTTTTTCCATTTTTAATTTGTTCTAGTAATTTTGGGATTACCTCAAACAAATCACCTTGGATGAAAACGTCGCAGAAATCTTTAATGGGTACTTCGGTATCCGTGTTAATGGCGATAATTCTATCCGCTTGGTCCATGCCCTTTTTGTGTTGAATGGCGCCGGAGATGCCAACGGCAATGTAAAATTTTGGTTTTACGGTTTGTCCGGTCTCGCCGATTTGGCGCGCTTCGGTAATATATTGAGCAAGAGATGGTTCAAGCGTATATTGCGCGGTGCAAACGCCTCGGGAGAGTCCCAGTTCCCCTCCTAAGGCGCGGGCCAGCTCCAGGCATAGGCTGATCCCTTTGGATGGATTTTTGGATATACCGCGGCCGGCGGCCACGATAACGTTGTAACTGCTCAAATCAATGGCGTTTAAGAGTTTTTCGCGTCCTGTAATTGTCAGGCGCAGATCTTCGATGGGCAGATTGAATGGGTGGCGGATAACTTGGCCTTTGCGGTTTGGATCCTGAGCCAAAGGTTTGAAGGAGCCGGGAATAACGCTGCAGGCCTGAGGGTGGTAGTCGATTTTTGGACTATCGATACACAGAATGGTGCTCCACTCGTAACCGGAAAAATCCGGCCGCTTCATGTGCAATATGCGCGAGAAAACTCTTGGCGTGCCGTCTGTTTTGGCGCGGTGCGAGATGTTCGCGTCTTGGATGTAGAGTTTGTTGCAGTCAGACGCTAAGCCGCTTTCAAGTTCGGCTAGTACCGTGGAGGATAGATCTCGGCCATTGTTGGTGGCTGGAAATAGAAAGTATCTTGGCTTATCGTAGGTTTTACGCGCTTCTTTGCTTAAGCTCATTTGAGCGATGATTTTGGTGTAGGGCTGCAGGCGCAAGTCCTCTAATTCCGGATGATCGGTTAGGTAAACGATGTCGGCGCCGCGGGCGATGGCCTCGAGCGCCAAATGTTCTACCTTGTGACCCAAGACAACGGCGACAACGGATTCTTGCTCGCTATAATCCCGGTTGTATTTGTCCATTAGGCGGCGAGCTTCACCCAGCATTTCAAGACTCACATTAGCCATGTGGCCGCGGCTTTGTTCGCAGAAAACCCACATGTCTCGATAATTACCGCTCACTGATCACTCCTTAATAGTATTTGAACGGCTTCTTGAATATGTTGGAGATTGGTGCCGATGAGCATTCTCGCTTTTCTTTCGGATGGGGCGCGAGGAATGGGATCCACGGAGTCAACGATGGTGGGTGAGCCCTTGATGCCTACCTTCCATTCATCGACGCCCAAATCATTCGCGTTCCAAATCGTAAGGAACTCTTCAAAGCTCTGTGCTCGTTTCTTCGTTTGCGCCTGCAAATCTAAAAGATTAAGTCTTTGGGTCGCGTTTTTGTATTGACTTTGGAAACCGGGATCGGTAACCACTAGGACAGGCAGGGGACCGGTTGTAAACTCCACTTCTCCGGTGATAGCGCGGGTGGCGTTGAATTTTTTCAATTGGGGATCTATGCTAAATTCCATAACATGAGTCGCTAGCGTGTAACCCATTTTCCAAGCGGTTTGCGGTCCCGTTTGGCCAGTTTCCCCATCAGCGGTTTTAAAACCGGAAAATATGACGTCAATGTTTCCAATTTTGCGCACCGCGGCAGACAAGGCTTCGGCGGTGGCTAAGGTGTCCGCGGCGGCGAATTTGGGATCCGAAAGCAAGTAGAGTTTGTCGGCATAACGCGACATAGCCTCTTGCAGAACTTTTTTGTATGGCGGGGGGCCCATACTGATCACATGAACGGTGCCGCCGTATTTTACCTTGGCTTCTAAAGCCGCTTCTAAAGCCAAAAAGTCATTGGGATTCATTACCGTTGGTGTCGCCGCGCGGTTTAGGGTGTTGTCTTCTTTGAAGACAACCTTGCCATGCCTGAAATCCGGGACGCCCTTGGTAACGACTACGTAGTTCATTATGTTTTTGATCCTTCGACTTCGCTCAGGATGATTTTAATTTATCTCCAGTAGGGGATCAATTAAAATCAATTTTTGTGTTTTTTGAGTTCGGCGATTGCTAAGGGGATAAATTCATACAAATCCGCTTCAATTGAGAAGTTCGCCAGTTTCATCATGGGACAATCGGGATCCTTATTGATGGCGACGATAGTTTCTGATTGACCCATGCCGGCTAAGTGCTGAACCTGCCCCGAAATTCCGCAGGCGATGTAAAGCTTGGGCCGTACCGATCTACCGGTTAAACCCACTTGATGCCGATAGGGAATCCATCCAGCGTCAACGGCGGCTCTGGAGGCGCCAACGGCGGCTCCTAGCGTGTGGGCGAAATCTCGAATTACTTTAAATCCTTCGGCATTGCCGAGCCCTCGACCTCCGGAAATAACTTTGTCCGCGGAAGCGATATCGAGTTCCGCGGTTTCTTCGGGGTTAAAATTGACAAATTTGGTTTTGGAAGGAATTTCCGCGGGGTTAACTGTGACCTTAATTCCCTCGCCGGTTTTTCCCGGTATTTTCTGGGCGCGGGCGAATACCATGGGCTTAACGGTGGAAATTTCCGGTCTGTGATTCTCGCATAAAATTGTGGCAATCACGTTACCGCCATAGGTTGGGCGCGTAACGTGGAGCGCGTTTTTAGTTTCCGAATTTTTCCCACTTCCTATGGCCAGCTCCGTCGCGTCGGCCGATGCGCCGGTGTTTAAGACGGCGGCCAAACGTCCGGTAATTGATTTGCCGATGATAGAGGCGGGAAGTAGAAATTTGTTTGGTTTTTCTTTAGCGATTAAATCCGCCAAAACTTTGACATAGACGTCATCGACGAAATTGGCTAAGCCCGGGTTATCTAAAAGATAAATTGTTTCCGCGCCGGACTCGAAAATATCTTTTGTCCATTTATCGAGCTCGTGGCCGACGAGCACGACGGAGAGTTTTTCACCCAGCTCTTTGGCTAGTTTTCCTCCAACTTCAAGGAGCTCAAATAGTGTTGGGGTCAGCTTTCCGTGTCTGACTTCGCCGTAACACCAAACACCTTTGTACTGATTAATTTCCGTATTGGCCATGGAATGTCCCTATTTTATAGTAATTTTAGCTCTTTGATCTTTTCCACAAATTTTACGGCCTTTTCTTCTGTCGTGGCGCCTTCAATACGAACGCCGCCACCGCGCTTTGGTGGAGAAGATCGCTTCCAGACAAGCGTGGGGCTTCCGGCAATACCGATTTTGGAGGCTTCAGCGCTGATATCCCCGGCCTGCCATTTTGGAATTAGCGCCTTTTTGGAGGCCATTTTCCCTTTAAGCGATGGTAGGCGAGGCTCATTAATTTCTTTGACCACTGAAATCAAAGCCGGAAGCTCCATTTCCAGCACGTCAACGCCATCTTCCATCATACGCTGGACGCGCAGCGATGTTTCTGATATTTCCTCAATTTTTTTCACGAAGGAAACATTGGGCCAAGCAAGCCATGCCGCGATACCGGGGCCCACTTGCCCCGTTTCCCCATCATTTGTTTGTTTGGCGCAAATTACCAAATGAACTTTTCCCTTTTCGGCTTCTATTTTTTTGATGCCTTGGGCTAAGATGTAGCTTGTGGCGTATGAGTCGGAGCCTTTGAAAGCGTCGTCGCAGAGATGATAAACGCTGTCACATCCACGAGCGATTGCTTCTCTTAAGACATCCTCGGCTTGAGGAGGGCCCATAGTTAAGGCGGCACTCCAGCTTCCGGGAACTCGCTCTTTGATACGGAGGCCTTCTTCCAAGGCGTACTCATCGAATGGGCTTATCGCGTAGGTTAATCCTTGGCCGCTAATTTCTCCCGTTTGGGGATCAATCTGTACGGCGGTCGTGGCCGGTGTTTGTTTAAGACAAACAACAACATTGAGTGGCATATTTTAGACCCCCGCGGCTTCTTTGGCACGCTCTTTTGAGGCGTATTCTTTAATAATCATCATCGCGATTTCATTTTTTTGTATTTGGCTGGTGCCTTCGTAGATTTGGGTAATTTTGGCGTCTCGCATATATTTTTCTACGGGGAAGTCTCTCATGTAACCGATACCGCCGCACATTTGCACGCAATCGGTGGTGACTTGCATGGCTGCTTCCGAGCAGGCGAGTTTGACCATGCCTGAGTATTTGGTGATGCGATCGGGTTTTAGCGCTCTTAACTCTTCGTACACTAATTTTCCGGATTGCGCGCTTCTGGCCACGGCTTCTTTCATGGCTTTATCCATCACGCGGTTAACGGCGTAAAGAAGAGATCGCGAGGTTTCAATTTTGGTGGCGCAATCGGCGATCATATGCTGAATAGCTTGGAAGCTGATAATAGTTTGGCCGAATTGCTTGCGCATCTTGACGTATTGAATGGTCTCATCGAGCGCCCCTTGAGCGATGCCGACCGCCTGAGCTCCCACGCCGGGTCTCGAAAAATCAAAAGTAGCCTGTGCCACAAAAAGCCCCCTTCCTTCGCCGCCCAGGAGGTTGCCTTTGGGGACTTTACAGTTGTTAAATACAAGTTCATAGGTGGGGTTCGCGCGAATGCCCATCTTCATTTCTTTTTTACCGAAGGTGAATCCGGGCGTTCCCTTTTCAACAACAAAAGCGGAAATGCCCCGCGCGCCTTTTGTGGGGTTGGTCGAGGCAAACAGGGTATAGATATCCGATACCTCGCCACTGGAGCAGAAATTTTTAGTTCCGTTGATGAGGTAGTAGTCTCCTTCCAATTTAGCCGTTGTTCTAGTCGAGGTGGCGTCTGAGCCGGACTCGGGTTCCGTGATGGTAAAGGCTCCGAGCTTGTCCCCGGCCGCCAAAGGAGGCAACCAACGTTTCTTTTGCTCCTCAGTGCCGAATAAAACGATAGGAATAGCGCATAGGGCGGAGGTGGCCACTGACAAACCGATGCCACCGCAAACCTTTGATATTTCCTCTATAACAAGACAAAGTTCCGTGTTTGCTCCGCCAAAACCGCCGTATTGCGTTGGCAAATAAACTCCGCAGAGATCGGCCTTTTTAAGCTCAGCCACGATTTCCCAGGGAAATCTTTCCTCTTCGTCACACTCCATACGGATGGGTTTTACCTTTTTGAGCGCGATTTCACGGGCTAATTTAACGATTTCTTTTTGTTCTTCCGTAAATTCATGATCTAGTGTTTGCAACATCGAATTTCTCCTTGTTTATGCCATGACCGTTTTTAAATGTAAGAGAGCGTCTTTGGCAGCCATTTGTTCGGCTTCTTTTTTGTTCTTGCCGGTGCCTTTGCCTAGTGTTTTTCCCCCGAATTTGGCTTCCACTTCAAAATTCTTAGCGTGTTCCGGTCCCCAGCTTTGCGCCAAGTCATATTCGGGAACTTTTTTGTAAAGCTTTTGAATAACTTCCTGCAATTTACTTTTGTAATCACGAATAACCAAACGCTTTTTGTGGATAAGCCACTTTTTGACGATGAGATCTTCGCAGACGCCAATGCCGGCATCTAAATATAGGGCGCCAATGACGGCTTCCGCGCAATTAGCCAGAATATTCTCTTTTTCGCGGGAAAACATTTGCCTGGCGCCTTTGCTTTCCGAGATGCCAAGTAAAACAAATTTTTCTAACTCTAGGAATTGACCAAACTCAAGAAGGCTCTTTTTTGAAACAAGCATGGACTTTAGTTTTGAGAGTTTGCCTTCGTCAGCTTTGGGAAATTTGCGATAGAGATAGGTCGCGACGATTAAATTAAAAACGCTATCTCCTAAGAACTCCAGGCGCTCATTCGATATGGAGAGCTTTTTTTCTTTGGCGTAGGAGGAATGAATTAAAGCATGCTCCAGGGACTTTTCGTCCCCGAAGGTATGGTTAAGAACCTTGGAGAGCTCACTAAGAGCCAACCTCTCGGTTTCCGGCATTAATTTACAACCAATAAAGAAAAGCTAAAAGGCCCCGATGGAGCCTCAGCACCCTGGCGGGACTTCTCTTTCCGTCATGCCCGTGAAAACGGGCATCCAGTTCTAGATTCCCGCCTTCGCGGGAATGACGGTCCAGCAGGCAGTCCTGCGCCCTGGTGTTAGTTATTTCTTACCGTGTGTTTTGACGTATTCTACCGCCTGACCGACGGTTTGGATTTTCTCCGCATCCTCGTCAGGGATCTCGGCGTTGAATTCCTCCTCAAGAGCCATGACTAGTTCCACGGTGTCGAGGGAGTCAGCGCCAAGATCGTTGACAAAATGAGCGCCGGTGGTGACCTCTGTCGGATCCACGCCGAGCTGTTCAACGATAATTTTTTTCACTCTGTTTTCGAAGTCGTTAGTTTGAACCATTGTAACCTCCATTTTTTTTCACATGTACAATCCGCCGTTGACATTGATGACTTGTCCGGTGACGTAACTGGAATCTTCGCTTGCCAAGAACAGGCATACCTTAGCAATTTCTTGGGGATTTGCAAATCTCCCTAAAGCGATAGCGGATAAATATTGTTTTTTGACTTCTTCGGGGAGCACGTCGGTCAAGCGTGTTTGAACAAATCCGGGGGCAACGGCATTTACCAAAATATTTCTGGAGGCGAATTCCTTGGCCAGGGTTTTGGTCATAGCGATCAATCCGCCTTTAGAAGCGGCGTAGTTGGCTTGTCCGGCGTTGCCCATTAAACCTACCACGCTGGCCAAGTTAATAATGCGGCCGCAGCGCTGTTTCATCATGGTATGAAGACATGCCTTCGTGAAATGAAAAGCGCCCTTTAAATTAACATTCATAACCAAGTCCCAGTCTTCCTCGCTCATTCTTAATAAAAGATTGTCCTTAGTAATTCCGGCGTTGTTGACCAATATATCAAGGCGTCCGTGGGTCGCCAGAGTTTTTTTAACCACATTTTCGCAGTCTTCTTTTTTAGTGACATTGCAGGGGGTGGCTAAGACATTTTCCCCTATCTCTTTGGCTGTGTTCTCTAGGGTAGTCGAGTCTAAATCGCACAGGGATAGATTGGCCCCTTCTTGATGGAAAGCCTTGGCTATTTCTTTGCCAATACCTTGAGCCGCGCCAGTGATGATGACAACTTTATCTTTCAATCGCATAAGTTGACGAAAGAGTCTATT
>Ga0209515_10006170_pt1 | contig 15068 bp, 19 predicted proteins | sample Subgroupgradi54m_FD_187454 | JGI IMG/M metagenome (GOLD analysis project Ga0209515, IMG submission 187454) | Subsurface groundwater microbial communities from S. Glens Falls, New York, USA - GMW60B uncontaminated upgradient, 5.4 m (SPAdes)... ...
ATGGGCTGGGCGACGGCGCAGGAGCTCGCGCACATTCGGGCCGAATCATTCAAGGTCAACGAGGCGCTCAAGGCGTTCTTCAACCAGCGGCAACTGGATTTGGTGGACTTCAAACTCGAGTTTGGGCGGGTGATCGGCGCCGACGGGAAGCCCTCGGCCCAGATCGTGCTGGGAGATGAGATCTCGCCGGATACGATGCGGCTCTGGGAGCACGGCACGCGGCGCAAGCTGGACAAGGATCGTTTCCGGCGCGACCTGGGCAGTGTCGAAGAAGCCTACCAAGAGGTGCTCCGTCGAGTCCTCGGTGAGGCGGCTTCCCCCAGCGCATCCAGCCGTCCATGAAAGCCAAGATTTGCATCACACTCAAGCCTGGCCTTCTGGATGCGCAAGGCAAGACGATCAAGAGCGCGCTCGAATCGCTCGGCTTCAAGGGGGTCAAGGAAGTCCGGGTAGGCAAGTACCTCGAGCTGGACCTCAACCACGGCGGGACGAAAACCGCCAAGCGTGACGTCGAGCGGATGTGCCAGAAGCTCCTGGCGAATCCTGTGGTGGAAACGTATCGCGTGGAGCTCCTCCAACGTTGAGCCTGATGAAGAAGACCTGGGTTCACCAGGCCAAATCATTCGAGGACGCCGAACGATTTGATCGCTGGTTTTGGCGTCAGGCCGGTGCAGAGGCGCGATTTTCCGCGACGTGGCTCGCGGTCGTCGATTTCATGAAACTGCGGGGGAAATCCGGTGGTCAGCCAAGACTACGAAGATCTGTTCAACGCGTTAAACGCGCATAAGATCAAATATCTCGTCGTGGGAGCGCACGCGGTCGTCTTTTACACCGTACCTCGATTCACGAAGGATCTCGACGTGTGGATTCCTCCAGCGCTCAACGACGCCACGCAGATCTATGAGGCCCTGAAGGCGTTTGGCGCTCCACTTCGCAATCTCACAGTGGAAGATTTTCAAGATCCCGCGACGATCCTGCAGATTGGTGTCGCGCCAGTGCGCATTGACATTATGTTCAAGGTGCCAGGGATCTCGTGGGAACAAGCCTGGAAGCATCGGAGAAGGAGCCGGTATGGCAAGACCCCGATCCACATCCTTGGGCGCGATGAGCTGATCCAAGCAAAGAAAGCTGCGAACAGACCGCAAGACCGCTTGGATCTTAAGAAACTCACAAGACGAAAGAAACAGCAAGAATGAAATTTGGCGTGGGTGGTGTTTCCAGGATCGAAGTGTGATCAAGATTGTGTGCATGTCCTGAAAGATGTGTTGTAGTAGCAGGGAGTGACGTTGTGGCATTGACACTCAGACAGTCACCTGAGGGACAGGCATTTCTAAGATGAACAAGCGTCTCGCGGTCATTACTTGCGGCCGGGCGATGGCCTCAGTACTACACCGCGTTTATCGGATTCCTCAGCAGGTTACAGACTGAACGATGATCGTGAGGGACACATTGAAGTTCGAAGATCTGAAGCAGATGGCCGTCCGGATGTTTGGTGACCTCGTGAAAGCGGTGGTCGATGTGGACCGCGAGCTGCTCGCAGTTGATGCCGAGCTGCATGCTGATTTGGAAGCCGCGCTTCTTCAGGATGGTTCTGAGCAGAGAAGCCTGTGGGGAATCAACCTCTACCCGGAGGCGCAAGCGGACCAGTTCATCGAGTTCGATTCGATGATCAACATGCGTCCATCCCAAGCCAACAAGAGCCGAGGCGTGGAAGACGAAGCGATACGCAGGAAAATCATCGCCATTGTTGAGAAAAGACTCCTCCGATGAATTACCAGCACCAAGACCTTGCTGCAGGGCGCTGGAGCCAGTTGACATTCCTTGAGCAGATGGCCAACGTGGGAAGTGAGGTGGAGCGTACGCTGAACTGGCGCGCCAAGAATCATACTCCCTATTCGCAGCGGGCATTCGAGCGCGCCCTTGAGTTGCTCGACTTGACGCTGGCCGGCGCCCGCACCTCGACGCGTCTGAAAGAACTCGCTCGTGTCAGAGAAGCGATTGTCGATTTCTTCGCTGGGAGCAATCTGTATCGTTCGACAGAAGCGTCATGGAGGCGGTACTTCTTGGCGTTCACCTATGCGGCCCGCAGGACTCGCTAATGTCGGCTGGCTTGCGGCATCGACGCTGAATGCAGAAGTCGATCTATCTACAGACCTACGGATGGCAGATGAACAAGCGAGATTTGGGAAGGATGTTCGAGGCACAGACAGTGTGCGCACGTTTGAGGAGTTGAGATGAAGTGGGGGGTCGTGGTCTTCCCAGGGTCCAACTGCGACCAGGACTGCGTGTATGTCCTGCAGGACGTGCTGCGGCAGCCGGTGGCGACGCTGTGGCACCAAGACACTGGGCTGCAGGGGTGCGATGCCATCGTGCTGCCGGGAGGGTTTAGCTACGGCGACTATTTGCGCACCGGGGCCATTGCGAAATTCTCCCCGATCATGGGTTCCATCAGCCGGTTCGCGAAAGACGGCGGACTTGTCATCGGGATCTGCAACGGCTTCCAGATTCTCCTCGAGAGCGGGCTGCTGCCCGGGGCGATGCTGCGCAACACCGGGTTGCAGTTCATCTGCCGGTTCGTGACGCTGCGGGTCGAGCGCACCGACACCCCGTTCACGAACCGGTTTGCGCCTGGCCAGGTCGTGCGCATGCCGATCGCCCACAACGAAGGCCGCTACACGGCTGACGCCAAGACGCTGCGGACTATCCAAGATCAGGTGATCTTCCGGTACTGTGACGACGATGGACAGTTGCGCGAGGCGATGAATCCGAACGGCTCAACCGACTTCATCGCCGGCATCACCAACCGCACCGGCAATGTCATGGGCCTGATGCCGCACCCCGAACGATCCGCCGAGCCGGAGCTCGGCTCATCGGACGGCCGGCTCGTGTTTGAGTCGATGCTCGAGGCGCTTGCCCATGTGTAGCGTCGTCGCCGCAGAGCGCAGAGAATGCGGAATGCGGAATGCGGAATGCGGAATGGAAATCCAAAATCCAAAATCTCCGCCACAACGCTTGGCGGATCCGCCAAGCCTGTTGGCGGACACAATCCAAAATCCGCTTGCGTCGGTTGCGCTGCTCGAGCGGATCGCGAAGTCGCACAACCTCACCGATGAGACGTTCGCCCACATCGTGAAGGTGTTGGGGCGCCAGCCGACCGTGACCGAGGTCGGAATTTTCGGCGTCATGTACAGCGAACACTGTGCGTATTCGAGCTCCAAACTGTACCTCAAGCAGTTCCCAACCAAAGGAGCTCGCATTCTGGTCCCGGCAGGAAAGGAGAATGCTGGGGTCGTCGATATCGGGGGCGGTTGGGCCGTCGTATTCAAGTGCGAAAGTCACAACCATCCCTCGGCGGTGGAGCCGGTGCAGGGCGCGGCCACCGGGGTGGGCGGCATCATCCGCGACATCTTCACGATGGGGGCGCGGCCCATCGCGCTGTTCGATTCGCTGCGGTTTGGGCCACTGAACGGCCACGCGCGCACGCGCTTCTTGCTCGAAGGGGTGGTCAAGGGTATTTCCGATTACGGGAACAGCGTGGGGGTGCCGACGGTGGGGGGCGAGATCGCCTTCGACGAGACGTATCGGGAGAACCCGCTCGTGAACGTCATGTGCATTGGGCTCGTGCGGGCCAACCGCATCGCGCGCGCGGCGGCTCGCGGCGCAGGGAATCCGGTGGTCTACGTCGGATCCTCGACCGGGCGCGACGGGCTGGGCGGAGCCACCTTCGCCTCGCGCGAGCTGCGCGAGGGCAGCGACGCCGATCGGCCCGCAGTGCAGATCGGCGATCCCTTCACCGAGAAGTGCCTGATCGAGGCCACGCTCGAGGCGCTGGCGACCGGGGACGTCGTCGGCATCCAGGACATGGGCGCGGCCGGGCTGACCTGCTCGAGCTGCGAGATGCCGGCACGGGGGGGCTCAGGCCTTGAGATCGACGTGGCCAAGGTCCCGCGGCGCGAAGAAGGCATGACGCCGTATGAGGTCATGCTCTCCGAGTCCCAGGAGCGGATGCTGCTCGTCGTCAAGCGTGGGCGCCAGGCGGCCATCATGCGCCTCTTCGGGAAATGGGGCCTCAACGCCGTGGTGATCGGCCGCGTGACACGTGATGGCCGCCTGCGGGTGATGGAGGGCGAGGCGGTCGTCGCCGAGATCCCGGTGAAGGCGCTCACGGACGACGCCCCGGTGTATCACCGGCCCACGAAGCGCCCACGCGACCTCGCGAAGGCGCAACGGCTCTCCCTGGCGAGCCTCCCGCAGCCGAAGGATTACACCATGGTGTTGATGAGCCTGCTGCGTTCGCCGACGATTGCCAACAAAGCCTCAGTCTACGAGCGCTACGATCACATGGTCCAGACGAACACGGTGGTCTTGCCGGGACGCGCCGACGCGGCGGTCCTGAGGATCAAGGACGCCGGCGTCCTCCTCGCGGCGACCATCGATGGCAATGGCCGCTACTGCGCCCTCGATCCGTACGAGGGCGGCAAGCTCGCCGTCGCGGAAGCCGCCCGCAACCTGGTGTGCGTCGGGGCCAGGCCCTTGGCGATCACCGACTGCTTGAACTTCGGCAACCCTCAAGATCCTCAGATCATGTGGCAGTTCAAGGAGTGCGTGCGGGGAATCAGCGAGGCCTGCCGGGCTTTTGCCACACCGGTGACCGGCGGGAATGTGAGTTTCTATAACGAAGGACCACGCGGGGCGATCGACCCGACGCCGGTGATCGGGATGATCGGATTAATCGAAGACGCTCAGGGTTCAGGGTTCAGGGCTCGGGGTAAGAGCCCCCAGCCCCCAACCCAGAGCCCCCAGCTACTGACGGCTGGATTTAAAGATGAGGGGGATGTCATCGTGCTCCTCGGCGAGACGCGAGAAGAGCTCGGAGGCAGCGAGTACCTCGCGGTGCTCCATCGGCGCAAGGCCGGCAAACCACCGCGGGTCGATCTGGCGAAGGAGCGCGCGCTCCAACAGCTCATGCTCGAGGCGGCCACCCGCAGGTGGCTGAAGTCAGCGCACGACTGCTCAGAAGGCGGACTCGCCGTGGCGCTCGCTGAATGTTGCGTGATGGATGAGGCGCATCTCATCGGGGCGGTGGTTTCATTCCGCAATCTCCGCCACACATCATGGCGGATCCGCCGATCTGTTTGGCGGACGCATTCCGCAATCCGCATTCGGGTTGATGCGCTTCTCTTCGGGGAATCGTCGGGACGGATCGTGGTGAGCTGCGAGCCGCATCAGGTGGACGTGTTCGAGCACCTGGCGAGCCGCGTTGGAGTTCCGGTCGCGACGATCGGCCGAGTCGGGGGCGCGCGGTTCTCTCTCGGATCCTGGATCGATGTGTCCGTGGATGAGCTGAATCACGCCTGGCGCACCAGCCTCCGGGACTAGCGATGGATCACGACGTCAAACATTTTTGCGGGCTGTTCGGCATCTACGGGCACCGGGATGCGGCCCGGCTGACGTACCTCGGACTCTATTCGCTCCAGCACCGGGGCGAGGAAGCGGCGGGCATCGTGACGTACGACGGCAAGACGATGCACGCTCACAAGGGGATGGGGTTGGTGTCCGAGGTGTTCAACGAGGCGACCCTGCACGGGCTGCCCGGACGCATGGCGGTCGGGCACACCCGCTACTCGACGACCGGCTCGAGCACCTTGAAGAACTCGCAGCCGCTGGTCGTCACGTACGCCAAGGGATCGATCGCGGTCGCGCATAACGGCAACCTGGTGAACGCCTCCGAGCTGCGGCAACAACTCGAAGCCAACGGATCGATTTTCCAAACCACCGTCGATAGCGAGATCATTCTCCATCTGTTGGCGCGCGCCACCAACAAGGAGCTGGAAGACGACCTGAGCGAGTGCTTGCAGTTGCTGAAGGGGGCGTTCAACCTGCTCTTTCTCACGGAACACGCGCTGATCGGGGCGCGGGATCCCAATGGGTTTCGGCCGCTGTGCATCGGGCGGTTGAACAACGCGTACGTCCTCAGTTCAGAGACGTGCGCACTGGACCTCATTGGCGCGAAATTCGTGCGCGAGGTGGAGCCTGGCGAGGTCGTCGTCGTGGGACCCTCTGGGCTGCGGTCGCTGCACCCCTTCAAGCAGATCGAGACGCGCCGGTCGCACTGCCTCTTCGAGCATGTCTACTTCGCGCGACCCGATTCAGTGATCTTCGGGGAGAGCGTCCAGGGGATGCGCGTGAAGCTGGGGCGGCAGCTCGCCCGCGAACACCCGGTCGAGGCGGACCTCGTCATGCCGATTCCGGACTCGGGCAACTTCGCGGCGCTCGGGTACAGCCAGGAGTCCAAGATTCCCTTTGTGCTGGGGATGACCCGGAACCACTACGTCGGACGCACCTTCATCCAACCGGCTCAAGAAATTCGCGACCTCAAGGTCCGGGTGAAGTTCAACCCCATCAGGGAGATCATCAAAGGCAAGCGGGTGATCATCGTCGATGACTCGATCATCCGTGGCACGACGACGAAGGCGCGCGTGAAGAGCCTCCGGGAGGTTGGGGCCAAGGCCATCCATCTTCGGGTGAGCTGCCCGCCGACGAAGTTCTCCTGCTTCTACGGGATCGACTTCCCGACCAAGAAAGAGCTCATCGCGAACCGGATGTCGCTCGCAGAGATTCGGGAGTTCCTCGGCGTGGAGAGTCTCGGCTACCTCTCACTGGAGGGGATGCTCAAGGCGGTGGGCAAGCCCGCGGACTACTGCACCGCGTGCTGGAGCGGGACGTACCCCATTCCGTTCGGCGAGGAGGGGGACAAGTTCGCGCTCGAGAAGCACGCGGGACAGGGGTGCGGATGATTCCAATGCGGAATGCGGAATGCGGAATGCGGAATTGATGAAATCACGTCGCGCAACTCAACTCCGCACTCCGAATTCCGAATTCCGAATTAAGGGCGGTCCTTCCTATCGAACGGCTGGGGTTGATGTGGAGGGCGCGGATGCGTGGCTGGCGCGCATGCGCCCGCTCATCCGCTCGACTCGCCGGCCCGGTGTCCTGTCGGACCGCGGGCAGTTCGCCGGCCTGTTTCGCTTGGCGGCCTCACGGCTGCGTGATCCGGTGCTTGTTGCGTCGACGGACGGGGTGGGGACCAAGCTCAAGGTCGCGCAGCTCGTGGAGCCCGTAGGGCGACATCCTGAGCGAAGTCGAAGGATGGGCGCTCACGAGGCCATCGGCGTCGATGCGGTTGCGATGAACACGAACGATGTGCTCGTCTTCGGCGCCCAGCCGCTCTTCTTCCTCGACTACATTGCGGTGGGACGGTTGCAGCCGGTCCTGATGAGCCGTGTGCTGCGAGGAATCGTCCGAGGCTGTCGGCAGAGCGGCTGCGCGCTGCTCGGCGGGGAGACCGCGGAGATGCCCGGGATCTATGGGCCGGGAGAATACGACGTGGCTGGCTTCTGCGTCGGGGCGGTGGAGCGCGCACGGCTCATTGACGGCTCGACGGTGCGGGCGGGGGATGCGATCGTGGGGCTCGCCTCATCCGGGGTCCACGCGAACGGGTTTTCGCTCGTGCGCCGGGTGCTCACGCGCGCGCAGTTGCTGCGGTTGAGCCGACAGCTCCTCACGCCGACGCGCATCTACGTCCGGCCGGTACTGGCGGCGCTGCGGGCGATCCCCATCCACGCGATTGCGCATATCACCGGTGGCGGACTCTCGCGACGGCTCCCCAGTCTCGTCGCCGGTCGCCGAGGGCTGCGCGCGGACCTGATCCCGGAGCGTTGGCGCATCCCGGGCATCTTTCACGCGATTCAAGAGGCGGGCGGGCTTGCCCGCGATGAGATGATGGCGACCTTCAACATGGGCATTGGGATGGCGCTGGTCGTGCGTCCACGCGATGCCGGGCGGGTCATGCAGCTCATGCGACGCTCCGGCGTGCCCGCGTGGACGATTGGCGCCATCGAGCGAAGCGAGTAAACGGAGGTTTCATTCATGCGACTCCTGGTGGTAGGATCGGGCGGACGGGAACACGCGCTGGTCTGGAAGCTCAGCCAGTCCCCTGAGGTGACGAAGCTCTTCTGCGCGCCGGGCAACGGCGGCATCGGGGAGCTCGCCGAGCTCGTGGATGTGAGCACCGAAGACGTGGAGGGGCTCGCCGAATTCGCCGAGAGCAAGGACATCGATCTGACAGTCGTGGGGCCGGAGTCCGCCCTCGCCAAGGGCATCGTCGACCTCTTCGAGAAACGCGGCCTGCGCATCTTTGGGCCGACGAAGGCGGCCGCCCGGCTCGAGTCGAGCAAGGCCTTCGCGAAGAACCTGATGAAGAAGTACCACATCCCGACGGGCCAGTTCGCCGTCTTTGACGATGCGCAGGCGGCGCGCGCCTACGTCCGGCAGCTCGGCGTCCCCATCGTGGTGAAAGCGGACGGGCTCTGCGGCGGGAAGGGCACGATTGTCGCCAACACCCTCAGCGAGGCGCTGGGGGCGATCGACCTGCTCATGGAAGACCGCATCTTCAAGCAGGCCGGCGAGCGGGTCGTCATCGAGGAGCGGCTCATCGGGGAAGAAGTCTCGTTCATCGTCGTGACGGACGGGACCAACGTCCTGCCCTTCCTGCCGGCGCAGGATCACAAGCGGCTCCACGATGGCGATAAGGGTCCGAACACCGGTGGGATGGGCGCCTACGCTCCGGCCCCGGTCGTCGATGCGGCCCTGGCCAAGCAGGTCATGGAGCAGGTCATCACCCCCACGATCCGCGCGATGGCCGCGGAGGGGCTGGCCTTCAAGGGGGTGCTCTACGCCGGGCTCATGATCACCAGCGACGGCCCGAAGGTGCTGGAGTACAACGTGCGCTTCGGAGATCCGGAGCTCCAGGCGATCCTGCCCCTGCTGAAGAGCGATCTCGTGCCGATGCTGGATGATGCGGTGGAAGGGCGGCTCTCGACGGCCGCCTGCCAGTGGGAGCCTGCGAGCTGCGTGTGCGTGGTCCTCGCCTCCGGCGGCTATCCGGGAGATTTCCAGATCGGCAAGGAGATCCGGGGCCTCGCTCAGATGAAGGATCGGCCGGAGGCGCTGGTCTTCCATGCCGGCACGAAGAAGGACCAGAAGCGATTCGTGAGCTGGGGCGGGCGCGTCCTGAACGTCATCGGGATGGGCGCGGACCTCGAGACGGCGCTCAAGCGGGCCTACGACGCCATCGGCCAGATCCAGTTCGACGGGATGATCTACCGCAAGGACATCGGGTTTCGCGCGCTGAAGAAACCAGTGATTAAGTGATTGAGTGATTCAGCTAGTACAAATACTAGGAGGGTAAATGCCAAGAAAGACAACATCCTCAATCACTCAATCACCTAATCACTCAATCACTAAACGTAGGCCTATCGTGGCGATCCTGATGGGCTCGGACTCGGACTGGCCGGTGATGCAGCGGGCCGCCGCGACCCTGGAGCGCTTCGGGGTGTCGTGCGAGTCGCGCGTGCTCTCCGCGCACCGCAGCCCGGAGCTGGTCCGCCGGTACGTGACCTCCGCCGGCGCGCGGGGGATCAAGGTGTTCATTGCCGGAGCCGGCGGGGCGGCCCACCTCGCCGGGGTGATCGCGGCCCTGACGACGCTGCCGGTGATCGGCGTGCCCATCGAGACTAAAAGCCTCAAGGGGCTCGACAGCCTGCTCTCCACCGCGCAGATGCCCTCAGGGGTGCCGGTGGCGACGGTCGCGATTGGCAACGCGACGAACGCGGCCATCCTCGCGGTGCAGTGTCTCGCCTTGAGCGATCGACGGCTCCAGCGGGAGCTGACCGCGCACAAGCGCCGGCTCGTCTTCGAGATTCGCACGGCCGACCGCGGGATTCAGCCAGCCCGGCAGCGCGGGCGGGCCGCTGCGCCATCGAGAGCCCATGCGTGACGCGCGCCATTCCACGATGCCCCGCGTGTTCCGCGTGCGCGGCGATGCGACGGACGCGGCGGCGCTCACCGTCGCGGCGACGATCCTGCGCGGCGGGGGGCTCGTGGCGTTTCCGACGGAGACGGTGTATGGGCTCGGGGCCGATGCGACGAATCCCCAGTCGATTGTGCGCCTCAACCAAGTGAAAGGCCGTCCCCCGGATAAGCCCTACTCGCTCCATGTGCATTCACCGGAGGAGGTGGCTCGCTTCGTGGCGTCGATCCCACCCCTGGCCCAGCGGCTCATGGACCGGTTCTGGCCCGGCCCCCTAACGATCATCATGCCAGCACCCGACGGGGCGACGGTGGGCTTCCGCGTTCCCGATCATCCGGTGGCGCGCGCGTTCCTCCGCGCGTGCGGGGTTCCGGTGGCAGCACCCAGCGCCAACCGCTCAGGGGCTCTACCGCCGACCGATGCGCAGGAGGTCCTGGCGGCCCTCGATGGGGACGTCGACTGCCTCCTCGACGGCGGCCCGACGCGGATGGGACGCGAGTCGACGGTCGTCGAAGTAGTAGACGGCACCGTCGTGGTGCGGCGGGAGGGTGCGATTTCCAACGAGACCCTTCTCGCGATAATGGATCCCCCGCCCCTGCCATACAGATGAAGCGGATCCTGTTCGTGTGCACGGGCAATAGCTGCCGCAGCGTCATGGCCCAGGGGATCATGCAGCGGCTCCTCGCCCGGGCCGGGGTGGAGCACGTGACCGTGGAGTCGGCCGGGGTGTTTGCGATCGAGGGGATGGGTCCGACGCGAGAAACGCAGAGCGTGTTGCAGGCCATCGGGGTGGACTGCTCGGCCCACCGCGCCCGTCTGCTCAGCGCGCAGATGCTGCAGGCCGCGGATGTGGTGTTCGTCATGGAGCCGTTCCACGCCGAGGAGATCCAGCAACGGTTCCCGGACGCGAAGGGCAAGATGCACCTCTTGAAGCCCTACGGGTTGGTCTCCGGGGAGCTGGTGGGCCCGCCCGGGATTCCGGATCCGATCGGGAAACCTTTGGAGGTCTACGAGATCTGTTTCACCCAGATTCGCGAGGCGGTGGAGCGGATCGCTAAACAACTCGATATCAGATATCATCTATGAGGATGAGCCGGAAGATATCTGATATCGGCAGTGGCGGGCCGCGAATTCGACGCGTGGCGATCGGCTCCGATCACGGCGGCTTCGCGCTGAAAGCCAAGCTGATCCGCCACCTCCAAGCAAGCGGCCTCGAGGTCGCCGACCTCGGCACGCACTCAACGGCGCCGTGCGACTATCCGCTGATTGGCGCTAAAGTGGCGTCGGCGGTGGCCGAGGGGACATTCGATCGCGGGATCCTCTTGTGCAAGTCCGGCATCGGGATTGCTATCACGGCGAACAAAGTCCCCGGGATCCGTGCGGCGGTGTGCGGGGATCTCTTCGACGCCGAGCGCAGCCGCAGTCATAACGACGCGAACATTTTGGTCATCGGGGCCGAGAAATCGAGCGACGCGCAAGCCAAGCGGATTCTTGAGCGCTGGCTCTCCACCCCCTTCGAGGCCGGGGGACGCCATGAGCGTCGTGTCCGCCAGATCGCGGCGATCGAACGCAAGTACCGCCATCAACGGGTCACTCGATAGCGCACATGGAACAGCTTCACCGCACAGACCCGGAGATCTACGCCGCCATTCAGCAGGAAGCCCAGCGGCAGCACGAGCACCTGGAGCTGATCGCCTCGGAAAATTTCACGAGCCTGGCCGTGCTGGAAGCCCAGGGCTCGGTGATGACCAACAAGTACGCGGAAGGTTATCCCGGGGCTCGGTGGTACGGCGGCTGCGAGCACGTGGATGTCGCGGAGCGGCTCGCCATCGAGCGGGCCAAGGCGCTCTTCGGGGCGGAGCATGCGAACGTCCAGCCGCACTCCGGCACCCAGGCCAACATCGTCGTCTTCTACGCGATGCTCCAACCGGGCGATGCGATCCTCGCGATGAGCCTCGCCCACGGCGGGCACCTCTCCCACGGCCATCCGAAGAACTTCTCCGGCCGCTTCTACACGATCGTCCCCTATGGGGTCAGCCAGCAGACCGAGCAGATCGACTACGACGAGCTCGAGGCGCTGGCGAAGACACACAAGCCCAAGATGATCCTGGCCGGCTACTCGGCCTACTCTCGCGTGTTGGATTTCCCGCGGTTTCGCAAGATCGCCGATGCGGTCGGGGCCCTCCTCCTCGTGGACATGGCCCATTTCGCCGGCCTCGTGGCCGCCGGGGTCTATCCCAACCCTGTCCCCTACGCCGATTTCGTCACGTCAACGACCCACAAGACGCTGCGCGGGCCACGCGGCGGGTTCATCCTGTGCCGATCCCAGTTTGCCAAGCAGATCGACTCCGCCCTCTTTCCTGGAACCCAGGGCGGGCCGCTCATGCACACCATCGCGGCGAAGGCGGTCTGTTTCAAGGAGGCCCAGAGCGAGGAGTTTCGCGCATATCAGCGCCAGGTGGTGGCCAATGCCAGAGCGCTCGCGCAGGCGCTGGCCGCGCGCGGCTTTCGGATCGTCTCCGGCGGGACGGACAACCACCTGCTCCTCGTGGATCTCACACCGAAAGGGCTCACCGGGAAGGAGGCGCAGGAGGCGCTGGAGCAGGCGAAGATCACCGTCAATAAAAACGCGATCCCGTTTGATCCGCTTCCACCCGCGAAGGCGAGCGGGATCCGACTGGGCACGCCGGCGCTCACGACGCGCGGGATGCGAGAGCCCGAGATGCAAGAGATCGCAGGGCTCATCGATGAGGCGCTCGTTCACCGACAGGAGCCTGCGGTTTTGCAGGCGGTGGCCCGGAAGGTCAAGGCGCTGGCCGACCGGTTTCCCCTGTATCCAGAACTCCGAAATGGCTCAAGGCTCTAGGCTCAAAGCTCTCGGCCAAGTGCGGAGTGCGGAGTTCGGAGTTCGGAATGATGTTGTTGTACATTCCGCATTCCGCATTCCGCATTCCACATTGCGATGAAGTGTCCCTTCTGCGGCCACGAGGAAGACAAGGTGGTCGACTCGCGCTCCAGCGGGGACGGGGTCTCCATCCGACGTCGGCGGGAGTGCCTCAAGTGCGCGAAACGGTTCACGACCTACGAGCACGTCGAAGAGCAGCGGCTCATGATCATCAAGAAGGATGGCCGACGGGAGCCCTTCGACCGGCACAAGCTGGTGGCGGGACTCGTCAAGGCGTGCGAGAAACGGCCGGTGAGCATGGAGGCGCTGGAAGGGCTGGTGGATGAGCTCGAGCGCGAGCTTTCCCAGCAGTTTGAGCGGGAGGTGCCCTCCCGTGAGATCGGCGAGCGCGTGATGAAGAAGCTCCACACCCTCGACCCCGTCGCCTACGTCCGCTTCGCCTCCGTCTACCGGGAGTTCAAGGACGTGGAGCAGTTCATGCGCGAGCTCAAAGATCTCCTCGCGTTGAAGGCGAAGTAGCTCTCACTCCCCGATATCAGATATCTACGGGTGTCTGAGCCCGCTTAGATATCTGATATCGTAACCGTTTCTCGTCCGCTCCTTGACGTGGCTCTCGCGTATCGGGCACACTTGAGCCGTGTGTGTGAAAGGGGAGCGCACCATGCGGCAGATGCTGATCGTGGAAGACGAGCCGGACCTGCGGGAGTGCCTCAAGGACTTCTTCAGCGCGAAGGGCTTCGCCGTGGTGTCAGTCTCGAGCGGCGAGGAGGCGGTGCAGTGGCTTGGGGCGCACGCGGCGGATGTGCTCCTCGTGGACATCGTCATGCCAGGCCAGCTCTCCGGGCTCGACGTGGTCAAATGCGCCAAAGAGCATCATCCGGCGACCCAGATCATCATGGTGTCCGGGCAGGCAGGGACCGAGGTCAAAACCCTCGCCCGTCAGTACGGCGCGGTCGCGTACATCACGAAACCCTTCGACTTCTCTGACGCCACGTGGGCGCCAGTCCTCGCGCACTTCACCCGTCCCCTGCGCGCGGAGAATCGGGAGTTCCCATGACGGAAGCCGTGAGAGGCCGAGCGCCCGCCGCGCTCGGTATTCCGCGTCCCGCCGTTGGCGGGACGCTTCAGCCGAACACCAGCGTGTTCGGCATTCCGCGGCTGCCCTGATGGCAGCCGCTTCAGAGGAGAGACGATGCAGCGGATGCTGATCCTGGAAGACGAGCCGGACCTGCGGGAGTGCCTCAAGGAGTTCTTCAGCGCGAAGGGCTTCGCGGTGACCTGCGCGGCGGGTGGGGATGAGGCTGTGGACTGGCTCCAGACCCATCGAGCGGAGGTCTTCGTGCTCGATGTGAACGTGCCCGGCCTCTCCGGCATCGACGTGCTCAAGTATGCCAAGCAGATCTGCCCGGAGGCGAAAATCATCATGGTGAGCGGTGTGGAGCGGCGCGAGGTGCAGGAGATCGCCCGTCACTACGGGGCCATCGCGTACCTCACCAAACCCTTCGACTTCTCCGAGATGACGTGGGGTTCGATTTTAGCGCAGCTCCGCCCTTGACGATTCCACGCCGCATCAGGCACACTTGAAGGGCCGAACGGGCAAACCTGTCGCAAGGCAGGGACGCAAAGCCACGGGCCCAATTCGATATCAGATATCAAACTGCCATTCGATATCTGATATCGTGTTGGGCAGCCAGGCTGCCGAAGGGAACCTTCAGCAGCCTCTTTCGTTGATGGGAGGTAGAGCCATGCAGCGCATGCTGATCGTCGAAGACGAACTGGCGCTCAACACGTGCCTGCAGGAGTTTTTTCGGCTGAAGGGATTCTCCATCCAGTCCGCCTTCAGCGGAGAAGAGGCGGTTGAGCGGTTGACGGAGGGCCCCGTCGACGTCATCCTCTTGGACGTCCTCCTTCCCGGCCTGACGGGAATCGAGGTCTTGCGGTGGGCCAAGGAACGCTACCCTGCGGTGAAGGTCATCGTGGTGACGGCCATGGATGATCAGGGGATCGAGGAAACGGCGCGCCGCTATGGAGCCGATGCCGTCATCAACAAGCCGTTCGATTTCTCCGATTCCACCTGGTTTCGCGTCCTGGCTCAGCCCACCTAGCTCACGTTGTCGGCTCGTTGAACTTCTGCACCTTTGCCCTGGCCTCGAGCGCCTTGAACCACTCTTGGAAGCGCTCGTTCTGCTTCTGAGTCAGCGTCTCCTCGCGCACGGTGGCGTTCAGTGCCGCGAACTTCGCGGGATCGGCGGGGAGGCGCTCCTCGGCTCGAAGGATCACAAATCCCGTCGG
>Ga0209515_10006173_pt1 | contig 15064 bp, 15 predicted proteins | sample Subgroupgradi54m_FD_187454 | JGI IMG/M metagenome (GOLD analysis project Ga0209515, IMG submission 187454) | Subsurface groundwater microbial communities from S. Glens Falls, New York, USA - GMW60B uncontaminated upgradient, 5.4 m (SPAdes)... ...
AAGTCAGTTATCCAGGTGGCGGCTCTTACAGAGTGTCTTCTGTGACAGGAGGAGACTTGCTACCAGGGACATATAAAGTCAATTATTCCCTGCCGTCAGGCTTTTCCTCAAGTGAACCACCCGGTGCGGTAAACCCTTCTTTTTCCGTAATAGTTGGCCCGGGATGCAGCGTTGACGGCTCAAGAAATGCCAGTTGCTCAGGAGGCAGCGTTGCCAATCTTAACTTTGGCGTATCAGTCATAAATCCGTGGATACAATCAACCGGAAATGACATTAGAGTTGACGCTGGTTTCCAAAATGCCGTACCTGCGGGTGCGTCATGCGGTTCTTATTCATCTATTGCAGGCGCAGGAGGCACGTCCGGCGTAATTTATTCAGGCGCCTCTTCTCCAAGTTTCGGCAAAGGACAGGCCAGTGCTAACAATTGGATTGTTGGTGACCCTGTTAATCCTGAAACCTACAGTCCAACCCGGCCAAGCCTAATAAGAACTTCTTACAGTTATCTTTCATCCGTTGCCCAAGCTGCGGCAATAACTCCAATTGACATTGCAAGTTCTTGCGGCTCCGGTGGAATTGCCAATTGTAATCTGAGCACCGGACTTGCAAATGGTCTTTATATTGCAAACGGAAATCTAACCCTTACTGGCGGCGGATATTCCTTCCCGCTTAATAAAAACTTTGTAATTTTGGTCAAGGGAGATTTGAATATAAAAGAAAAGATATATGTGCCAAATGGCTCCACCGCAACTTTTTCGGCGTCCGGCAACATAACAGTTGATAGAGCCGTAGGAGAAGCAAGTTCTACTTCAACGACTTCTGATATCGAAGGCTTTTATTCGGCTGATAGGAATTTTATTGCAGACGGAGCAAATAATTGCAACGCTGGCCCTGACAGCCGGCTTAACATTGCAGGTACGGTTGTTGTAAATGCGGCTTTGGGTGGCGGAACATTCCAGAACAACAGAAGTTTGTGTTCTGGAAATAATCAGTGTCCTGTGTTTTCCGTAATAGAAAGGCCGGATTTTGTGCTGAATGCGCCCGAGTTTATAAAACATCCAAGCTACGTCTGGCAGGAAAACGCACCCTGAGATTAGACGATAGATAATAGAAAATAGAAGATGGTGTTTTGAAGATGGAAGTTAGTATTAAATTTGGGGAAGGCTTAGGTGTTCTTCAATTCTCCTAATTTTCTTTCGCTGCTCCATTTGTTCACGATCTAATAAATCAAGCATAGTTTCAGCTGTCTTTTCAATCTTCTTCACTCTTTTTTTGACATCTTTAACATCTTCGGCCACCCCATCCACTCTTATTTCAACGTTTTTCATTCGGTCATCAAGTTCATTTATTTCACTTTGAACTTGCATCCTGGATAGTCTTATCTGATTTTCTACTGTCCGGGTTGAGTCTTTTACTTCCGTCTTAACTTCTTCCCGAACGATTTTACGAACGAGTTTTCCAATTTGGTCTAAATCAGATTTTTGCATAGGACACTTATTATTGCTGTAAACATTTACTCTTTTCAAGAGGACAAACTGTGTCAAATTGCAGGCCGAGAAGGAATCGAACCCTCAATAAGAGTTTTGGAGACTCCTGTTATACCATTTAACTATCGGCCTATTTAGCGAACAGCTGATGGCATATGGCTTATGGTTCAAAACTATACGCTATACGCTATTTACTATACGCTATTTGAGTTTTTCCGTTTCTTTGTGCGGTGTCTTTTTTCTGCAAGTAGCACAAAACTTTGTAAGCAAAAGTTTTGCCTCTGTATTAAGTTTATTGCGCTGCGTTACATAATTCCTGTTTTTACAAACAGTACATGTAAGTCCAACCGTTATTCTGTGTTCTCCCTTTTTTGCCATTTCGTCGTTTTACTCCTCAATGCAAGCTATTCAAGCTTTAGATTGAGATTTTCTCCTTTCCCGTAAAGTTTACACTGAGGTTGCTTAAAAAGCAACCGAATGTGAGCCCTCAACGCAAATACCATCGAACCAATTCTCGCATGGATATTTAAGCTAATGGATGCCTATGGCTGTAAACCGAGAAATCCGGATAATCCAGGCGATATTGTATAATAACGTTGTTAGCGTATGAATAATACAACAAAAGTAAAAATACTGCCAGAAGATAAAGTTAAGCTTACTCAGGATCAGAAAAACCTGGTTGAAATGGCTTTTGCCAAACAAATACCTCCGGAAGATGCAGAGTTTATTAAAAAGGTTAAAAATGAAGCTGAAGTTAGGGGAAATCCATTCGTTAAATTAAGCGAATACTTCACCACAAAGCATGGTGTTGATTTTGGAATGATTTATCTTTCGGCTATTATGGGAGGAAGAGAAAAGTATAGGGAAACGATTAAATCTATAGAAAATTTAAGAGCTTTAGAAAGAATTGAGAAACAGAACAAGAATTAAGAAGGGAAAACATCAGAGGCTTTAACTTTTAAAGCTTTAATTATGCTATCAAGTTTTTCCGGAGCTGTGCCAATTGTGCCCCGTTCAATCTTGGCATAATAATTTGCCTTCATCCCGGCCATTTTTGCTACATCTTCTTGAATAAGACCTTTCTTATCCCTAATAGCTTTAATATTAGTCCCAATTTCTTTTCTAACGCTTTTTGAAATAGTCATATATAGATAGTATATCATGTTTAAATTACCTATTTTAAAAATGTAAGTTCTAAATCGAATTGCACCACCTACTAGTAAAATGTAGGTATGCAGAAAAGATCAAAATTAACAGAAGAGGAACGAGACTACCTAGCGATATGGAAAAGCAAAGGTATTTCAGTTCGAGAGATGGGCAGAAGACTAGATAGGGAACATAGCAGCATTCTTCGTGAACTCAAAAGAAACAGGTTTGGGCAAAACTATGTGGCTATCCAGGCACAACATTTAGCACAGGAGCGAAAAAGCAAAGCAGGAAAACGTCATCCCTTAAAAAACAACAGGACGTATAGATATGTGCTAGAAAGACTCATTGATGGATGGTCACCGGAGGAAATCTCCGGAAGACTAAGAGAAGACTTTGGGAAACAGGTTATCTGCCATGAAACCATTTACCAATTCATCTATGAAAAAGCTGCAAAAAAAGACAAACTGTGGGAATACCTTCCTCGTAAACAAAAGCACAGGCGTAAAAAGTATGGAAGAAAATCACAAAGAGTTCAAATACCAGATAGAGTAAGTATTCACGATCGTCCCCAGGTCATCAACAACCGAGAAGAGCTGGGGCACTGGGAAGGAGATACGGTTGAAGGAAAAGGACACAAAGAAGGCATCCATACGGAGGTTGAAAGAGTGTCACGATTTATGATGGCAACAAAAGTACCGGCAATCAAAAGTAAAGAAACCATTGAGGCACAGATTGCTATGTTTAGAAGACTTCCCAGGAAGCTACGTAAATCAACAACTCTGGATAATGGAAGAGAAAACCATCTTCATGGAGAACTGAAAAGACTCAACATGAAAACATACTTTGCAGATCCCTACTCTTCCTGGCAGAGAGGAACTGACACGTCAGGCTTATCTTCTTCAAGTACTGTTTTTGTATATCTTTTTGCATAGATCAAACGTTCCTTGGTTTGGAAGATAAAAAGCAGGATAGGGAAAGGTGTGCCCATGTTGTTTTCCCATTCATTTCCGAAATAGAAATCGTAGAAATCTTTGATCTCTTTCGTATTCTGTATTTGGGAAGCGTCTCATCAAAAAGAGTAAGGAGGTAATACTGTATTTTCTTTCCTTTTTGTTTTTTACTAAAACATAGATCTATTGGTAATTCAGCTTCTTTCAAAAAATGAAATTCAGAATCCGGATCGCAATGTATACAAAGAAGTCCCGACGCTTGTGCTCCTGTGTTTGCGCTCTGGCATAGGTTGCAAGTTGAATAAGGGAGGTAATTATCTTCTTCTTGGTAGGGAAATCTAAGAGGATAAATCCGAGTCACAAGTTTATAATTTATACCATTGTGTTAGCTTTTGATATAGTCATGTTTGTAAGCAGAGTTTATCTTGGAGAGCACTGGACCTCTGACGTAATTGGGGGAGCTCTGCTTGGTTTAAGCCTTGGTCTCGCCTCTTTGGTTATTCTTTAAATCTTTGTGTAATATACGGAGCGGCCTTTGCCATGAGTGAAGAGAAGTCCCAGCGTTGAAAGCCTGCTTAAGTCACGGGAGGCTGTAATTTGTGAAACTTTAAACATTTTCTGGACCTTTTTGTTGGAAATAACAGCGTTTGGCTGATCTAAAAGAGACATTATTTCCTTTTGTCTGTCATTTAGCTCAAAGAAATTCTTCTGCAAGTCATTGCTGTATTTTTCTGTTAATAAGTCATTAAGTGCTTTTTCAAGCTGATTGACTACTCCTTTTGCAAAATATTCAATCCATAAGGTTAAATTTCCGCTTCCTGAAATAGCCTGGATTTTTTCTTGATAGCTTGTTAAGTCTCTCTTGAAGTATTCATCTATACACAAAAATCCTCTAAAGTCATACCCAAATTTATATAGGAATAAATAAGATGCTAGCCTGGATGTTCTTCTATTTCCGTGGCTAAAGCCGTTAAGATCCAGAAGCACTATTTGTACAATCGCTGCTTGAATTACGGGATGTTCCGAGCTTGTCTGTAAATAATCAAGGATTTGTTTAAGAGAGCTTTCTGCTGCTTTAAATCTACCATGGCATGCGATTTCATTAAGGGTAATAATTGTTTTTGAAGTTATATTTTTTGGAGAAACTAGCCATTGCTGAGATATATAATCCATGCCTTTTTTGTAATCAATAACTTCTTTTTCTTCATCTGCAAATCTTCTTTTTCTTTGAGAAGCGTTAGAAATTAGCTTAATAATTTCAGCCTTTGTCAAGATGTTTTCGTGCAATAGAAGCGACCAATGAATTCTCCTAACCATTGCGTTCCATCTTAGTCTTAATTCTGTTCCAGGAGACAAGGGAGTCAGCAGGATTTTAGATCTCAAATTTTCAGTCTCTTGTATTAGTCCTTTGAGGTTTGGAGAAAGATTATAAGATAAATTAATCATTGTCCTAAAATTAACTCAACTTTAATCATTTGTCAAGTTAATAAAACAAGTGCATGCTAATTTTTATCTTTAACCCTAAATCTTATCATAATTTTATCATGCCAATAAAATATATACAATTGAGGCTATTTAATAGACTTTTGATATGATTAAGATATAATTAATATATCAAATATTGGCCCTTGACATAAGCATAAAAAAGGTGATGTAATTATGATAGATAGAAAGGAGGTGAATCCTGCTATGTTAAGCGGTATCGGAACAACAGAATTACTTATTGTCGCTATAGTCTTATTAGTGATGTTTGGAGGCAAAAAACTTCCAGAGCTCGCAAGAGGCTTAGGCGATTCAATAAAAGAGTTCAAGAAATCAGCCAAAGAGGCTTAATTTCTATGAAAAAAACTGCCCAAATCTTACGACACGTATCATTGGCAGTTATCTTTATAGCCGTTGCAGCCCTTGTGTTTCCAAAAAACACTTGGGCTGCGGCGGGAGCTCAAATCTCATGTCAACCTTCCAGCAACTGTACAGTAGGAGAATATCTTTTTGATGATTCATATAATCCAATTACAAGCGCCACCTGCACGATAACCAGTTACTACCCAAACAACTCCACATTTTTAAATGCTGTTTCACTTTCACCGACCGCAACAGGTTGGTACGCGGACACTTTTACTGCCCCCGCAACGCTTGGTTTATACCCAACTGTTATTACTTGTGTGACAGGAGGACAAACTATGCGTATAGACAAAAGCTTTACCGTTGGAACAGTTTCTAGTTTGTCTTCATCGGATGTAACCAATGCTGTTTGGGATACTCAAAGAGCATCGCATGCAACTTCTGGAACATTTGGGCAAACATTGCAGAACACTGTTGCTTCCACAAGTGACATAGCGGCTGCAGTTTGGAATTATTCTGGAAGGACGTTGACAAGTTTTGGAACATTAGTGGTAGGCATTTGGAATAATACCACAGGAAGCCAGACAAGGGATTTAGTGGAGCAGATTGTCAACAAGCCTGTAACGAAGACTGTTTTGGAGAATGGGACTCAGGTCTCAAATAGTCTTCAATCTAAGATTGATTCAACAAACAAGCTTTCAACCCGTCTTTTAACAAATGCACAATACGTAAGGAGTAAGGCCGGCATTATAAAAGATCAATGGGCGAGTTTAAAGCAGCCTGAAATTTCACAACAGGTATCAAAACTTTCATCGCTTTTTGGGCAAAAAAATGATAATTCTTTCGAGGACTCAATTTTTTCCGAAATTAACTGGTTAGCTACCGCATGGAATTGGAACTCTGTAGCAAATGTTTCTTCTAAAACTACTTTAGCAAAAGCCAATTTAGATAGTTTGCAGCAGGAGATTGACAACAATGGGAAAACTACAACCGCATATAAGGATTTGGAAGCACTTATCGCTACTACAACTAAATTGCAATCTTCAATAGGAGTTGCGAGTGACTCATCTCAAAAAGCTACATTATTTGCAGATGTGGCAGGAACCAAACAGTTTATTTCTGCTTTGGACGCAAAAGCTAGAAATGCAGACAATATGTTGACAGCAATAGAAGATACTAGTTCAAAAGGCTCAAATCCGTCCGGAGTCAACGGCGTTAGTTTTACGACACTGCTTAAAAATATCGATAAGCTGACAGCCGATGTTCTTAGTATAAATAAAGTGCCGGCAATGGGAGTTAGTTACTTTAACAACCTGTATCCTGCTTTATCACTACGCGGTGCAAAAAATAAAGTTTTGGGACTTAAGGGAGTTATTGATGCTAATAAGTATCTTTTAGCTTTTCAAGCAAATAAGGCATTTGCCAGTACTTGGCTTGAGGAGGGAAGTATAATATTTAAAACTTTAATAACAAATCCTTCTAAGATTATAAATCAGGATGCTCCGGTAAAATATTATTTGCCGGCCGAAGTTAAAAAGGAAAACATTATAAAAATTGATAACGGACTCACCGTTGGATATGATACTGATCAAAATCAATATTACGTAACAGGTAATTTTAATTTATCACCGGATGAAACAAAAACAGTATCCGTTGAAGTTGATGACAGCATATATACAATATCTCAAATAACAATCGACGGCTTGAGAAAACAAGTAACAGACTTATCAAAACCGCTCCAGAACACTTCTTATTTTGCTCAGGGAGTGACAATTTCAAGTGACGTAAACGTTTCTCTTGATAAGGTAGAGGCTTTAATGAAAACTGCTAATACTCCCGATTCGAAAATCGCAAATTACCGCGAGGCGATGATACAAATGAAGGCTATTAATAGTGAGCGTGATCAATTGAAAGGACTGGTTACATCCGCAGGATCTGTTGGTACTCTCTTCGGATTTGTTGGCGGCAGCCAAGTTCTGGCAGTCTGGGGAATGATAATTATTATGGTAGCCGGATTTGTGTTCCTGGCTCTTTATATGAAGCTTTTGCGAAATAACGAGAAAGGCAAGCCTTCAATTTTGGCAGAAAGAGGAGATAAAAAAGAGAAAGAAGTAAAGCAGGGGCTTAACAAACTAAGGCCATCTATAAAATTTGCATTAGGGGTTATCTTTTTGGCTCTTGTAGGTTCTTTTGTATCCGGAGCTATTCTTACAAAAAACATTCTGGCGGATAAAAAAATCGGCCCTTCAACTCAATCTATAGCAAAGAAACAGGATAATGTACCACAGGAGAAAGTTCTAGGAACAACCGCACCGCTTGAAACGGTTAAAATTTTTGTTCCTACGCAAAGCGTTGTTAATATTTATTCTAAGGCGGATATTAATTCTGGTGTTGTAGCAAGTATTACATCCTCAAAAGATGTTGCGAAGAAAGATGAAAAGAGCGGATGGGTAAAAGTGGCGCTCCTGTCCCAAGATGGCACTCCGTCTCAAATTGAAGGATGGGTGGATAAAGACTTTATTCAAAACGGTTCAACAACTCCTGATGCAAGTCAAAACTCGAATAGCACACAGGGCTTTGTAGTTGTTAATAGCGACATTTCTTCCTATCTTAAGGTTAGAGCCTCAGCGTCAGCAAGCTCGGATGAAGTGGCAAGAATATACGCAGGAGAAAAATATTCCTTAGTAAGCAAGGCGGATCACTGGTTTCAAATAAAACTTAATGACGGAACACTCGGTTTTATTTCCAAGGACTTTTCCCACACCGAATAGCTGCCGACCCATTTATTTGATTAGCGGTATGAAGATGTTGAAGTAGTAATGGATTATCATAGCCAGAACAATACCGACCACAATAAGTTTTTTGTTGTACATTGCCGGAATAAGGATTGCAAGGGAAGTTAATACATGTAATGAAGTAGTTATGAGTAGTCTTTCAAATAACAAATTCAGATTCCCGACAAGAAGCAGATTGAAGATATATAAAACCGTTTCTGAAAAAGCAAATAAAATGCCCGCAATAATTGTGAGCTTTATTTTAGTTGCTCTATTCGCCTCTGATTTGAGAACAAAATATATAAGTAATGCCTTAAATAATTCCTCAACTATGTAAGGATAAGGGAAAAATAGTTCAACTGTCCAAACTATGAATGGAGCAATCGCAGCAAACAGAGGAATCAGCATGATTGCTATTTATCTTCTTCTTTAAAAGATTTTCTGAATTCTTTAATAGCGTCGCCGAGACCCTTTCCTAGTTCTGGAAGTTTTTTGCCTCCAAAAAGAACTAATAAAATTATCGCTACTATGATTATTTCTGTTGTACCAATACCAGGCATTTTATCCTCCTTTCTTTAAAGATCATTTGTATTTTTCTCCAAAGATAACTTTATTTAATATTAAGGTAATTTCATACAATAATGCAAGAGCCAAAAAATAGATTACTGTGGATGGAATATCCGCAGGAGGCAAAAGTCCGGCAAAAACAAGTGCACCTGCGTAAAACCATAGTCTTTTTTTAACAAGAGCCTCATGCTTAATGATTTTAAGCCTGAGAAGAACCGTAATTACAATAGGAAATTGAAATGCAACCCCCATTAAAATAGAAATTGTTAAAAGCTGCGCTAAAAGACTGCTGATATCCAGCAAATTACCAACATTAAATTTTAATGACTGACTATAAAAAAGGGTAACCATGTATTTCGTAACTAAAAATCCAAATAAGGCTCCTCCTGCAAATAGTCCTATGCTTATCGGCAAAAGATAGAGAGCAGCTCTGAATTCGTTTTTGCTAAGCGCAGGTTTTAGGAAGGAAAGAGCTTGCACGATTATCAGAGGGAAAATAATGATTACGCCAACTAAAAAAGCAACGCTAAATGAAAGATTTATAAATTGGAATGGGGAAGTAAAGACAACATTAACCCCATTCAAGCGGAAGAGGGAAAGAAGCGTGCTGACAATTTTGTCTGCATAAATAAATCCCACAATAGAAGCTATAACAAAAAGTGAAAAAGTAAAAAAAAGCCTTTTTCTGATTTCCAAAAGAAAAGGCATGTACTTTTCTAGGGCTGCATCGTAGTCATTCATAGAAAGAGTGGTGTTTTAGGATTTCTTATCCTCGTCTTTTATAGACTTTTTAACTTCTTTTACGCCTTGACCCAACCCTCTTATAAATTCCGGGATTTTTTTGCCTCCAAAGAAAAGTAAAATTAAAAGTGCTACTATAACTATTTCAGGTGTTCCGATATTCATGCTTTTGTCTTTGCGCCTCCTTTTTTAGTTGTTTTAGATTTTATTTCTTTAATAGGCTGTTTTATTTCCTCTTTAGTTTCATCAATTGCGCTTTCAAATTCTCTTTTGGCTTTTTTAAGTTCTTTTCCGGATTCACCTAAATCCCGAGCTAAGGAAGATAGCCTTTTGCCTCCGAATAATACAAGAAGGATGATGCCTATTATTAAAATTTCTGTTGTTCCCATATGGCCAAACATTGATTGACTTGTTAAGTAAATCATAAAGTAAAAGGTTGTGAAAATGCAAGGGGTAAATATTTAACAGAATTGATACTATAAGTTCATATTCTTTATTTTAAAGTATATATTGATATATTTAGTTTTAAACTTTAAAATGCTTACATTTATTGTATAATGTGTTAAATGGCAGCTTACTCCAAAGTTATTTCAGATTTTCATCAAAGAGCAGTAACTCTGCTTAGCGAAGGGAAATTAGATGAGGCAGAAAAACTTTACCTTCAGCTTATAAAACTTGATCCAAAATTTATCGGAGCCTATAACAACCTAGGAATTATCTACAGAATGAAAGAAAACTTGGAGAAAGCAAAAGAATATTATAGGAAAACACTTGAACTGGACCCAAATTATTTTCATGGATTTAGTAACTTAGCAAATATTTTTAAACTGGAAGGGAAGTTCGATGAAGCTGAAAAGTATTACTACAAAGCAATTAAGGCAAATCCCGATTTTGCCGACGCGTACAACAATCTTGGCGGAGTTTTGCAACTAACAGGCAGACTTGAGCAGGCTGCTGATAATTATGAAAAAGCAATTAAATTAAACCCGTCATATACGGATGCTTATGGAAATTTGGGAGGAGTTTTAATAATGCTCGGAAGATTTGTTGAAGCAGAGGCTTGCCTTAGGGCAGTTGAAAAAACATCAAATTCATTTGAGCCTCTTTATAATCTTGCGAATCTCTTAAAAGAAAAAGGGGAATTTAGTGAGGCTGTAAAGCTTTATAAAACAGTAATTAAAAAGCAGAAAAACTTTACTGATGCATATAATGGTTTATTTGTATGTCTTGGCTCTTTATGTCTTTGGAAGGAAGCGGCTAGAGTCTATGCAAAGCTTCAAGCGTTAAGCAAAAGAGAACTTTTAGAGGGACAAAGATCCGGCGAAACTCCTTTTACGGCAATTACAACTTCCGATGACCCTTTATGGAATCTAAATATTGCAAAATCATGGAGCAAATTTATTGAAAAAGCGGTTCATGGTAAAGCTCCTGATTTTTATTTTGACAGGGCACGCAAAACCCACAAAAAAATACGCGTAGGTTATTTGTCTGGAGATTTTGGTGATCATCCCGTAGGACATATTATTAAGAACATGTTTGCAAAACATGATAAGCGCAGGTTTGAGATTTATTGTTTTTCTTTTGGCGGAAATTCCAAAGACGCAATTAGAAAAAAGATTGAGAAAAGCGTTAAGTATTTTGTTGACATTTCTTTTATGAGTTTTCATGATGCGGCTGCAAGAATACATGCGGAAGAGATAGATATTTTAGTTGATCTTATGGGTCATACCGCGGCAAATAGGTTAGGGATTATGGCAATGCGTCCTTGCCCGGTACAAATAAGCTATTTGGGATTTCCCGGAAGTATCGGAGCTGATTTTATTGACTATCAAATTGTTGACAGAGCACTGGTGCCCTCCGGCATGGAGAAATATTACAAAGAGCAGTTAATTTTTATGCCGGATTGTTACCAAATTAATGATAGTCGGCAGAAAATTTCAAAAAAGAATTTTAAACGTTCGGACTTTGGACTTCCAAAAAACGCATTTGTCTTTGCAAGTTTTAACAGAGCTTTTAAAATTACACCTAAAATCTTTGACGTCTGGATGAAAGCGCTTAAAGATGTTCCAAATTCGGTTTTATGGCTTTTGTCGGAAAATAAAATCGCGGATGAAAATCTCAGAAAAGAGGCCGTGGCGCGCGGTATAATCGCAAAAAGAATAATTTTTTCGGGAATGATTCCTCTTGAGCAGCATCTTAAAAGACTTGCTCTTGCAGATCTTATGCTTGATACTTACGTTTATTCCGGAGGTGCAACAACAAGCCATGCCATAAGAATGGGAGTGCCGGTTGTAACGCATGAAGGGAAAACCTATCTTTCCCGTATGACCGCGGCGCTTTTAACAGCCGCAGATATGAAAGAGTTAATAACAAAAGACCTTGTCAGTTATGAAAAACTTATAATCGGCCTTGCAAAAGATAAGAAAAAACTCGCTGCCTTAAGGAAAAAACTTAAAAAAAATATTTCTTCTTCAAAAATATTTGACACTAGGGAATTTGTTAAAAATTTAGAAATTGCATATCAAATTGCTTGGAATCTGTATAAGTCTGGTAGGAATTTAAGCTCAATTGAACTTACAAGGCCTACTTCAAGGAAGCCAAAGTAGCCCTTGTCTTGGCGTCTCTAAGAGTCCTACCCGTTGTCCCCGAAGTTACATGACCGGCAATAACCTCATCCCAAACAGCTACGGCAATCTGGCTAGGCGTAGCTCCGCCGGCGATGCTCTCAATAAAGGTATTGGTGCCCAGGTTTTGGGTATCTCCGGCGGTGTTTTTGTTAAAGGTGTTGCCCCCGCGGATATGAGTTCGCAAGACTCCGGAACCCACCTTGACACCATAACCGGTGTGGTTATAGATGATATTATTGTCAATGATGTTTTCGGCAAGGCCGGTTCCCGCAAGGGAAATTCCGTTAACATTGTCAAAAATTATGCATCGGGAAATGACTGTTTCTGTTGCAGAGTTCCCTAGTTTAATGCCGTCGCCTGTGGCGCTTAGACCGCAGTGTTCGATGGCGCAGCCGGTTACTTTATTGGAGGCGGAGGTAGTCAGTTCAATGCCGTTTCCCCGGACATTGGCAATCCAGCTGTCCCGGATGGAATTATTGTTACCGGTAATAGTTATGGCATTCTTTGTTCCGGTAGCGGCAGTGGAGATATAAAGACCGGCAATCTCTACAGTGTTGGTATTAATAAGTATAGTATCGGCAGTCGTTGCTGTCGGTTTAAGCTGGAATGTAAATCCGGGGCCCCTTACCTTCAGGGTTTTTTTGGTAATGTTAAGCGTTTCGGTAACTGTTGTTATACCTGTTGCATCACTTGACAAGCAATAGATAATGTCGTAGTTTCCGTCAAGCGCTAAAGAATGAGCCTGCGCAAAGGTCTTTACTGCTTTTGTTGGCTGTTTGCCATCGTTGCCATCGCTGCCAGACACTGGATCCCAATAATAAATAGTGCCTGTACCGCTATGCAAACCGCGCTGCGATTCAACCAAGTATTTAAGATTCGTAAGGTCGCTGGCGGTTGAAGGTACTGCAATAGTAGCGGCTGCGGATGAGACCTGTACGACCTGCGTAAATGCAGAGGTGGCAATTGGATTACCTCCTAAACCTCCGACCAAATTTCCTCCTGTTATTTGGCACTGGATATAGGTGGGGCCGGCTCGAGCTTGAAATCGGACTTGCCAACTACTGAGCAATTGAACAGTAATACCTACCTTCACCCCTCCTCCTAAATCCTCTTTTCCAGACGCATTAGCGATTTTAGGATACACCATCGCAGGTACGGCATCATCTTCTTGATCTCGTATTTGATTAATAAGATATTGGATATCCAACGTTGTATCGGGTGAGGGTACCTCAATGACGCTATTTATAAAGTCGAATGTTAAGAGCTGAGCCATAGACTTATGCTACTAAGTGACAATAGTGTCGGCCGTTCTTATTGCAGGGGTTGAAAAGCCTGTAGAAGAAAAAGTACCGGTCGTTTGGAAAGGAATGATGCTGTTATTAGGAGAAGCAGCAGCAGCGTTGTATCGTCTTACATTAACCACGATATCTCTGTCCACACTATATATGACTGTTACTGAAGCACTGGTTGCTAAGTATAGATCGTCAAGGAATGGTACATACGCCGTATCTACTGTGACGGTGTAAGCCTGTGTGGTAGTAGTTGAAAGGACAGTTCCATAACCGTCTGTTTTTGCTCCCAGGGTAAAGGTCGAGCCTGTCCAAGAAGCGTAGTAATAACGCTGTTCCGCACCGCTTGCCTGCACGACCCTTATATAACCAGTTGTTGGAGTATCCGCAGTAATAGCAGTTCCAACAATAATAGTTGGAGAAGCGGTTGACTGCGTTGTCATTAAATACTGGTTCTTTTTTATTGCGGTACTACTAGGAGCGGTGCTTTGGAATACTCCGACCGCATCGCCCGGTGCGCCTACTACAAGATTAGTAATGGTCAGAGACTGCTGGTTTGGCGGGTTTCTTGTAATGCCGCCGGAGTCAATCAGCTGATAGTTCCTAACATCTGCTGCGGCCATGTTCTGAACCCAGACACCTCTTGCGCCGAAGAATTTGCCTCCGGCAAAGGTTCCAAAGGGAGACGGTTTAACAGCCGCATAAGTATTAGCAGCCGTGGTTGTATCAACCAGCGCAGTAATGTATTGTTCACCATCAAGCGCATTTATAGTAGCAACTTGGGCGCCGGTTAACGCATCAGGGGTCGTCAGGCCGTAGGTCTGGAATGCCGAGGTTTGCCTGGTAACGTATTTAAGGTATTCATAGACTTGGGTCAGAACCCTGGTTGCACATTCAATGATTATCGAATAGTTGCGGTTAACATCCTGGGTAAAGGCTTCGCCGAATACCCTTGTAGCGTTGGTAAGAAGAACGTTGGCACTGGCAGTAGCGGTTTTGGCGGAAGTTCCTCCTGTAAGGACAAGAGTATTTGTTACAAGAGTCCCTGTAATATTGCCGAGAGTCATAGTACCAGCACCGGAAGTTGTGGTTTGGTTAATAAATACACCTGAACCTCCTGTCCAAGTGACGGCTTCTAAAGCGGTAAATGCGCCGGTTGTTGCACTATAGGTAACAGTTCCATTGACGAAAACGATTTTGATGTCGGTATATGTGGAGATAGTGGCGGTGGCAGTAGAGTTGTTTAAGTCGGCTGATGTAGCCAAAGGCACTGCATTTCTTCCGGTTAAAGCAGTCAGAGCGAAGTTGTCGTAAAGGTCAGTGTTGGTTCCAGCCGCAGGGTAGTTGCGCAAAAAGAGGGTCAAGTTGCCGGAATCAATGGCTAATCCGACCGATTTGGTTTTTATTAAAATGTCTATATGACGACTGGCAGCAGGTGTTGGGTCTGCAGTGCCAGCCGCTCCCCAAATCTTGGCATGTAATTTATTTTGGACGATATAAATCTGCTGGAGTGCTCCGGTGGTATCAATAGAACCCAGGGTATAGATGTTGGGCCAGGCCATCTCTCCCGTATCAACAACAGTTATCGTACCCGCTCCTGTTCCTGCCGTTACGATAGTTACAGCTTCAGCTACAAAT
>Ga0209515_10006174_pt1 | contig 15062 bp, 17 predicted proteins | sample Subgroupgradi54m_FD_187454 | JGI IMG/M metagenome (GOLD analysis project Ga0209515, IMG submission 187454) | Subsurface groundwater microbial communities from S. Glens Falls, New York, USA - GMW60B uncontaminated upgradient, 5.4 m (SPAdes)... ...
ATTCTGATGCCGCTGTCGACGGTAACCCTCCCTTAACCTTTACTCTCGTTCCTTCCTCTGGCCCATCTAATGGCAAATTAGCTGGTTGTCCTGCTGCCTGTGTCTACAAACCAAAGACAGACTTTGCTGGTCCTGATACATTTACTTTCACGGTTTCTGAACTAGATGGAAATGGCGGTACAGTGACTTCAGATCCAGCTACTGTGGCCATAACAGTGAAAGATACATCCACACCAACAGCAAATAATAATCGTGTAGACACCACTGAAAACAATCCGACCAACCCATTTGCACTGACAGGTTCAGATTCTGATGCCGCTGTCGACGGTAACCCTCCCTTAACCTTTACTCTCGTTCCTTCCTCTGGCCCATCTAATGGCAAATTAGCTGGTTGTCCTGCTGCCTGTGTCTACAAACCATCCACAAACTTTGCGGGTATTGATAAGTTTTTGTTCACTGCTTCGGAACCTGACGGAAATGGCGGTACAGTGGACTCACTAGCAGGTATTATTGAAATAGGAGTACAGGATACGTCAGTACCAATAGCTGTTGACCAGACTGTTTCTACATTTGAAAACACACCGTCAGCTCCTATAAAAGTGAACGCCATAGATCCTGACGGCGATGTTCTTCTTTTTAGTGCAAAGCCTGCAACTCCTCCAAGTGTTGGTTTTATTACAGCTAATGGAGGCAACCTAAGTCCGGTTGATCCCAAAACTGGGACAGTAATTTACACTCCAAAAAAAGATTTTGCTGGAACTGATAGTATAGTCTATACAGTTAGCGAGTCTGACGGTATCGGTGGCGTTGTAGAGTCAAGCCCAACTACTATTACCTTCATTGTAACGGCAGGACCAACACCATCTACAACTCTTACCAAGACAACAAGTATCTCTACAATATTTGGACCAACATCTGTCACTTACACTTATGTAGAGACTAATACGGGTTCAACAAGTCTGAGAGACATAGCTATCACTGACCCCAATTGTAGTCCACTCGTTCTTACTAGTGCAATACCACCTACTGCAACAACAGCCAATTTGCCTCCAAGTGGATCACTGACATTCAAATGTACCAAAACTGAAAGTACAACTATAACAGACACTGCTACTGCGACAGGAAATATCTGTACAGATGCAACCTGTAGTACTCCAGGTTCTGCAGCTCCAAAAGAGACTGCATCTGCTACAGTGACTCTTACACCTCCACTTCCATCGACGTTTACTGTACCATCAGCGACCGGAGCTGGACCAGTAACGTTCTCAACAGACGCTGGAGGATTCAGTAGCTTGACTGCTGTCTCTGAATCAAGTTTATCGCCACCTCCCCCGTCTGGTTCATATCCCTTCGGTTTCTTCTCATGGTCAATTACCGGATTTGCGCCGGCAAGCAAGATTACAGTTATTGTAACATTCCCTAGTGCGGTACCTCCGGGCACACAATATCTCAAATTGGTAGGAGGTACATGGGTGTCAGTACCCATTAGTATCAGTGCCAATACCATAACTATGACAATACAAGACAACGGACCATTTGATGCAGATCCTACAGTTGGAACAATTTCAGACCCAGGAGGATTATTGGTTCCAACCATTGTACCACCCCCGACCACCTCACCCGTCGGAGGAATAATATTACCTGCAGATATGACTGCTCTATTTGTTGCAGGTGCACTCACAAACGCATTTTGGATCTTGCCAACGCTTGGAGGAATTGCTGGAGCTGCAATCACATTATTCAAAGTAAAAAGAAAACTCGGTTAAACTAAATTTCATCTCTCTCAAAATAAGGAAACCCTAACTTTAGAAAATCATTAAAAATTTTGATTGGAGCCCTGTAAGTTTCACTGCACCCAAAGGTTTGAGTCTGGTAAGGCTCGGACTAACTGTTAGTTCAAAAACTGTAAGGCTCGCTACAAAACTCTTTTCCAGATTTTTTATTTTGAATCAACAAACGACATACTTTTGTGATATAAGAAATTAGACTTTCTATTGAAAAACGTCTTGATTGATCAGAATTGTAAGTATCTCGCCCTAGATGAATATAGTGAATTAGTCAAGGAATATGATAAAAAATTTGTAGTTGGCAAAGACATGAAGCAAACAAGTTTTGATGAAAATTGTGCTACCTTTTGCGTAGATAAGAATTGTGATTTTCTTACAACTGACAAAGAGGCTTACGATCATTTTTTCAAGATAAAAAGTATCAGACTTGTTCAGATTTCACGATTTCATTATGAAGAAACAGCTATACGTTGGGTATATCGAATGCAAATTGTGAATGAAAAGAAAGACGATTTATCAAAAGGGGTTAAATTATAAAAAAGAATTATTTTTGAAATCTAATTTGTTCCAGACAAAACTACACAAGGAACATTATTTCTAACCTTATACTTGTCAGTATACTCCTTCATGTTGGCTTTAGAACTTTCACTATTTTCATTGTCAAGTATAACAGCACAAACATATGGATATTTTTCCTTATATTCTTCTAATTGAGCTCCCAGAGCTCTTAGTTGACTTCGGTCAGAATATACCTTTAATTCAAGCACATACTTGTCGTCAATCACTATGTCCAAATACTCTTGATTATTTTTCGTTGGTACTTCTCTTTCTATTTTCTTATCGGGAAATTTAGCCTTCAAATATACAAAGAGTTGAGGTTGAAAATGTTCTTTTTCACTTGTTGCTTTTTCAGGTTGAAATTGAGATATTATGCTTATGATGTGTTCAAATTCTCTTTTTTCTTTTTCTGTACTGGTTTGTAGACCAAAGAAACTAGGTGTCACAATTCCTTTGAGTGCAAAATCTTTGATCTGTGAGAATTTGAGTTCTTGATTTTCTAAATTTTCCCAAATATAATCCAGATAATCTCGTCTAGAAGGTTTTACCTTTGTTGGTTTACCACTTTCATCCTCTTCCTCTATATCGTCTTCAAGTTTTGCTCCTAGTATTGTTTGACATAACTTTTCTAAGTCAGGATATTCAAATTTGTCCAAGAGATTGTTTATCTCTTCCTTTTCTTTTTCTTCAAACTCAATTTCATTTTTACGTTCTTTGTATGCGTTCCTTATTTCTCCTGCAACTTTGCCAAGAAACTTTGCAAAACCCATTTATTTCCAGATCAGAATTTTCCTTAAAAAAGTATCCGAATTAGTCCTATTCTAGGCTATTCTGATTCTTCAAGACAGTTAGGACATTCTAGTTTCTCACGCCTAGATTTATGTGACAAGTCCACTTTTCGCTGTTCTGATCGTAAGTCCAGTAATTACCAAACGTATCATAATGTGGCTTGAATTTGTCCTCATCTAGTTCAGGTCTTTTTCTTGTTATTGGTTCAGGTTCTATCTCACTTGGTTCATCATCTTCAGAATCATCATCAAAATCTTCTTCATCTCCAAAATCAAACCCACTATTACCATAGAGTGCAAACTCAATTGATGCTTCTAGAAAGTCATTGATGGAACATCCTACGCTATTGCATCGCTCTCTTAGTTCCTCATGCAATTCTTTTGGTATTCGAGCAGAAACCGTTCTAGACATTTGTTTACACCTGTTTACTGTTGTTTACAGTTTTTAATAAACACGGATTATGATCATGATCATAATCAAAAAAGAAAAACTAGGTTAAGATTTTACCACGTTTCATTTTCTTACTAGGAATATCAAACTCCATAAAACCACCATTTTGTTTTACAATGTAAAAGGGTGATATTTTTTGAGGTTCTATGCCTCCTGCCAGCTCGTAACCTAAAAGACTCCAGTAACCTATATGGCACTGATGCAGATTGGGCTTTGAGTGGCTGTAATAAACTTCGTACTTGATTTTTCTTACTTCATTATCATTTAGATCCTTGTTTAGAGTATCACTACCTTTTTTGTTTCTATCACTTTGGATTTTTTCATATGGTCGCAAATGTGGGTAACCATCAGGTTGAAAACACTTGGGACAATAACGAGGTAGATCCGTTACCATTTGTTCAGCTCTAATCTTCTCATATCCCAATTGAGACAAATACTCTTTGTATCTTTGGAAATCCTGTTCATAGATTGTAATACCATGAGAAATAGTGGTTTCAGTCAATCGCCAAAGGCTTTTACCATCATGAAAGGTCCGCTTTGCACCATCTGGAATGATTGGTTGGTATCTTACAACAAAAAGTGGCAAGTGAAATACAACTCTTGGACCAACTACATGACCTATTGGCTCTCTACCACCTAATAGTGAAGGCATTTGGACACGTTTTATGATCCAGCATACAAATAGATAATTCTGTTTGTTACTCTATGCACAATACTGTTCATAATGGCGTAAAAAACACACAAAAACTAACAACAATCAACGATGTAGTAGAAATCGATTTTGGCTATAGAACAATCAGTGATCAAAACTTTTCAAGAATTGTTGCATTACCTAAAACTGCGCTGATGAATTGCGGCAATCCTGTGAAAGTTAATGTCAAACTGGTACAAGAAGACGGTACAAAATACATCAAGCTGACGCCAGTCAAATACAAAGATCTTGAAGGAATATGAAAAAGGTAAATACAACAAAGCGTCTTGCTATGGCAGATGAGGACCGCCAAAAACGGTCTGAGATGGGAAACAAATTGACATACAGCAAAGAAGAAACAATAACTGCTACCAAACAGAAACAAAAGAAACCAAACAAGAAAGAGATCCTTCTTGCAAACAAAGACATCAGACGCTGGTATGACAACCATGCCAGAAGCAGCCTTGTATCGGCAGAGGTAAGGATACGAAAACTTGGTAAATTCTGTGAGAACAACAAGATCACACCAATGGAGCTGGTCGATCTTGGACAAAAGAGTCCAAGAGCAGTAGCCGACCTTCTTGAAGACACCATATCAACAATGGAAAAGAATGCAAATGCACCTCAATACATCAAGGGTACCATTGCAGCTGTCAAATCGTGGCTTGAACACTTTGACATTGAGATTAGGCGAAACCTGAAAGTGGCAAATCCAGATGCGACACCAACCTTATCAAACGAAAGGGTTCCAGACGCAACGGAACTAGCCGAGTTATTTGACAGGGCAAGCCCAAGAGCAGGGACAATAATGTCCTTGATTGCAAAGGCCGGACTGAGACCAGAAGTTCTTGGCAACTTTGATGCAAGCGACGGACTGGTGATACAGGATCTTCCAGAACTTGAGCTTGTAGAAAAGACTGCAAGGTTTACCAGAGTGCCAACAAAGATACTAGTCCGAAAGACTCTCTCAAAGGGAGGCCACAGCTACTTTACCTTCGTTACAGAAATAGGTGCAAAAAAGATACTTGCATATCTCAACCAGAGAATAGGTGACGGCGAATCTATTGGAAATGAAAGTCCACTGATAGCACCGTTTGCAAAGTATCCTAGATTCCGTGGAAAAAACAAAGACAGAAAGTTTCTCTCAACTGCAAGAATAGAAGAGGAAATAAGAGAAACAATGCGACCAAGATTTTTGTGGAGACCATATGTGCTAAGAGCATTCTTTGATACGCAACTTCTGATTGCAGAATCAAGAGGGAAAATAGCACATGACTTTCGTGTCTTCTTCATGGGACACAAGGGTTCGATCGAAGCCAAGTACACGACAAACAAGAGCTTGCTTGCAACCGAGCTTGCAAATGAGATGTGGCAAGCCTTCAAGCGAAGTCAGCAATTTTTGGACTTGGAACAGAACATGCAACAAGGTGAAGAAACAGGATCAAGACAGAGAGTTGTGACGCCAGCTGAAGCAGAACAATTTCTTGCAAACGGATGGAAATTTCTTGGAACTCTGCAAAACGGAAAGGTTGTCATAGAAAAATAGGTCCGAAAGTGCCAGCGAGAACCTGATGTCTAGAACTAACAGATTCCTTGAGAATTACAGGACTCGGATCCTGTGAGAGTTTGACAGCTATTTCTGTTTGTTACACTAGCTGAATATTCATAATTTTAGCTAAGTGGATGTTATCAATCTGAATCATGGATGATTTGTGAAAAAGTATGATTGCTATGACTACATCTAAAGGAGTATTCGAATAAAGTGATTGGTTCCTATGATGTCATGAAAGCACTAGCAGTACTTGCCATTGAAAAAACGCTTCTTGACATAGGAAAACCCGTATATGACGAAGTAATTGACAGGCTAAACAAAAAATATAATTGCTACATACCTGATTGTTTTGAAAAACCCGAATATCTAAAGGCGGTGTTAAAGGAATTATACGGAGAGTCATATGATGAAATTATCAGTTCCATACAAAAAGAACTAGACGAGTTTGTTTACAAAAAAAGAATTGAGGAGTTCTTACATGTATTATTATAAAAAATTGGGTGGCTGTTATCCAATTCCTTGGAGAAGAGCGTACAGTTTTGCACAAAACAGCCAGCTACTAAACAGAGGATTTGATAATAACAAACAAAGTCACGTGGTATGTGAAAATTGAGTTTGAAAAATATACAATCTTACAGTTCTTTAACGATAAACATGATATTTGTTGGAATAATTATAATAGGAGTGGCAGCAATAAATCTGATTCTATATTCAATTTATGAAGCTGAGTTATTTGGACCCCACCAAGTCCAGAAGAGTGACATTATGATTTTTGGTTTCGTTGTTTCTGTAGCACATACTATCTTTACTATTTTGATCATGAGACTAGTCAAGAAAACGAGGATTGCAATGCTTCTAACCAAAGATGAAGAAACAAAACTACAGGATATCAGTACCGCAAAAGACGAATTTGCAGCAATGGTTGCACATGAACTAAAAACTCCTCTAGTGCCCATTGTTTCTTATGCACAGATGTTATTGCAGGATGTTTTTGGTGAACTTAATGAAACACAAAAGACAAAACTTGGAACTATTTTAACATGTGCTGAATCTGCTCAACGAATTGTCACCGATATGCTAGATATCAATAAAGCAGAGTTGAAGCAACTTAAACTTCATTCTGAATTTGTTGATATTAAAAAAGTAATAGAAGAAGCCATATCTCTAATGAGTTCTACTGCTGCCTTGCACAGAGTATTATTACAAAGTCAAGGCTTGAAGAGTTTCAGAATTGATATTGACAGAATTAGAATTTTACAAGTGCTAACAAATCTTATAAGAAATGCAATTGATTTTGTGCCTCAAGATACAGGTCTGGTAAAAATTGGCATGGAACTACAAAGCCGTCATATAGAAATTTATGTCACTGACAATGGCTCTGGTATTCCAAAAGAACAGATCCCAAATCTTTTCAAGAAATTTTATCAAATGGATACATCGTCAACAAGAAACAGAGGCGGTACTGGCCTTGGTCTTGCGATATGTAGAAGCATAGTCGAACTACATGGGGGTGAAATCTGGGCAGAAAGTCAACTAGGAAGAGGGACTAGTATGAAAATTGTCTTACCAATAACGACGAGACTCTAATTCAGTAGAAAATATAAAAAAATTACATTAGATGATGCCATTAGATAAATCCAAAATTAGGTCCAACAAATCGTAACTAATCATAATCCTAGTTGAGGCCTTTTTACTGAGTAAAGGTGTATGTATTATTTGTATACATCTTTTCCCATATGACTAACAGATTCTATTACCTTTTAGTGAACACAAAAATACTTGGAGGCATAGGCATTCTTGTCTTGATTGCTGGCATTGGCAGTTTTGCATTAGAGCATTCTGCATATGCGCAAACCGCTTCATCGAATGTGAAATCTAAAACAAAGGTGGACGTGCAGAAAGAAAATCGAGCTAAAGCGCTAGATAAGATGGCAAATGATGAGAAGGCAAATCTTAAGATACAAAAGTTTAAGGAACTAGCAAGCCAGATGGTGCACGCTAAATTCAAAATAAACGATAAGGCAAAACGCTAAAGAAATAGCGAGTCCTTTTAGAGTCACAACGTATTGACGTTGATTATGATCTTAAACAATTTCCAACAAATCATAATGTACAATCTAACGTAGTTAGCTTCAGTTTTCCGCTTTGGGGGGGATTGCCTTTTTACTCTTTGTCGATAAACTCGTTTGCGGTTTGCTCAAGTCCGAACAAAAAAGTGTTTATTTTAAGTCTATTCCCTTTTACAAAACGATTTCATTCGATTCAATTTAATAATACTGTCAAGAAATGAACAACTGTGAAAGTAGCAGTTGTAGTATTTCCCGGAAGTAATTGCGATCGGGATATGCATCATGTGCTTTCAGATGTCTTTAAACTAAAAACAGAGCTTGTGTGGCATACTGACGAACTCCCAAAAAATATCGATGCTATAGTGCTTCCGGGAGGTTTTTCGTATGGCGATAGACTTCGAGCTGGAGTTATTGCTGCGCATAGTCCCATAATATCTGAAATAAAAAAAATGGCTGAAAAAAGAATGCCAATTCTAGGTGTTTGTAACGGATTTCAGATTCTTGTAGAGGCAGGACTTTTACCAGGGGCTCTACTCAAAAATACATCACTTACATTTATGTGCAAATGGACCGAGATTATAGTAAAAAATAATAAGACTCCTTTTACCAACAAGTTGAAACTAAACCAAAGAATTCCTATTGCTATCGCAAATGGAGAAGGAAGATACTATGCTGATAAGGAGACTTTAAAATTGCTAAAGAAAAACAACCAGATTGTTTTTACATATGCTGAAGAAGTAAACGGGGCTTCGCTTGATATTGCTGGAATATGCAACAAACAAAGAAACGTTGTTGGCATGATGCCACATCCTGAGAGGTCAGCAGAATCTATTATTAACCCAAAGAACTCAAAACCAGCGTCATTAATTTTTGAATCTCTGTTGAATACCTTGGGTGTAGCATAATGAGTCTAACACCACAGGAACACGCTTTTCTTGAAAAGAAAATTGGCCGAAAACCCACACCTGTAGAACTACAAATAGTTGCAGCGGAATGGTCAGAACACTGCTCGTATAAATCATCAAAAAAACATTTGAAACTTTTGCCAAGAGAAGGAACTAGAATAATTTCTGGCCATGGCTATGATTCTGGGGTATTAGACGTTGGAGATGGTTATGTTATCACAGTACATATCGAAAGTCATAATCATCCTTCTGCCGTAGAACCATATGGTGGTGCAGCTACTGGAGTAGGTGGTGTAATACGTGATATTTTATCGACGGGAACAAGACCAATCGCAATTCTTGATGGCCTGCGATTTGGAGATATTGAAAAAGATTCTCACGCAAGATGGCTTTTCAAAAATGCAGTACGTGGAATTGCGGACTATGGTAATTGTCTTGGTATTCCAACAGTTGGTGGAGAAATTGAATTTGATAAATGTTTTACAAATTATGCGCTTGTTGATGTTGCAGCAATTGGTTTTGGTAAAAAAGATAAACTCATCAAAAACAGAGCTGATAAAGATGACTTTGTGGTTTTAATCGGTGGTTCAACTGGACGCGATGGGATAGGTGGTTCACAATTTGCATCGGACAAACTTGAATCAGAGAATCGTTCAGCTGTTCAAATTCCAGATCCATTTATCGAAAAATTAGTTATAGAGGCAATACTTGAAGCAAGAAATCAATATTGCATAAAAGCCTTGAAAGACTTGGGTGGAGGAGGTCTCTCATGTGCAGTTTCTGAGACTGCAGACGCACTTTCTGTTGGGATAGAGATGGATGTGGCAAGAATTCACAAAAGGGAATCTAGTATGTCCCCCACAGAATTAATGGTTTCAGAGTCACAAGAGAGAATGCTTGTGATAACTGACAGACAAAAGCTACCGATATTAAAAAAAATCTGTGAAAAATTCAGAGTTCCATATTCTGTCATTGGGAGAGTAAAGGAAGATAGAATGATGCAAGTCAGGGTGGAAACAAATACAATTGCAAATCTTCCTAGTAGCGTTATAGCAAATGCGCCGCTTTTAGACAGATCTTCATCAAAACCAAAATATCTGAAAAAAATAGAAGAGATAAAAAAACCAAATACCCCAAAGGATCTAACTGAAACTCTTCTTCGAATGCTTGCTAACCCCAACATTGCAAGTAAGATTTGGGTTTACAGTCAGTATGATCATGAAGTTGGCATAAGAACAGTCATAAAACCGGGACATGATGCTTCTGTTCTACGATTAGATAACGGCAAATTCCTTTCTGTAAAGATTGACGGTAACTCTAAACACTGTTACATTAATCCACGTCATGGTGCTATGGGATGCTTTGAAGAAGCTTGTAGAAACGTTGTCTGTACTGGAGCAACACCCATTGGAATGGTTGATCACCTACAATTTGGAAATCCGGAGGACCCGGAAATTTTTTGGACGTTTAAAGAATCATTAGAAGGGATATCTGAACTTGCAAAATATCTTGAAATTCCTTGTGTAGGAGGCAAAGTTAGCTTTTACAATGAGACAAATAATGGACCAATCAAACCGACCCCTTTGATTGGGGTTCTTGGGTTGATAGTGAAAAAGCCACTTTATCCGCAAAAGATTTCGAAAAACGATTTACTTGTTATTGTTGGAGAAACAAAAGATGAGCTTGGTGGTTCAGAATACTATGAATACATACATGATATCATTGGTGGAAATTGTCCAACTGTTGACATGCAATCTTCAAAACTAAATCAACAAACTGTCTTAGATTTGATAAACCAGGATTTAGTTAATTCTGCACATGATTGTTCAAAAGGAGGAGTTGGAGTAGCTATATCAGAACTATGTATTACAAATAACATTGGCTGTGTTGTATCTATAGATAAGATTCCAGCAAAAAAATTCAAACCCGACGTGATTTTATTTTCTGAAACTCATTCCAGATATCTTCTGGTCATAGATCCAAAAAATATCAATAAAACTAAATCAATACTTGAACAAAGTAACGCACCTTTTGCTATTATTGGAAAGTTTTCTGGCACAGGCATAATGTTTCGAAACAAGGCAAAAACTATTGCAAATCTAAGTACTGATAAGGCATTAGGAAAATGGTTAAACTCGTTGGAGATGTTAGTAACTCATGGTTAAGGAAAATTGTGGTGTTGTAGGAATATTCAGTCTTGATGGCGCAAATGTTATCCCGATGATAATTGATTCATTAAGAGCGCTTCAGCACAGAGGACAAGAAGCTTGGGGGATTGCTATTCCAAAAAAACAGCCTTACAAACAACTTGGATTAGTGTCATCAGCTGTTTCAGAATTTGATAAAGTTACAAGAGAATATGCATCGCCTGCAGCAATTGGTCATGTGAGATATTCAACTATGGGCGGAAGTAATTTGGAAAACGCACAGCCATTAAAAGTAAAAGATCTTTGTGTTGCACACAATGGTACAATATCAAATGTCGAAGAATTGGCTGGAATGGTAGGAGGATGTACATTTACTCCACAAAATGTAAGTGATACATTAGTTGCAGCAAAGAGGTTAGTTTCTCTCATGTCAGAAAACGGTAAGCTTGGTAACGCACTTTCAATTTTAAAAGATGAAATGGTAGGCTCATTTTGTTTTACTTTTGTATCTGATGACAATGCAGTGTATGCAGCTCGTGATCCAAAAGGGTTTAGACCAATGGTTATTGGTTTCAGGAAAGATATCAATACATACATTGTAGCTTCAGAATCATCTGCACTGGCTGCAGTTGGGGCCCAACTAATTCGTGATGTAAAGCCAGGTGAGCTGATAAAAATTAGCAATGCAGGTTTAGAATCAGAAATGTTTTCAGAAGAAAAAAAATCAGCACATTGCTCATTTGAATTTACATATTTTGCACACCCTTCTAGTATTATGGAAGGTTCCAATATCTACACAGTAAGAAAAAAAATTGGGCAGTATCTTGCAAGAAAGTTTCCAATAGTAGATGCAGATATTGTAATTCCAGTGCCTGACTCAGCAAGACCTGCAGCACTAGGATACGCACAGGAACTAGGAATTCCATTTGAAGAAGGCTTGTTAAAAGACAGATACAGTAGAAAGGGGCCACTACGAAGTTTTATTGAACCGCATCAAAGTGATAGAGTGGAAATAAACCGTTGGATAATTCCAATTACTCCAGTTATTGATGGTAAACACGTAGTTGTAGTAGATGACAGTCTTGTGAGAGGGACAAGCTCTAAGGCAATCATAAAGGCCCTTCGAAGAGCAGGAGCAAAAAAAATTAGCATGGTGATAACATTTCCTCCAATAAGGTTTCCATGCTATGCTGGCATTGACTTTCCTTCCAAAGAAGAGCTTGTGACATTTTTTGATGATAATAAAGAGTATTCTGAAGAGACGATGACAGAAAAAGTTCGACAAACTATTGGCGCAGATTTTCTGGGATATAACGATGCAAAGAACTTGGCAGACGCTGTGGGAATTGAGGTTAATTCGATGTGCTTTACTTGTTCTACTGGTGATTACTCGTCCTTAGGAATAAAACCCACCTTTAAGAGTAGAGCAGAAATTAAAGGTGAATAAATTGGAATTGGCATACGTACTTGTAAAAGCCAAAATGGGACATGAAGTCGACGTGATGAATGATATTTTGAAAATAGACGGTGTAAGAGAAGTTCTTGGAACTTTTGGCCAGTATGATATTTTTGTGAAAGTTCAGGTCCCAACAAGAAATGCGATCGAACGTGTAATTACTCAGAAGATCCGTAGAATTAGTAATGTTATGTCTACCACCACACTTTCTGTCATACCTGGTCAAGGCGGCAAATAGACTTTATAATTGACAAAAAGTAATTTTAGTTTGTGAAAAAAGGGTTTCTTGGTGCAATAGGTGTGGGTATTGCTGCCGTGACAATTGCTGTAATCTTGTTAATTGCACGAGGACCAACTGAAGAATATGCGGTATTTTTAGATCCCTTTAAGGATAAACAAACACTGGTTACAGATACGCATGTTACAGTTCAAAATGTTGGTAGGGCACCACTTACCAACGTTAAAGTGGATTATGGGGGAAGTAGTAAACCTGATCTTATTCTTTTATTAAAACCAGGCGAAAAAGTAATACTATCTCCCCCAGCTGGAAGTAACCTTCAAGAAGTTACCGTCACAACGGATCAGGGTGTCAATGTCACTAAACCCTATAGAACTCCAATAAGCATGCCAGGTATGATGGGTTCGTAGTAGAAATCTTGAATCAGTTTAAATCTAACATTGCTCAAGGACGCCTGTTTGAAGTTCCTTCGTTCAGGTAAAGTAAAAGACATTTACGAATTAGATGATGGGAACTTACTTTTCCATTTCAGTGACAGGGTTTCTGCCTTTGATGTAAAGTTTCCTACTCCAATACCAAGAAAGGGTGAGATTCTTTGCAAATTTGCTAAATTCTGGTTTAAGAAAATCCAAACACCAAATCACTATATCAAAACAGAAGCAAAAGACAAGATGGTTGTAAAAAAAATGGAGATGATCCCTATAGAATGTGTTGTAAGGGGATATTTCTATGGTAGTTTCATTCAAAGATGGAAAGAAGGTCAAATCACAATTCCAAAAAATGCAGATACTAGAATTGCCGCAAAGATGCCGGAACCTGTTTTTGATCCGACAACAAAATCTGAAACACATGATCTTCCAATTACAAAAAATATTGCTTTGGCTAGAAGTCTTGTTAATACAAAAGAATTTGATTGGTTGGAAGAAACCTCGATTGATATTTACAAAAACATGTCTAAAATAGCAGAAAAGTCTGGATTTATCCTGGCTGACTTAAAATTGGAATTTGGTAAATCATCTGGCGTGATATTGTTAGGTGACTCGATAGGACCAGATGAATATAGGATGTGGCCAAAGGATACCTATCAAGTCGGCAAAACGCAAGAAAGTTTTGACAAACAGCTCTTACGTGATTGGTTGGCAGCACGAGGATTTCAAAAAAGATTTGAAGAAGATAGAAATGCCGGTAAAGATCCAATAGCACCAGAATTGCCATCAGAACTATCTCAAGAAATGTCAACTAGGTACATAACTGCCTATGAACGTATTACTGGCCAGACACTTTAACTCGAATTTTAATTTTAACTAAAGCCAATGTTTTCTTATTTTAGACTTAGGGTGGGTTCAAAATCGCATAAATTTTCCAAAAATCTATTTTTTATAAAATTTTAGGATTTGTTATAATGGTACAAATTATGTAGTAATGATACTATTTTACCTATAACGATACTATTTTGATCAGTATGCAACAATGGAAACAATAGTATAAAGAAAATTTCAAAAATTTAATCAAGCTTTTAGTAGCATAAAAAAAAGTAACGTACTGACTAAAAAAATATGATATAGTGATCTTTTAGTATGAATTTGAATTCAAAGGAGGAATGTCAATCCTACTTCAAAAAGAACTCAAAATAAATAGGATTGTTACAACGAACGTGGAGCAGGCAAAAGCGTTAGATGATCCTGCAAGAATTAAGATACTACAAGTCTTGTATCATAAACAACTTTCCGCGGAACAAATAGTTGAGGAATTGCACAAATCAGGATACAAAAAAGCAACTACGACAATTAGACATCATCTAGATGTTTTAAAACGTGCAGGTCTTGTGGAAATTGTAAAAATGGAAGAAGTTAGAGGAGCAGTAATGAAATTTTATGGAACCTCAATTAAGCTTCTAGGATTTAAAATCCCGCCCAACTTTGATTCTGATTATTCAAAAACAATAACTGATGCATCCATAAAGATGCAAAAGGTAATCGAAAATATTGCCCAAAATAACCACACAAAAACAAAAAAGAAAAATCTAGAAAAACACGCAGCTGGGATGGAACAAAACTATGGTGAATATCTTCTAATAGAAATAGTAAATAGGGCACTAACAAAAGTTCTAGAAAATCATGGTTCTACCTTATTACAAAAAAGTAAATTGTTCTTAAATTAATCTACATTGATTGCAAAAATTCCTTTTGAATCAGGATTTTGTAGAATCTTGATCATATGTCTAGGAATAGAATCTGAAGCGGCCTCGCAACGAATTGCCAATGTACGTGGGCAGATAAAAGAACTTTTTCTAATTACAATATCGTGAGGGTTTGTTAAAATCAAGTTCTCATGACCAGTTCCTTTGACCTTAAAGGAAATGTCTTTTACTGATATTGTAAACAAAATATTTGATTTAGAATTTCGCAAAAGATTTTTCA
>Ga0209515_10006177_pt1 | contig 15061 bp, 15 predicted proteins | sample Subgroupgradi54m_FD_187454 | JGI IMG/M metagenome (GOLD analysis project Ga0209515, IMG submission 187454) | Subsurface groundwater microbial communities from S. Glens Falls, New York, USA - GMW60B uncontaminated upgradient, 5.4 m (SPAdes)... ...
AACGCCACCCTTGAACAGGCCGGACACGCGGCCCGCGTGGATCACCGCAGCCTTGAGGCGCAGGGCATCGACCGCGTGCCGCAGATTCACAAAGGGCCGGTCATATCGGAGATGGAAGCGCGAGGGGTGGAGACCGCGCGTGGCCAGCGCGCCGCCGCGATCGACGACCGCAACGCAGAAATCGCGGCCCTGCGAAAGCAGCAGGAACAGCTTGCCGCGCAACGGGCAGCCCTTGAACATGCGAACGACAACCCTACGAACGACGGCACTAACCGAGAGGACAGGGTTATGAGCGCCGAGCATTCGACGGAAGACGAAGCCGCCCGCGCGGTCGCGCGGGACGACCAGCCGGCCAGCAACGAACAGACGAAGGCGGCAGCCGAGAACGAAACCAAGACCGAAGATCATACGCCGACGCTCGAGCAGGATGCGGCGGAACAGGCCAAGCGTGAAGCGGCGTTGCTCGAGCAGATGGAGCGGCAGGCGAAGGCCCGCAGTGCGTTCGTCGAGGCGCAAACCGCCGAAGCCGAACAGGCCCGCCGTGACGAAGCCGCGCGGCGGGAGGCCGATGCCGCGCGCGAGCGTAACGGCGATGTGGCCGACCCCAAGAGCCGTTACGCCCAAGCCTTGGCCGATGAATACCGCGTCGAAGCTCCGTATGCGTCCTTGGCGCGCGCGGCCATGGCCGAATACGGGCGGTTCATGAAGCAGCAGGAAGACCTAACCCGCCAGATCGTAGCGGCCAAAACGCCGGAAGACCGCCGTTCCCTTGAGCTTCGGAAGGAGATCGAGGGGTGCGATTACATGTCCACCACCAGCCGCCGCCTTGCCGGTATGTCCCGCGTGGTGACCGGCGACAGCCATAGCGAGCAGGCCAGCCGCGACGAGGAGAAGGCCCGTTTCTATGAGGAACGCGCCGCAGCCCTTCGCGCCGAGCGTGCGCGGCTCGGGCAGGAGCGCGGCGAGGGGACGACGGGCAGGGACGGGAAGGGCGAAACAACCAACAAGGCGCAGGAACGTTCCGGCGGAGAGGCGCGGGACGGAGCGCCGCCGCGCGCGGGGGTGCCACCGACGACGGCCAAGGAACACGAGGCGATCAGCAGGGCGCAGGAGGCCGAGAGGCGACAGCGCGCGCCGCAGGCCGACCAGCAGCGCCAGCCGCAAAGCCGCTATGATAGCTCTCTGGCCGCAGCCGAGGCGGGCAGGGAACGCCGCGCGGAAACGCCGGCGGAGCGCGCGCGGCGCTACCAGCAGCTTGCCGACCAGACGAATGCGAAAGCGACGGGCCGGAACGGGCCGGGCCGTGACGGTGGCGGCAGGGGGGGAGGCGGTTCATCGCGATGAACCGGTTTGGAAAACGGCAATTCCAGACCGGCGAAAATCCTTGCCGATGTTCCTGCCTGTGCGCGCGCTATGGGCCATTGCCGCACGGCTGGCGACTCGGGCAGTCTCGGCATTGAAGAGCCGAAAGACGACTACAACAACGAAGGGGGCACATGCACATCACGAATTCGCCACAAGGTCTATCGTCGCAGAACTACTCGCGTTATGTCGTAACCCGATGCACGACCTGCGAAGCTGGGTGGACGCGCAAGGACGACACCGGAAAAATGGTCGTCACCTGCTTACTGGACAGAGAGCCGGTGTGGCCGGTGATGGTCAGTTGCGACCGGTTCGCCCCGCGCACCGAGCGGGAGGCGGGCCGTCATTAGCGGCCTGATGGCGCGGCCTATGGTTTTGGGTCGTCACATGTCTGTGGTGTCGCTCCATCCGACGAACTGGCTGGTACGTCCTCAAGTGACCATTGGCTAATCCATCCCGTCATATTCCCATAGCCGCGCCGGTTGAACGAAGCTTGCACGAAGGTGATGTTGTGCGTCGCGTCGCGTTCACTCTGTCCGAGAAGCTGCACCACGGCCCCCGTAGGTAGAACACACAGGACGGTTGAACCATCCTTCTGCGGGGCCGACCGCACCAGCAATTTCGGCGATTTCGTTCCGACCCGCGCCAGAGGGAGACGTTGTGTTGCCCTGCTCGCCGCCGCAGGCGTTGGCTGTGTTCCGATGCCCCCCCATGTCGGGGCTTGTCTGTCGATTTCGCCATAGGCTTTTTGGCGCAAGACACTGCCGACCATGGCCGCTTTTTCCGCGATGTCCTTTTCTCCCCCCATGTTGGCAAACAGGGAGACGATATCTGCGAAATTCGCAAGATCAAGGTTGGCCTTTTGCGACTCGATGACGGCCTCTTGTCGTTTGCCAAGAGCCTGCTGTTGTAGCGCCAACTCCGTCTTATAGTAATTGACGGCGTTCTCCAAAGCAGCCTTGTATTTATTGACCTCGTTTTGCATCTTCGCGTTTTCGGCGTTCTGCATGGCGAGCATTTGCTGTGTCGCATCCAGCTTGGTGCGGAGACTTTCCGCCTCGGTGTTGCCCTCGAACGATCCGAAGATGGCGGACAGTTTGACGTTCGGGGGCGCGGCCTTTTCGTAGCCGACAACCGCGCCAAAGAGGAGCAGCCCGACGACGTATTTGTTGAGGCCGCCCGTGTGAACTGCGCGGTTATCCGAATTCGGCTGGTTGACGTTAAGGTTGGGCAGGCGCTGGCCATTTTGGAGCATGGCGAATCCTCTATCAGATGCGAAGCCGTGCGAATTGCTCTTCAATCGCTTTTAGAGTTTCTGGTGTGCGTGCGCCGAATTCCATAGGTTCTTTCGCCTCCGCGTCATTTTGGCTTGTAGCCGCGCGGACGACGTAGCGGCCATGAAACCACGGGGAGGCGTAGTAATCCACGCGCAGGCACCAGATGGGCTTGCGCCCCTTGATGAGCAGGAGCGCCGCGCCTGTCTCTCGCGCGAATTGTAACGCCACCTCGTCCGGCCGCAGCAGGGGGACAATCTGAATTTGCGGGTTCACGGCATCGGAGACGGCGTAGCTCTCGCTTGAAGAGGCATCCGGGAATGTGGTGAACGCCGCCCGCAGCATTGAAAAGCGGCCCTTACCGTCAAGCACCCCCGTTGCCTTCTGGTGAGCGCTGGGGGAGCCTGTGCCGGATTGGTAATTGCTGGTGCGGCTGACGACGTTTTTAAGAACTTCAACCTCCCCCATGGCGGTTGAGATATACGAGGTTGTGTCGTGGTCGGAGGCCCCGAAGACCTGCACCGCGCCGGCATTGGCGAGGAAGGTTTGCCAGCTATGCGGATACAGGGCCTTGAGTTGCTGGATGTCCTGCAACACGGCCCAGAGCTTGACCCCGAATCCTGCCGCATAGCCGGCGGCTTTCTCGATCACCGGCATATGGCCGAGGGAGTAGAATTCTTCCAGCAGGAACAGGAATGGCGCGCCGCAGGCCGGCGGCGACAGGTCGCGGTAGGCCAGTTCCAGCAGCAGGCCAATCATGAGCCGCAGCCAGCGGCCATGCGTGGTCATTCGCTCCGCAGGCAGGCAGAGGAACAGGGAAGCCCCATCCTTGGATGTCTTGAAGATGTCGGGGGCGAAGGTGCGGCCCTTGCCTTCGAGGGTTTCCACGAAGCGGGGGCCGAGGGTGTCGAGAAACGACGTGCTGCGCCGCGCCGTGGACAGGATCGAGCCGCGCTCGTTCTCGCCGCAGCTCAGGAGCGTTTCAGCCGCTCCGGCGATCACGTCGGCAAGCGTCTTGTGCGCGTTGTCCCTCATGGCCTTCAGGAGGAAGGGGAAGGGCGAGGGGTTGGCGAGGTGGAACGCCTGAAGGGCATCATCGCCCTTCGCTTCGTAGTCCTCGCACGCGGCGGCCCAGCCTTCGACATCGCCACGGGTGAGGAAGCGGCGGAGGGTGAAAAGGGTAGGGTGTTCCGTGGTGACGATGAGGTAAAGGATCAGTCCCTTGATGAAATTGCGCGCGCTCTCGTCCCAATGCGCGTCGCGTGGGTCGGTCGAGACGATCAGCCCTTCGGCCAGCATCTCGGCATCGTTGACGACGGACGGGCTATCGGGATCGAGCAGGGCGAGGGGGTTGAGGCCCGCGCGCAGATCGTCGGGAACGTCGGCAACGCCGAAGGGGTCGAGGACGAAGACCTCTTGCCCCATGCCCTTGCAGCCGGCCCCGCCCCTGCCGCGCCGTAGCGCGGTCAGGGCGGCATTCTCGCCCTTGGGATCGAGGCAGACGACGGAGCCGGGGTAAATGCACAGGTTGGGAATAATGGCGCTCGTGCCCTTGCCGGAACGGCTGCCGGCAATGGTGACAAAATGCCTGTCATCGTCGAAGCCGAGCGGCACGCAGTCCGCCAGTTGCGCCGCGCGCCAGAGTTCTTCGAGCGCGTCAACCTCTTCCGCCCGCTGGACGGGGGACAGGTCGGCGTTTTCGATGGCCGAGAGAGCCTTGCCGCCGTGTTCGTAAAGCCTCTCCAGTGTCGGCCAGTGTTCCGCAGCGGGGATCGCGCCGACGAACAGCGCCGCGCCGCCACGGTAGGCCAGCCGCTCGACGGCCTGTTTGGATTCCCACGCAGCCGAGGCGAGTGGGACATCAACGGAAACACCAGCGCCGCGCGGGAGAGTGAACATCGGATATCCTTCACAAAACAGGGCGGCTATCGCTCAATAGCCGCCCTTGCTGCGCTGTCATGGTCATTGTTTGTTACGACGCTTGTTCAGTCATCGCGCCCTTCGCCGAAGGCCAGTAGCTCCGGCAGTGCGTTGGCCGCTTGAGCGGAACCGCGTTGTCCTGTCGGATCGAGCAGGCACCGCTTTGGCTGTGGTGATACAGGCAGGAGTGGCATTCCCCCATACGCAGGACGGCGGGAGGTAACGGCTGTTGGTGGGCTGCGCTATGCATGTTGTATGCCCCCTGTTCGCGTCGGCCGAATTGCCGAGCATCAGCGAACTGGAGGTAGCGTACCCAACCTGCGTGGGCGCGTCAATCCACTTGTTCGGAAAAATGTTTGTTCGGAAATATGGCTATAATGTTGCTTTGCGCGCGCGCTGCTTCCTCCGTTCAAGCGTTTGCCCAATTTGCGGTATTAGCTCTGTTGGTACGTTGCCTCTCGCCACCATTTTATCAATAGAGGCGCTCTTAGTCGGAATGTAGATGGCTGTTTCCCAGTTACTTTTAGAGTTGTAGAGCGCTCTAAGTGCCGTCGGATCAAGACGACGGAGGATGGGGCGCGTTAATGTTCCATCCAGCCACGGTCCATATTCGGCGCGGAGAAAGTCAATAATATCGAGTCCGGCAAGCGCAGGATCTTTCGCACGCTCGGCATAGGTTATGCGGGCTTTCTCTGGCAACGGCGGCCTAGCGTTATCAACGCTCAGCACGGCCTCCAAGAGTTGATCTCGGGAGACGCCGAGCCGAGTTGCCAAGGAATCAAAAGCGGCCCGTAGCGTTTCCACGCTTGGCGGGGTGGCGTTGTGTTGAGATTCGTGTTTCGTAACGCTTTCGTGTTCTGATGATGGCCACATGCAGATATGAATGTTGTGTAAATCAATCCCTGGACCAACTATGTATATATTTGATTGGCTGTAATAGTCAAACATAATATTCGGAAGGCCGTCACCAATTTGTGAGAAATCAAAATCCCACGGCTCGCCATAACGCTTCTCCATTGCATAACGAGCCCTTGTTGACAACAAGAAGCGTTCGACGACAAGTTGTCCTTCATAACTTATGTGATTGCCATTATGAAAAATTTCATTTGTGCGAATGGGAGCGGAAGGTCTGCACGGATGGGTGTATGGAGCGAGATACTCGTTAAGGACATTGATGTCACTTGAAGAGAGTGACGACGGTTTTGTGATAGATGTTGGGGTGCCGCGCCCCCTGTGGCGAGAAACAACATGCAGATGGATGAGGGAGCGTGTCTTGCTGCGAACGGTTAGCAATGGAGTTTGAATTGAATCAGTATATCTATACAAATATGCCGTATATATAGTGCCGCCATTGGACAGAAAACCCGTTCCAGTAGTATAGGTAAACTTTTCGTTTGGCTTAATGATGGGGTTTATTCCGGCGACGCGGCGTCCTTTGATCGTGAATTGGCGGCCGTTATTGTCTCGAATTATTCGAACACGCCCGGCAAGCGTTATTGTTCGAGATGCGCTCGTATTTGTGATTGTCGTGGCAAGTGTCCAAGTATACAAATTTTTGCTGTGGTCAGAAAGTTCATCGTGATATGTCGGTACAATTTCGACGTGTATTCCGGAAGAGGCAAAAGATACAGCGGGTAAGACGTTATCATCATTTGACTTATTAGCAGTAATTGCCCGAAGAAGCGTACCTTCTCCGTAAGGAACGGCATAATCGTGAATCTGGCTGTGCGCTGCGTTTGTTCTCATCATTCGGAATCCGATTGGTATGGCTGGCAGGGCCGAAATGCGCCACAAGGCGTCCACAGTGTACTCCTATGAAGCGATTTGTGCGAACTTTTGTCTTCACGATGAGGCAGGGCCTGAATCGGGTCTACCGGCAACCAGCGCGGCGGGCGGGGAGTGCAAAAATCAAGACTTATGCAACAAACCTAGGCCGTTGATCGGAAAGGGGTTTTCTTTTGCATAAGTCACCGCCATAATGCGGGCATGATCTACGGCTATGCACGGGTATCCACGGACGGCCAGAGCGTCGAGGCGCAGATCGCCGCGTTGACCGCCGCCGGAGCCGTCAAGGTGTTTCGCGAGACGGCCAGCGGGGCGAAGAGCGACCGCGCCCAGTTGGCCCGCGCCGTCGCCGCCCTCGATGCGGGCGACGTGCTCACGGTCACGCGACTCGACCGGCTGGCCCGCTCGACGCTCGACCTTCTCCACACGCTCAAGGCCATAGCCGACCGAGGGGCGGGCTTCCGCTCCCTCGCCGACGTGTGGGCCGACACCACTACGCCCCACGGGCGGCTTATGCTCACCGTGCTGGGCGGGCTGGCGGAGTTCGAGCGGGAGCTTATCAAGGCCCGTACCGGCGAGGGTCGCGCCCGCGCCAAGGCGCAGGGCAAGAGCCTTGGCCGTCCTTTCAAGCTCACCGCCCACCAGAAGGCCGAGGCAATGGCGCGGCGGGAGAAGGGTGAGGAAACGCTTGCGGAGATTGGCCGCAGCTACGCCGTCAGTGCCGCGACGATTGCGCGGTTGCGATCCTGAGGAACATTGCGCATTGGCTCTGCAATCGAAACTTAATTTTTGAGAGATGCTGCAATAGGTTGGAACTCCGCCAATTTCAATGCAAGACCTGAAAAAAGTTCATAGTCTTTTTCACTAATAGATTTTATAGTGCTGATGTCAGCTTTCGCCATATCAAAATTACCAAGCTTCGCATAGCATTTTGCACGATTAAAATAAGTTGAAGTATCTTTCCACCCAACGCGGTTCATAGCTTCCGTATAATCATTTATCGCATTCGTACAATCACCCTTTGCCTGATAGATGTCACCACGATTGCTATGATAAGACCAGTTCTGACCATCAAATGCATAGTTGTGTGCAACGCCGGCATACTCTAATACTCTAAAGAACAGGCCAAGCCTCCCAAGCTCAACGGCCTTATTAGCGTCCTGAAGCGCAGAATCTAGGTCCTTGAACTTAAATTCGATCCGACTGCGGCTGTGATATGATCGACCTTCATCATTCGCAGATTCATTGTCTCTATCAAGAAAAATCCCCTGACTATAATCATTCATAGCGAGTCTCAAGAGCGCTTCCTGCTCCTGAGGTTCGCAAAGCTTTCCTGAGAGAAATGGTACCCCAGACTCCGATATTATCGTGCACCCCATTTGAAAAGTACGGACTTTCGCATCATAAGCTTCTCCTCTATGGTAAAACACCTCGGCCATTTCACGGCGAGAGCGTTTAATATCGTCAGTATGTGTTAGCAAATCTGTGCATGCCCTTATTTCCTTGTCGTAATCACGACGCCAAATATTCATTTCAGTTGGATACTTGCATTCCGACATTAGCTTATCATTTGCACGCCCCAAGCCTTCGGCTATTCGGGCGGGAAATTCGTCATAGCCATGTACGTAAATATCTCTCACCAGCCAAACAAATGCCAAAAGAGCGAAACTTGACAATAATATTTGCATTGACTTCAAAGCGAATCGAACAGCACCAATCAAAAATTTACCGAGTGTATTCATGAGGCTGTTCATTATAGTCACCGGCCCACTCGCAGAAGGATGAATAGGAATATTGTCAGTCAGTGGATCTCTTCTTGGACAAGAAGCTTATCACAACCCAGTGCGCCGGAAAACCGCCGGTTGGAGCCTCACCCCCCGATAAGTGGGAATTATCGGGCGGCGGAAGGCCCGTGGATATGTGGACGACCGCAAGCGGCCGCTGCGCTTCCCCCACTTTGCCACAGAGGGCCGAGCAGGCGGACAGGGAGGCGGCAGGGCAAAGCGGGGAAATGCTCGCTTCGCCCACATACCCACCGGCCCAACCACAAGAGCAGTTTTTTGATTTTGGAAGGAAAAGGAAAAGCCGCAAGGGGGTGTCCCTTGCGGCTCATCACTTCGGGCGGTCATCGGCTTCCCAGCCTGTACCGCACGACGAGCGTAGCACGGCGCATTGCGTGCAACAAATGGGATTCAGAGGGATGGATTCTCTTCCAATGATTTCATCCCCGTACAGGCCGAAGGATGGTCGCGGCGAAGCTTTTCGATGCGGAAGGCGGATGTCATTCAGCCTTCGGGGTGTCGAAAGGACTCGCTTCCCGAAACAGCCGTTGAAGCTGGGGAACGGCGCGGGCTGGCGCGTTTAGCGCTTCCATGAATTCATCCCACCGCGCGGAATCAAGGACAAAAATGGTGCGGCTGTTTGCCTTTTCGTTGTCGTTCATAATGATCATCTCCGAGCGTTATCACTCGCTCATGCGTCAGAATGTGACGGATGTATCGTTCTTTGGCAGCTTCAGAACAGTCTCGACGCGGCTATGGTGGGCGATCCAGTCGCGGGTGTACGGGCAAATCCAGCCGGTAATCGTCAGGATGTGCTGATAATCCGCCTCAAGGTGACGGTTGAAAATCGGTTCGTGGTGCGCAATGCGATTGCGAAACGTTTGCAGGTAATTGAGCGGCTGGTGGACTGCGGAGCGTCGCAACCGCGCGTTGGGAAATGCCTTGTGAAGGGTAGGACGCCATAGGGTCATTTCGTAGTTGCATTTCCGCCCACCTGTTGCGGCCTGACTGCCCTTGCCAAGCAAGGTCACCCAGAAGCCGAACGACAGCGCCGCGACCAGATGCGGCGGATCAACGGCGTAGCCATCGCGGCGAAGTTTATTTTTCGCTTCGACAAGCCGGTTCAGGGTTCCGGCGCTGAAACCGCAGGCCGGATTGTCATACCAGTTCACGCCATAGCAGACCGACAATTCGCGGTGGATGGCATTCCGCAAGGCAACTTCCAGTCCTTGCAGAGGCCCGTAGAACGCCGCGCTTGCCGCCGTGTTCCACGTATAGAGCCGAACGGCCTGTTCCTTGTCGCCGCCCGTCACGGCAAGGTATGTCGCCATGCGCTCAGGGGAGAGCGATGTTTCCAAGGCTCCTATGATGGCCGCGTTGAAGCTGAAATTCTTGACATTCATGGGAGGATCAACTAGATTTCTTCTGTTAGCCCCGGACCCGCCTCTGCTTGCACGCGACCGGGGCTCAGCTTTTTTCAGGGCGTACTTTCTTGCCCCCTCTTGGGCTGGCGGCAGTATATCGCCTTCGACAGCCTATGCAATCCGCGCTGTCTCGAAACTCACATAGATGCCGTCATAGCCGATTTTGCGGCGGACGCGCTTGCGCACGCCGACGACGCGGCCAGCCGGCACCTGCGTTGTCTGGCCCGCGTTATAGGCTTGCTCCAATCGCGTCGGCGCAGTTTCGATGCCGACCCGCTGCAACGCCTCTGCCGCAAGGGAGCGCAGGCCCTTGAGCGGTACGGGCCTTCCGTCCGAAAGTGCCGGAGTGGCGCGCGTGTAAATCCCCTGCCCGATCCGCAAGAGCCGCCCATTGCGAACCAACCCACGGAGGACGCGGCCAACCTGATCGTATCCGCCAAGGTCGGAAAAATCAGTGCGCAAAAACACGTCGCCGCGCTTGCGTTCGATCCGCTGAACGAGCCGTTGCTCCAGTTTGTCGGGTTTCATGGGAACCGCCCCCGGTGTCAGAATACGACATTACAGTCATATTTAGACGGTGAAAACAGTGTTCTAGCAGATGGCAAGGGTGGCGTTCCCCCTTCTGGGGCGGGCTGTCGTGCGGGGCATCGAGCCGCGCAAGCGCGTCTCGCCCCTTCGGGCTTCCATCCCTAACGCGCCTCATCCGCCGCAGACGCGGCGATAGCGGGAACCACAGGGCGTTGCCCTGAGGTTCCCAGCAAGGGGCTTCCGCCCAAAAAGACAGACGCCGTTTCGCTGCGCGAAGACGGCGGTGCTTTTCGGTTCCCCGCGAAGCCCCTTGCTCCCTCCTTACCCAGTCTCGCCGACGGGCAAGGGTGCAGCGCAAGGCTGCACCCTAAAACCAACAAGAAGAAAGGCGAGAACCATGACCGACACGCACCGGATTCCCTACCCTACCCGCTTCCCCCTTGGGCAGATCGTCGCCACGCGCGGCGCAATCGCGGCCTGTCCGCCCGATTATCTCACCCGATGCCTTTTCCGCCATGCGCGGGGGGACTGGGGCTGTGTCTGTCCGGCGGACGCCGCCGCGAACGAAAAGGCCGTGGTCGAGGGCTTCCGCATCCTCTCATCCTACCCCATTAATCCCGATGAACCCTGTAAGGGATTCGGCGGCAATACGCTGTGGATCATCACCGAGGCCGACCGCAGCGCGACCACCTTCCTTTTGCCGAGCGAGTATTGACCGGCCAAGGACGGGGGCGGGCGTTACCGCTCGCCCCCTGCCCCGCCCTTCCGCACCTGTCGGGCGGGATGCTCTTGGGGGCGTTCCGCCCCCGCCGCAGGGCATCCCCCCGCCCCTCTTGACGTGGCCCCATAAAAATATTAATGTGAGGCCTGTTACACCCTTTTACCATGTATTAACGGGGCTATCATGACCCAAATAATCGCCGTGGCCCAGACCAAGGGGGGCGCAGGGAAAACAACGACAGCCATCTGTCTTGCCGCACACTGGGTGCGTGCTGGCGAGCGTGTGGCCATCATTGACGCCGACGCCCCACAGCATCACGCAACCAAGTGGATCAGAGGCGCTGACGAGGGGTCGCCCTTGCGGTCGATAACCCTCATTACCGCACCGGACGACTTGCCTTCCGAAATCGCCCGTTTGGCCGAAAACCATGACCGCGTGTTGGTGGATTTGATCGGAGCGGATGCCGACGTGCTCACCTACGCCTTGGCAAACTGCGATGTGGCCCTTGTGCCCGTTCAGGATTCGCCGCTAGACGTGGATGCGGCAATCACCACATGGCGACGTATCGGCCAAGCCGAACAAGCCAGAGGGCAAAAGATCGTAACCCGTATCGTCATGACGCGAACCCAGCCCGCAACGGCGCTCTATGACGAAATTCTCCAACAGCTTCGCCGAGCCGGATTGCCGCTTGCAACTGCCGAACTGGCAAACCGCGTGTCCTACAAGGAAGGGATGTTGCAGGGCGCAACGCCAAGTTTGCTTGCTCCGCGTTCCCCCGCAGCCCGCGAAATCGCCCAGCTTGCCCGCGAACTCGAAGCCCTGAACATGGAGGGCGCGGCATGAGCAAGGGGTTCAAGCGTCAGATCGTCACCAAGGAAGCGTTGGCCGACATCACCAGCCAGCAGCTTGCCACGACACCAGTTACGCCGCCCGCCCCTAAGGCGGAGCCGCTTGAGGGGGAGCACCCGCGCGGCAGACCGCGCAAGACGATTAAGATGGTAACGTTTAATTGCCGTCTGCCGGTGGACGTGGTGGCCGAGATCGACGCCGACTGCAAGGGGCTTATCAGCCGTAACGCATGGATTGCTTTGGCTGTAAGGGATAAATTAAAAATATCATAATAGCCCTTTTTAGGGGTCACAAAAATATTGTTGTGGTCCCGTTTTGGGGTTTATGTCATTCATATTTTCAACGTGCTTTCGGGAGGGCGCGCCTTCTTGGTTGCCGCTTGCGGCGAATCTGGAAGGGGGGCACTATCGGCCCGCTGTGGGAATCATGACCGAAGAAAACGACCCAAAAAAGCTGCCGCTATTCGACCTTGCCAAGGTTGACGCCGAAGTTGCTGCCGCCGCCAAGGCTCGGCAACGCGCCGCCGCCAAACGTAAGGGCGAGGGTAAAGCCGCGCCTGCCGCCAAGCTCTCGCATGTCCAGAAACGTCTTGTCGAGGCAGCGGCGGCACCGCCGACAGAACCGGATTTGTGTTTCCAGCATACGGTTTTTTGTCAGACCAGCTTGCCCTACCGCGACCCGGGCGACGACGTGCGTAGGTGGGAGCGCGAGCAGGGCGCGGTTTCCCTTCTCATGGTGGCTGGTGAGGCCAAGAACCCCGTGACCGGAAAATGGGTGCCGGTTGGCTTGCCGTGGGGGCCTAAACCACGCTTGATCCTTTCCCATCTCAACGCCGAGGCCCTGCGGCAGGAGTCTCCGTCTATCGAGATCGAGGGCAGCTTGTCGGCTTTCGTCAAGCGCGTTCGCGGGTTCAACCATGGTCGCGAAATTCGCGCCTTCAAAGACCAGCTTGGCCGTCTGTCGAATACGAGCATAAGCCTTGCCCTCACCAGAGAGGACGGGGGCGTAAAGCAAGTCAATACGCGCGTTGTTTCTGGGTTCGAGCTTTGGGGCGCGGCGAATGACGAGCGGCAAAAGACTATTTGGCCGACCACCATAACGTTGTCTCTCGACTATTACGCCAGCTTGCAAAAGCACGCCGTGCCTTTGCCGGAATATGCCATAGCCGCCTTGGCGCACTCCGCCATGGCCCTCGACGTTTACGCTTGGCTTGCCCAACGCTTGCACCGGATCGACCAATTCCGCCCCTGCCATGTGTCGTGGGAAGCCCTTAAGGAGCAGTTCGGGCAAGGCTATCGGAACATCACCGATTTTCGGAAGGAATTCCGCAACGCCCTGAAGCAGGTTTTGACTCAATACCCAGCCGCACGGATCGAGGACGACACCGCAGGGCTATGGCTCCGGTGCAGCCCTACACCCATCTCGCGGCGCTTGCTTCGGTGCGGTGCGCCGCGAATCGCCCCTGTACGCAAGTAGTTGATATTACGGCGTTTTTGCGCGACCACTTCCCCCCACGCCCTCTTTTTCCGTTGCTCATACGAACGCATGACGACCCCATGCGCCGAGAGGGTACGGAGCTGTTGATTCGTGGACTTATCCACGATCACTTCCCCCCAAAAATCGCGATCACTTCCCCCCAAAAATCGCGATCACTTCCCCCCAAAAACGCCCTCACACCTTATATACCGATAGGTTACCTATAGCCTTACCGGTAGTTGGTCCCGCAATTGCGTGGAAAACCTCATTTGCCAGCACCGAAGAATCGGCATCGCGCCTATTGGCGCGATAAGCCGGCATTGAGAGGGGGAGGCGCAGCCTCCCCCTGTGACCCCCTCCGGGATATTTAGGCCAAAATGATGCCGGACAAGGTGGCTAGGCAAGGCATGGGGAAACATCGACGCTAGAGCTGATTTTTTGAGGCTGGAGCGGCATTGAGAGCATTCAGGCCACGACCCTAGCCAACAAATTCAATGCCTGCCAGCAAGCCTAAAAACCGGCCTAGCGTCGATTTCGTGAATCCCACACATCATTTCGGCTTAAATATCCCGGGGAGCGCGAGGGGCAGCGCCCCTCGCAGGGCACGAAGTGCCCTTTCGCGGCCAATTTTCCCCGTGTTCCGGCTGGCTAACCCCGCCAGTCTATCCAGCCGCCGGAGAGACGGCAGGGGAGGACGCCTCGCCCTCGCCATTCGCGGGGCCTGCATCGTCGCCGAGCCAATCGGCCAGCAAGGTGCGATCAATGTCGCGGGTGACAGCAGCCCGCAGCACGTCGCGCAGGGCCTCGGCAAAAGCCGGATGAAGCGCGGCATGGGTGAGCACCGCGCCGCCGACAACGATCTTGCGGCGGGTGTCGCGCTTGCGCTCTTCGGTCTTCTGGCGGGCAAGGAGCGCGGCAAGGCGGGCCTGCGTCTGGCGTTCGGATTCCTTGAGCGCGGCGATTTGGTCGGCAAGTGATTTTCTGGCGTGTGCCATCGCCCCATGCTCCCGTGTGTTGTTTGCGATTTATGGGCGGATCATAGCAAAAAATCGTGGTTAACGAGGCCGAAATTCCCTTACCCTCATTGAGGTGATTTGACGGGCGGAGGGTTCACGAAGTGCGCACTTATACATCGCTGCGCGATGTGTGCGGCAAGGGCGTAGCCCCTGCACCCCAGCAAAGGGAACGGCGTTCCCCTTGCATCCCCGCGCTTATGGAGCGGAGAACCGCTCCGGCACAGCCGCCTATGCCGTCCGCTCCCTCCGTTGTCGGGAGCGTGTGACGGCATGGCGATTTATCGCTTGAGCGCCGACGTGATGAAGCGCTCCGCCGGTCGCAGCGCGACGGCGGCAGCGGCCTACCGTGCAGGTGCGGACATTGCCGACGAGCGCACGGGGCAGCGCTTCGATTACACGCGCCGCCGTGGCGTTCTGCACAGCGAGATCATGGCCCCCGCCGACGCGCCGGCATGGATGCGCGACCGTGCCCAGCTTTGGAACGCCGTAGAGAAGGCGGAGAAGCGCAAGGATGCCCAGCTTGCGCGGGACATCGAGCTTGCCTTGCCGCATGAGCTTTCCCATGCGCAGCGCGTCGAACTGGTGCGGGTGTTCGTGGGGGCGGAGTTCGTGGCGCGGGGCATGGTGGCGGATGTGGCTATTCATGCGCCGAGCGGTCGCGGCGACCAGCGGAACGCCCACGCCCATATCATGCTGACCATGCGGGCATTGACGGGCGAGGGGTTCGGCAACAAGGAACGGGGCTGGAACGACACCGAGCGGCTGGAAGGGTGGCGCGCGTCGTGGGCCGACCATGTGAACGCCACCCTTGAACAGGCCGGACACGCGGCCCGCGTGGATCACCGCAGCCTTGAGGCGCAGGGCATCGACCGCGTGCCGCAGATTCACAAAGGGCCGGTCATATCGGAGATGGAAGCGCGAGGGG
>Ga0209515_10006179_pt1 | contig 15059 bp, 15 predicted proteins | sample Subgroupgradi54m_FD_187454 | JGI IMG/M metagenome (GOLD analysis project Ga0209515, IMG submission 187454) | Subsurface groundwater microbial communities from S. Glens Falls, New York, USA - GMW60B uncontaminated upgradient, 5.4 m (SPAdes)... ...
GGGGATGGAGTTAATGACGCACTTGCTTTAAAAAAGGCAGATGTTGGAGTTTCCATGGGACAAAGAGGAACAGATGTAGCAAAAGAAGCAAGCGATATCGTACTTACTGATGACAGTTTTTCAACACTTATAAAAGCCGTTCTTGAAGGAAGAACCATTTACAATAACATAGTCAAGTCAATTGTCTATCTCCTTTCTGGAAATCTCTCCGAACTCTCCCTTATTTTCTTTGGTCTTCTCCTTGGGCTTCCCCCTCCACTTCTGCCTACTCAGATACTATGGATGAATATTGTAACGGACGGTCTTCCTGCCTTGGCGCTTGCAAGTGATTACAAAAATAAAAAAGTGCTCGGAGACTCTCCACGCGATCCTAAACAGCCGATACTAACTAGCGGAAGACTCATGTTTATCGGTGCTGTAGGCTTTGTGGTTTCAGGTCTTCTGATTTTCATTTTTTCAATGCTACTTAAGTCAAACTCTGAGGTTTTCTCAAGAACTGTAATCTTTAACCTGCTTGTTCTTTTTCACTTTGGTATAGTCCTTCTGGTTCGGGGACGCGAGATGTTTTCCCCCAATAAGTTCTTATTTATCTCACTTTTTATTATTTTTACTCTTCAAATTGCAATTACTTTCGTTCCTTTTCTTCAGAGGATTTTTCACTTGGGTTTTTAAATTAACCTCTGTTGTTTTTTGTCTTTTTCAAAGTGAAGAAAATTCAAATCCCTCGTCACAAATTCAAATTGAGGCAATTATATCAGATTAAATTTCAGGTAAATTTTCTGTATTGATTCAAAAACACAGAGGGGGTAACCACTTGTAAATTCTCATATTTTTGAAGCGTTAATAAATCCTTATCTCCCGTTATAAGAAAGTTGCACTTTCCTGCTATTGCAGTTTCTAAAACCATATTATCAGCTCTATCCCGCAGTCCAAAATCTCTACCTTGAAGGGAAACAAATTCTGAGATTGATTGGATATAGGACACTGTTCCGTTTGCTGCAAACGCCGGAGTTTGAAAATTTATAATCATTTTCTCCCTCAACTCCGAAAGAATTGCATGCGAAGTAACAGATGTCAAGCTTTTCTCTTCGATCAGATGAACTATTTTAGCCGGCTTTCCCAAGAAGTATAACGCGGATAGCCAAACATTCGTATCATTAACTATTCTTGGGGGTTTTTGCACGTCTGCCTTTCATTACCACTTGAAGAACATCCATCTCTGTAAGCTTTCTCTGTTTTGCATATGTCCGAAAAGGACTTGCGAGAGTTTCCCAAGTAAGCTCTCCTTTTTGAAGAGAAAGGAGAGTCTTTACGGCAGAACTAACAAATTCAGAAGGCGTTCTAAACGTTCCCTTTTTAACTTGCTTTTCTACCTCTTGTGCTAAGTTTCTAGGAAGTGAAATAGTCGTTTGCATACAAAAGCATTATAGCAAGTTTCATTTTTTCTTTCAACTCCTTCGAGGCAATTATAGCAGAAGTTATTCCTTCCTAGATCTTTCCCAAGGAAAAAAGACTTCATTAGATACTCCATCTTGAACAACGAAATCTGGTTTTACCTCTGAAAAATCTCTCGCAAAATAGCAGGCTAGTCTTACACTTGCACCGTGACCCTCAAGAAACTTTCTAGCAACTACAGCACTTCTTCCTGTTTCCAACATATCTTCAACCAGTAAAACATTTTTACCATTTAAGGCCTCCGTATTTATATGAGAATTGTCGCCCATAATTCTTCCCTCTCCATCTTCGGTTCTTTTAACATCTATATCTGCAAATGGTGTCCATTTCATTTTCAAAGAAAGATACATCGCAGGAAACCATCCTCCTCGAGAGATACCTATTGTATAATCTGGTTGAAATTCGGATTGAGTAATTTGCTCAGCTAATACCCTTGTATAACCTTCAATATCTTCGTAGGTTGGGCTCTCTGGGATTTCATTCCCGTTGCTCGGGGAATATTCTTCTTGAAACCTGTCTGGTGTTTTATTCCAGGTTTCATTCATTCTGTTTGCAAGCTCTATTGCCCTCTCTCTTCCATCCGAACCACCACAAGTAACCAATTCGTCAGTTAAAACGACTACAGAAGTTGATCCTGGATATCTTTTGATTTTAAAAGGCCCAACATTATCAACGTTTTCTACGCCCTCTGGTAATTTTTTAAATAATTCTTCTCTTGCCATGTTTTGGATTATAAGTCTGACGAGCAGAAATATCAAATCGGGGCAATTATATCAGCTTTTGTTGTTTTTTATCTTTTTCCCCGTGTGGATAGGAAATTCCGAAGTGTTCGTAAGCGGCTTTTGTTGCGACGCGGCCGCGATTTGTTCTTTTAAGAAATCCTATTTGGAGAAGATACGGCTCTACTACTTCTTCTATTGTTCCTATGTCTTCTGAAATTGTTGATCCAATCGTTTCAAGTCCGACCGGTCCTCCCCCATGCTTTTCTATAATCGATTTTATAAACCTTCTGTCACTCCCGTCAAGACCCATCGAATCAACCTCAAGCATTTTTAAAGCTTCATGAACTAATTTTTCTGTAATTTTCCCCTCTCCTTTAACTTGCGCAAAATCCCTTGCTCTTTTTAAAAGCTTTAGGGCAATTCTAGGCGTTCCTCTTCCCCTTTTTGCAATCTGTTTTATACTTTCCCTATCTATTAAAACCTTGAGCTTCTTTGCGGCATTCTCAATAATCTTTTCAAGATCTAAAGGGTCGTAAAAGTTAAGACGGTGAACTACTCCAAATCTATCCCGAAGAGGCGCAGACATAAGACCAATTCGGGTTGTTGCGCCGATTATTGTAAATTTTGGAAGATCAAGCCGCAGAGTACGGGCACTCGGCCCTTTTCCCAAAACTATATCCAGGGCAAAATCTTCCATTGCAGGATAAAGCGTCTCTTCAACCACTTTGTTTAGTCTATGGACCTCGTCAATAAAAAGAACATCTCCGTTTTCAAGATTGGTAAGAATTGACGCCAAGTCTCCAGCCCGCTCAATTGCAGGTCCTGATGTAACACGAATATTTGAACCCATTTCTTTTGCAATAATATGGGAGAGAGTTGTTTTTCCAAGTCCCGGAGGACCATACAGAAGAATATGCTCGATCGCCTCTTTTCTTTTTTTAGCAGCAGCTATTGCAATCTTAAGTGACTCTTTCACTTGTCCTTGTCCCAAAAACCCAGTCCATTCAGAAACACGCAAAGACGTAAACAGCATCTCCTCTTCCGGCTCTGTTTGCGTAAACTTGGCCCTCGAAGTCTCAATCTGAGACGAAGTGGGCTTTTTCTTTTTATCCATATTATTTTCCTAAATATTTTAAGGCAAGTCTTATTTTCCCCTCAGTCGTTTCTGCGTTTTTCCCAACTGAACGAAGCGCATCCTGTGATTCTTTTGACGTAAAGCCAAAACTTTTAAGAACTGCCAGAACTTCCGAAGATGCGCCGTCTGTCTGTCCTGATAAATCTAGCTCCTCAAGACTACCAAGTTTTCCCTTAAGCTCTATGATAATTTTTTGTGCATTTTTTCGTCCAAGCCTGGGAACTGCAGTAAAAAAATCCACGTCGCCTTTGATAACCGCCTCAATTATTGAATCGCGTGTCCCAATTGAAAAGACATTTAAAGCAGTGCGGGGCCCAACACCTGAGACAGATATCAATTGCTCAAATAATTTTAAATCCAAAAGATCCGCAAACCCAAAAAGATCCAGTGTATCTTCCCTAACATGAGTATATGTAAATAACTTTAAATCTTCTTTTATCTTAGCATGAGAAAAAATTTTACTTGGAACTAAAACCCTATATCCCACTCCATTCACATCTAAGATTACGTAAGGACCATCGACAAATTCTACTTTTCCTTTTAAAAACCCAATCATGATTTTTCTCTCATTCTTATTGAAAATAAATGAGTTAGACCTACTGCTAGAGCATCTGCTGTATCATCCGGTTTTGGAACCGTCTTAAGATTTAGAATTGTTTTTACCATTTTACCAATTTGATTTTTCTCTGCTCTGCCATAACCCGTGACTGCTATTTTAACTTGCAGCGGTGTATATACCGCAAGATCCAAGTTTTTTTGAGAGCAAGCAAGAAGAATAACCCCTCTTGCTTGTCCTACAACAAATGCGGTTTTTGCATTTGTATTAAAAAACAATTCCTCAATCGCAATTGACTCGGGAGAATATTTTTTTATTAATTTTAAAATTTCAGTATAAATTTCCTCAAGTCTCTTACATGTTTCTTCTTGCGGGCTTGTCTCAATGCAGCCAAAACTATCAACTCCCAATTTTCCATTTTCAACTCCTACAATTCCCCATCCGGTTCTTGCAATCCCCGGATCTATACCTAATACTCGCATAAGTTGAGTAAATTATACCACTAAAATAACTGTTGTAATAAAGTAAAAGTTGCTGTAGAATATAAATCCTATGAAACGTGAAAAATTGAGAGTTGAAAAAAGGAAAATCTTGGGTAAAAAAGTTAAGAAACTTCGAAGAGAAGGAACTCTTCCTGCAAATATTTACGGAAGGGACATTAAGTCTATTGCAGTACAACTTCCTCAAAAGGATTTTGATAAAGTTTTCAAAGAGGCAGGAGAAACAGGTTTGGTTGATGTTATGGTAGACAGCCAAACTATTCCGGTTTTAATTCACAACGTCCAGACTGATTATTTGGGAAACTATCTTCATGCGGATTTTTACAAAGTTAATCTTAAGGAAAAAGTTAAAACAATGGTTCCCATTTCAATCGTCGGCGAACCTAAGGCAGTTGTTGACAAGGTAGGACTTCTAATGAACATTCTCTCCGAAGTAGAAGTAGAAGCCTTGCCGGAACAACTTCCTGAGAATATAGAAGTAAATGTAGAAAATCTAGCCCTTGTTGATGAGCAAATAACAGTTGGGGATATAAAAGCACCGCAGGGAGTTGCAATTTTAACAGATCCGGGGCAAGTAATTGTGAAAATAGGAGCGCTGATAAGCAAAGAGGCAGAAGAACTCGCAGCGCAGGAGCAAGCAGCAGCCGAAGAAGCAAAAGCAGAAGCAGCGGCTGAAGAGGGAGCGCCCGCAGAAGGTGCAGAAGCAGAACAAGCGGCTGAAGAAGGAAAAGTCAAAGAAGAATCAAAACAGGAAGAACAAAAGCCGCAGGAACAATAAGTCTTACCTCTTGTTCAAAATTTCCTCAAGCTTTATACCATCTTTAAAATTTGGGTCTAGTTTTAAAGCTTCTTCTAAGTATCTTCTTGACTTATCAAAATCTTTTAGTTGATATTCCAAAAGCGCTGACTGAAAATAAGAATCTCTAAAGCCTGGGTACTTTTGATTTACGGATTGCCAGAATTTTATTTGAGTTTCAATATTCTCTCGTTTTTCGCCCAACCTTTTATTCTCTCGATAACTTTTATAAGAGTCGGCTCCAACAATTATAATTGATCCTAGAATAATCGCAGAAACAAATCCCGCAGTTATAAACCTCCACTGATTTTTTTTTATTTTCCTTATTAATTTATTATCGGTAATAAATCGGAAAATCTTCGGGAATTTATTCATTTTTGGGCCAGGGTTCTATTATTATTGATTCGACTCCGCCAGCTGACGGATTAAATCTTTGGTAAATCTCCTCTGTTACAAAAGGCATAAAAGGATGGAGAAGTTTTAAGAGTATTAAGAATAATGAATTAAGAATTAAGAATGAGTCCCTATCAATTCTACTTTTCACATCTTCTATATATTTATCCGCAAATTCATGCCAGGCAAAATCATATAGGGTTTCTGCCGCGTGATTAAAATTATATTTTCCCAAATCCTCTGTAATATCTTTTATCAACTTTTCTGTTCTGATAATCATCTTCTTATCATTCTCTTTCTTTGCAAATTTAATCAGCGCCTTAATTGACTTTTGAGTTTTGATTTTTGAGTTTTGACTTCGATTTATGTCAATAAATCGCCCCATATTCCACAGTTTATTTGTAAAATTTCTAGCTGATTGAAGTTTTGGATAAGATAAAGATTGATCGTTTCCAAGTGCTGTTCCAAAAACCAAAGCAAAACGAACTGCATCTGCCCCATACTGATCCAAAAGCTCCAGTGGATCAACTATATTTCCGCGACTTTTGCTCATTTTTCTACCCAAAGGATCATTAACAAGCCCGTGCAGTACGACATTCTCAAAAGGAATTTTAGAAGTAGCATAAAGCCCTAACATAATCATTCTTGCAACCCACCATCTTAAAATATCATAGCCTGTTTCCATAACAGATGTTGGGTAAAAGTATTCATAATCTCCGGGATTTGTTGTTTTTAAAGTTGCAAACGGCCATTGGGATGATGAAAACCAAGTATCAAATGTGTCAGAATCCTGTCTGATTTTTCTTGAATTACATTTTGAACACTTATCAGGTAACTCCCCTGATGTTATTGTCCATTCACTACAATCCTCGCATTGCCAAGCAGGTATTCTTATCCCCCAAACAATTTGCCTTGAAATATTCCAGTCTCTAATGTTTTCCAAAAATTGGAAATATATTTTTTCAAACTTCGAAGGTGTAATTTTTATCTTTCCTTTTTTAACAGCTTCTATTGCGGGTTTTATCAGAGGCTCCATTTTTATAAACCACTGGGGCAAAAGCATGGGCTCAATTGTTGTTCCGCATTTATAACAAACTTCTATTATATGAATATAATCTCTGTCAATTTTTTCAATTAATCCTTTTTTTTTCAAATCTTGCACGACTTCCTCTCTTGCCTTTTTTACAGAAAGTCCTTTATATTTCCCTGCTGCCTTATTTAGTTTTCCATCAAAATCTATAACTCTTATTATTTTCAAATTGTGTCTTTTGCCTATTTCAAAATCCTTCATGTCATGAGCAGGAGTAACCTTTGCAGTGCCTGTTCCAAAATTAGGATCTATCAGATCATCTGCTATAACTTTTATTTTTCGCTTTCCCAAAAGTGTCTGAACTTCTATCTCTTGACCGATATATTCTTGGTATCTTTTATCCTGAGGATTAACTGCTATTGCCGTATCTCCAAACTTTGTTTCAGGCCTGACTGTTGCCAAAACCAGCGGTCCGTATTTTAAATAATAAAGAGGATCTTTTTGCTCTCTGTGATTTACTTCAAGATCCGAAAAAGATGTGCCGCAGTGAGTACAGTAATTGACGAGTCTTTCTCCTCGATAAACAAGCCCGTCGTCATACATTTTTTTAAAAGTTGCATAGACAATTTTGACAATATCTTCATCAAGAGTAAACTTATTTCGACTCCAGTCAAGAGAGAAACCAAGGCGCCTTAACTGATTTTGCATTCCTTTTTTATTTTCAAGAACATAATTTAAAATCATTTCATAGAGTGTTTCTCGATCAAAATCAAAGCGGGATTTACCTTCCTTCTCAAGTTTTTTTTCAAAAACAAATTGAGTTTCAAAACCGGCATGATCAGCGCCCGGCAGCCAAAGAGTAGGTATGCCTTTCATTCGGTGAAATCTTATTAAAATATCCTCAATTACATACATAGCGTGTCCAAAATGCAGAGGCGCATTTGCGTTTGGAGGTGGGAGGATTATGGAAAATGGTTTTTTATTTTTGTCTCTCTCAGGAGTAAAGTATCGATTCTTCTCCCACATCTTATAAATTTTTTCTTCTATTTTTTTGTGATTATAAATCTTATCCATGTCAATCCTTTTGAATAGAAATATTGTATCATACTATAACCTTGTTTAATACTTCATTATGCGAAAATTCTTTGAACTGTAAACCTGTTTCGCAGATTCTATTGGAAGAGAGACTTTAAAAAGATAAAGACTTATTTTTGAGTTAAATCTACTTGAATTTCCAAATCTTGTTTTAAGTCTTCTTGTAAAATTACTTTTTGATTTTGATCTTTTAACTCCTTAGATGTTGACAAGACTTTAAAGGCTGATGGATATGAAAATATAAAATCAATTGGATAATCCTCTGTTCCCGGTTGTTTAAATAGTTTTAGATTATACAAGACTAAAGGAGCATCGGGAGAAATTTTTTGGGGGAGAGAATATTCTATATCTATTTTCTTAAGTTTCCCCGAAGGAACCATTACTAAAAATCCGTAAATTGTTTTATTTATCTCATTTGTACTATCAACTTCAAGTCCGGCCGGTGGTGTAAAATTTTTGGCTTCGTAGACAAGAGGATCTGTTACGGCTTTTACAATTTTTTGAGAGCTTCCATCGATTGTTATTCCATTTAAAAAAGCTTCCTTTGGTACAATAAATCTAATGTAATTTTTATAGTCTCCGCCTGGCCATTTCGTAGAATCATTCTTAAGCGATAAAGAAAGTTTTGACAAGAGTGTTCCATCCTCTTTTAATTGAACTTTGTAAGAAACGCTTCTTCCTGTAAAATAGTTAGCTTTATTTATTCCAAGATTTGCTTCGCTTACTCCTACAAAATCATTTACCGATGAGTCTGCTTGTGTTCTTTCGTCCCAGATAGAGGAAGACAAACCGTTTATACTAAAAGTTTTTTGGACTTGTGGATTGGCAAAAGCAAATAAAATATGTTTTTCCAAAACAGAATCTCCTATGGATTTTAAAATAGAGATGTAGGGAAGTTTTTTTTCAGAGGAAATTTTATCATTTATCGCCTTATAAAGAAAAGTTAAAAAATCTTTTTTTTGAGTCGATGATGGAAAAAAATTTTTTTCCGAATGAGTTTCTGTCAGGTAGAAAAAATTATCTGAGGTAACAGTTTCCTTGTACTGCGGAACATAAATTGGTCCCAAGACAGAAACCAGATTTTTGACAAAAGACACATCGACACCAATCACGCCATCAACTGTCTGCCCTGTTTCTTGAAAAAGAAAAAAAGCGGCGGAAGAGGCGGCGGAGGGAAAATCCAGATCAAAGTTACTATCCCGCAAATACCAATGGACAGAAGGAAGGTATCTCCTTATAGGGTAGGGAGGCTCAATATGTCCTTTTAATTGTCCGTCTGCTTCATAAACATCATGTATAGAAAATTTTTCTATTTTCCCTTTGTTAAGAGTCAAAATTCCATATGATCCTATAAATCCTCCGCCTGGACGAAGCTCCATGTTGTTCTGAAAAAGAATTAAATATTTCTTTTCTTCCTCCCCCAAAAAAATATTGGGGAGCGTATCTTGGACATTATAAATTAGCTTAATTAAACGATTGTAGTCTGCTATTTTCTTTCTAAATTGCTCTGAAATATTATTTTGAGCTTCTAATTCTTTAAATAAAATTAAAGATTGTCTTACCAAGCTTGTAGAAGAAATTACATCTTCGTTGGGATTAACGCTTTCTCCTGTAAAAACATTTTTAAGAAGGCCGGATGATTTTATCACGTAATCTGCTGCTTCTGCTATTCCCTTTCCGAATTCGATATTTTTCGAAAAAGTATCTATGGAATTTTCTTTTCCGATAAGCTTGAGCTCAATAGTCAATGTTTTTAATGAAATTTGGGATAAATTAAATAAATTCACAGAGGATGAAACTAAACCTTGAGCCGATTTTAAATCTCCTTTTTCTATAGAATTTTTTGCGCTACTTAAATTAGTAAAACCTAAGAAAGAGAAGAGGGATGTTGACAGAAATGGGAGTAATAAAAAAAATGTTAATAATAAAAAGAGGTATAGGAACTTTTTAATTGTGTCTCCTTTTTCTTCGTATATTTTTTTTTGATCAAAGGTTTTTACTTCATTATCCGCTGCTTTTTCCCCTAAATTTATATCTTTAATTTTTGTCTGATAGGGATAATCATCAGATAGCAGATACTCTCCTTCTTCAGCCTCCTTTTCAAAATCTTTTTCCCCAACATTCTTGGAAGGCTTAAGGTCTATAAGGATAGTTGGGTCTTTTTTTTGTATTAAATGGGCTAAAGATATTAGAGTTATCGGATATTTTGGGAGCAAATAAAAAAGTTTAGATTTACTATTGGTACCAAAAACTGCTTTAAGTATTCCAGAAATTAAATCAGGCAAGTGAATTGGAAAAACCTTTTTAAGTCCTTCTCCGGCAACCTCAATTCTTTTAAATTTTTTAGCTTGTATTAAAAAAATGTTAACCTCATTGTCAAAAGCCAGCGCTTCTCCTTCTCCAAAAATATCTCCATGGAGAATAATTTTTGTTCTCCTATACTCCATAAGATCAGATTTTGTCTCATGAGCCAAATTTAAAAAATAAGTTATAAAAATAAGAGCGGAATTATCATCTTTTGCTTTCTTAATAAAACTGGGAATTGATTTTGTCGTCCCAATATCATTCCCGAATATAATGATATAAGAATAATTATTGTCTGGGATCTCTGGAAATTTCTTACGATAGGGGACGTAGATGATATTAGAATCTTCTTCCCTAAGAGTACCGCTTACTAAAACTACTAATAAATCTTTGCTTAATTTTAAAGCTAGCGTTGATCCAATGATCCCAATTTTATCAACTATTAAAACAGGTTTATCTAAAGCATTTGGATCTTCTTCTAGGATAAGGGCAGGCCTCTTCATTAAGCCTATTTTAGGCTAATTAAGTTTCTCTGTCTAGCGCTAGATTGACATATCTGTCTGCCTCTCTATTTTTTTCTCTTGGAACATAAGAATAATTTATTGGGATATCAATCTCCGATTCCATCTGCCTAACTTGAAAAAGCAGATCGCGAAGCTGCGAATTTTTTATTTTAAAGAGTCCTGTAATTTGTGAACAGACGAGATTTGAATCGAGAAAAAAATTAATCTTCACATCTTTTGATAGCTTTTCTTTATTCTCGATTATCCAGAAAAGGGCTACAATTACCGCTTTATATTCTGCTATATTATTTGTTGAAACTCCGATTTTTTTTCCAAAACCTGCAACCTCTCTACCACTTTCATCTTTTATAAAAACTCCAATTGCCGAAGGCCCGGGATTGCCCCGTGCACCACCGTCTGTAAATACATTTAGTTTTTGAATCTTGCCCATATTAAACCAACAATAAATGATAGCAAAAGTTGGCCTTGTTGAACAGTAAGAAAATAATGATCAAACGAACCAAGAACTAAAATTGATAAAAAAATTATAATTCTATAGTTAATTAAATCTCTTTTCCAAAAAGCCTTTTTAAAAGTTTTAGCCAAAAACCCAATAAAGTAAATAAGTCCTAGTATTCCAGTCTGAACAGCGACTAATAAAAAGGTGTTGTGGGTAGGCTGAAGATAAAAAGTTACATTATTTGTTTTTTGAACTTGTGCCAACTCAAGTAAAAAATTATTTAAACCGGTTCCAAAAAATGGGTGGGTTTTGATAATTACCAAAGAGCTTTTCAAAAGCTCTTCCCTTTGAGAAAATGACTCATCATAAAGACTGATGTTTGATAATCTTGAAATAATAGGCGTATAAAAAATAAAAAATATAACAATAGAAATAAATATTAAAAAAAAAGCTATGTTTTTTCTAAGAATTTTTTTTCCTGATTTTGATATTAAAAAAGTAAATATAACAATTAGCCAAAGTAAAATTGCAATTCTGCTAAAAGTTAGTATCAAAGCCAAAGTGCCACCTATTAAGGAGATCGAGTAAAGAATTTTTCCCAGCTGTTTTTTTGCTGATCCTAAATTGAATAAAATTAGAATCATTCCTATAAGAAGGTAGCCTCCTAAAACATTTGGGTGGGAAAAAGTTCCGTAAGGTCTTAGAATCAATTCTCCATTTATAGATGCATTTGCTATTCCGGGAGTCTGCCCATTAAAAGTTCTCTCTCCAAAAAAATAAAAAAATCCTCCTATCGAACTCTGTTTTAAATATTGGACAACTGAAAGGATTGACTCAAAAATTATTGCAACTGAAAAAACAAATAAAATTTTTCTAAAATTGATCTTTGTTATAAAACGAGTGGTATAAACTCCAAAAAATATAAATTCTAAAAGTTTTAAAAGGCCGTAAAAACCGGCCAATGGACTTTTAGAGAAAATAACTCCCAAAAAAAGAAAAGCAATTAAAAAAAGCAGATTTATAGACAACCAAGAGAATTTTTTAAATAATTTACTAAGATATTTTATTTGAAGACTGGTAATAAAAAAGATGAAAAGCAGAAAAATTAGAATGTCTGTCAAGTAAACGGTAGGAGAGAGATAATCAATCCTTATTCCTAAAATGTATGAAAAGCTTGGCCAAAAATGCCGGCCAAATTGTGTTGGGGCAAAAAGCAGGATTAAAAAGAAAAGCGCATTTTCTATCTTACGATTTTGGGCGAATAATAAGAACCCTGTCTCTGCCTTCACCGACTGATTCGGAGATAACCTCTTTATCATCCTTTAAGGTAAGATGGACAATCCTTCTTTCCCAAGCTTTAAGCTCTGGTAAGGTAATTTCCCTTCCTTGATTTATCGCCTTATCCTTAGCATCCAAAGCAGCATTTTTTAACCATTCTTCTCTGTTTTTCTTATAATCTCCAACCTCTAGGGAGATTCTTAAGAATTGATTTAATTTTTTTGAAATTACGATAGAAAGAACAAGCTGCAGAGACTCTAAGATATCCCCATGCCTTCCAATAACAACGCCGCTGTCTGGGGTATCGAGTACTATATCTACTGTTTCATTACCAAAATTAATTTCTACGCTACCTTCTATTCCAAGTAGCTTTAGCAGTTCGTCTGTCGTATCTTTTACAATTTTTCCTGCCTTGCCGGCAGGCAGGTCTTCTTTCTTAGTCATGTTATTTTATATTTAAAAATTTAAGATCCCTAAGACCCCCCCAACCCGAAATTAAATATTGCTGTATGATACCAAAAATAGTGAAGGTGTTCCAGTAAAGAGAAAGTCCCAATGGAAATGTATAGGAAAAAAATCCAATCATAACAGGGAAAATGTAAAGGGACTGAGACTGAAAAGCACTCGCAAAATCATCTTTCTTCTTTTCTCCTGCCTTGCCCAAAGAAAGGTTTTTATCTTTGTCTTTGTTTTGCGTAATCATCATCTTAGATTGGACAAACTGAAATAAAAATGTCAAAAGAGGAACTATTAGAATGAGTGGTCCTATTTTTGAGATCAATCCTGCGGGGTTTTGCGAAAGAGGAATGCCAAGAAAAGTAGGGTCCCAGGATCCTGAAAGTTTTAAAAAATCAAAATAAACAATTTTGTTTATGTTTGTCACAACATCTTTTGCTCCCAAGTTTACTATCTGCTGAAGAACCGAGTAAAGTCCCCATATAATAGGCAGTTGTACGATAAGAGGAAGACAACCGGCAGCCGGGTTTACGCCAAATTCTTTATATAATTTCATTGTTTCTGCCTGAAGTGTTTTCGCGTCATTTTTATGCTTTTCTTTAAGTCTTGATAAATGAGGGCTTATCTCCTGCATTTTTTTTGATGCCTTAAGCTGAGAGGTGGTTAGGGGATAGAGTATTAATCTTATTACAATTGTTAAAAGTATTATAGAAAAACCAAGAGCATACGGAAAATGAATAAAAAATAGAATTTTATAAATTCCTATTAATGCATTTATTATTGGCCAAACTAATAATGTATTAAAAAGAGACGGATTTGTCATTATATTCCTTATAAAAAGGCTGGCAGGAAAGAAGTCTTTTAAAAGACAAGTAACTTCCTTTTAAAACTCCTTGTCTCTCAATGCTTAGTCGGGCAAATTCCGAGCATGTTGGATAAAACCTACAAGAACTCTTAATTCCCAAAATATTTCTTAAAATAACCGAGAAGAATTTCTGATAACTAATAATTATAAACAATGTTAGATATTTCATTTTATTTTTTTAAAAGCTTTCATTAATGATTCACAAATTTCTTTTATCTGCCTGTCTTTTATTTTAGGTCTTACTATCACAAGTATGTCTTTCCCCATTGGCACATCTTTTTCGTTTTCCTCTATACAATGCCTGATTTGTCTTTTAATCTTATTTCTTATTACTGCTCTTTTATCTATTCTTTTAGAAACTACAATTCCAAATCTTTTAGATTCTGTCTTATTCTCAGCAATTTTTATCAAAAAAAAATTAGAAGATGTCTGATTTTCTTTTGTAAACCTGATGCTTTTGGGCAACCGCAGTCCCTTTTTAAACATTGAGTTTAAATAGTAATTCTTTTTCTTCCTTTTTGTCTTCTTCTCTTAATGACTTTTCTGCCGGCATGTGTTTTTTTTCTATGTAAGAACCCGTGCTTTCTTTTTCTTTTAATTTTTTTAGTCTTTGTCAGTCTTTCCATAAATAATGTCTTTAAGTATAACAAAAAAGGCAATTTTTTAATAGTGGGAAAAGGACATAGTTTTATCTACTTTATTCTCTTGACAAGGAGTTGCGAACATCAGTAAACTAGTTTTCACCCCCAGAAATGCCCAGGGGAGAAATTATGAATAACATCCAAGAGCTTTGGAAAGCAATACTCTCAGAAATAGAAACAGAAGTATCCAAGGCTAATTTTTTAACTCTTTTTAAAAAGACCTCTCTTCTTACTTTCGAAGAAGGTGTTGCTACCATATCTGCTCCTTCAACGATGATTATCGATCTTCTTCAAAAAAGATTTTATCAGATCATTAAAAAGACGGTAGACAAGCACACAGAAAAAAATACAAAAATTATTTTTATCCCAAAAGCCGCCATAATGGAAAATATTACATCTTCGAAGACCGGCCCTCTTTTTGAAGAATATGAAAAATCGGCCCAACCGATTGGACATCTACCAAAGGTTAGAAAAGATTTTACCTTTCAGACACTGGCCGTCTCCGAAAGCAATCAGCTTGCATATGTTTCTGCTCAGGCTGTTGTAAAAAAAATTGGAGAGGTATACAACCCTCTTTTTATTTACGGTCCTACGGGAGTAGGAAAAACACACTTGATGCACGCAATAGCAAATAAAGTGTATGAAGCCACACCCAACAAAAAGATCATCTACATGACAAGTGAAGACTTCACAAACGAGGTGGTGGAGGCTATTCGCACAAATGACACTGCAAGAATGAAAAAAAAATTAAGAAATGTTGATCTTCTTATAATAGACGATGTTCAATTCATAGTAGGCAAGGAAAGAGTTCAGGAAGAACTTTTTCACACATTTAATACTCTGGTAGACAAAGGGTCGCAGATTGTTCTA
>Ga0209515_10006180_pt1 | contig 15052 bp, 10 predicted proteins | sample Subgroupgradi54m_FD_187454 | JGI IMG/M metagenome (GOLD analysis project Ga0209515, IMG submission 187454) | Subsurface groundwater microbial communities from S. Glens Falls, New York, USA - GMW60B uncontaminated upgradient, 5.4 m (SPAdes)... ...
AGTTGGTGTTGGAGGGGGAGGAGTAGGATTGCTAACATCAGGTGAAAAATAATCCTGAAGTGGATTGGTTGCTGTTTGATTTATAGGTGGCTGTTCAACTGCAGAAGGTTCCGGTGATAAAGGCTTTTGAGCTAGACTTGAATCTGATGTCACAGTAGGAGAATCGTTATTATCGATTGGTTGATCGAGTGATCCAGAAGCAATTGGCTGTTGCTGATTTGATCCAGTATTAGTTTGCGCTACGTTTGTCACTTCAGCTGCGTCCTTTTTGTTATCTGTTATCTGTTCTTTGTTATCTGATTGTGAAGGAGTGACATCTTTTGTTTTACCACTCGCACATTTAGGACAAACGGCCACTTCTCCCTCTTTTAACTCCTGCTGCCACTGGTTTTGACAATCTTCACAAACATACGATTTTAATACTGGCGGTGGAGGAGGGGTAACATCTTCAACTGTGTCACTGCCACATTTGGAACAAACAACTTTTTCGCCCCCTTTCACTTCCTGTTGCCAGGTGTTTTGGCAGGTTTTACAAACAAATGAATGTTGTATTGGTTTTGCTTCTTCTCCCTCAGTTTTTTGATCAGGTTTTTTAAGAAGAGCCTTATGAACGTCAAAAACCAACTCTCCTGCGTCATAATTTACTAGCACCGTATCACCTTCTGTCAGTTCTCCTTTGATAAGAAGTGAAGAAATATTATTTTCTATCAGTCTTTGCATCGTACGACGAAGTGGTCTTGCTCCATAAATTGGGTCATATCCCACTTGAGCAAGATAGGTTTGGGCGTCATGGGAAATATCTATGGCGATATTTTGCTCCTGTAAAAGCTTCGCCAGCATTTTCACTTGAAGAAGAACAATCTCTAACATGTGCTCACGAGTCAAAGGCCTAAACACCACCACTTCATCAAATCTGTTTAGAAGTTCCGGTCTGAAGAACTTGCGCAATTCATCCATAAGTTTTGAAGATAATTTTGCAAACTGCGCGTCAGCAACAGTTTTATCTTCTTTTCTTTCCTCACTTTTCCCCAAAGGTAACGCGTCTTCTTTTTTATCGGAGGAAACATCTATTACTTTAAATAATTCTTGTAGTTTTCCAGTAACCCAATCAAGGGAGTTTGTGTTTTCTCTCTGCCAATATTTATTGTCAGCAATAATAATTTCTGCGCCATTTGGAGTAAAATAGTGTACATCCCAATTTTTTATGGGGAATTGCAGTTCTTCTTTTTTCTGTACGCTGGCGGCCTGAATAAGATTACCTTGTCCCGATGCTGTTGGCGATCCGCCTGCTGGCGGAGAGTCATTTACAGCATCGTTGATCCCGCTGAGGCGGGAGCTTTTGACTTTAGCATTTAGGAAATATTCTGCTAAATCTTCGGTAGTCCAATCTTTTATCTGTAGATTTTCCCGCATCCAAAAACGATTATCAAGTGTGATGATTTCTGCGTTAGTGGGGGAGAGGGCATGAGTATCAAAGTTGGCTGTAGGCAACTGCTCCTCCGGTTTATCAGGCAAAGCATTCACCACAATATTATCTTTAAAATAGACTAGTAAAGGTAATACATGCCATTCTTTACCTGTGGTGGAAGTACGAAACCACAATTTATCTGCCCAACTTATGCTTTCTGAACCATCCGGAGCAATCAGGTGAGTATCAAATTCTTGTGGGAATTGAATTTCATTATCCTCGGTATTTTGGGTTTCTTCACTTTTAACAATGGTCGACCCTGCAAAATAATCAGAAAGATTTTGAGGTTTCCATGTTATTTCATTTGGATCTTTTTCCCAATATTTATCTGCTAATGTCATTATTTCTCTGCCGGTTGGAGAAATAACATAAGTTTTAAATCTATTATCTAACTTTCCGCTTTCCGCTTTCCGTTTTCCGTTTTCAACATCCTTCCATCCCAACATCTCCTCCTGGATAAGACCGCTTCCCAAGTTGGAAGTACAGATAACTATAGTATTTTTGAAAGAAATCGTGTGGCCTTTATTATCAGTCAGTCTTCCGTCATCCAAAAGTTGGATAAGAATATTGAAAACATCCGGATGGGCCTTTTCTATCTCGTCCAAAAGTACCACGGAGTAGGGATGTCGCCTCACTGCCTCTGTCAATTGCCCGCCTTCTTCATAACCTACATATCCCGGTGGGGCGCCAATAAGTTTTGCCACTTCGTGTTTCTCCATATATTCTGTCATATCCAACCTCACCATCATCTCATCAGAGCCAAAAAGAAGTTCTGCTAAAGTCTTGGCGAGCTCTGTTTTACCTACCCCTGTCGGACCCAAAAAGATAAAAGAACCAATTGGCCTCTTATTGGACTTCAGGCCTGCTCTTCCACGCCTCACTGCCTCAGCAACTGCAGTTACGGCATTTTCCTGGTCTATAAACCTTTTGTGAATAACATTTTCCAGATCAAGCAGTTTTGCCGATTCACTCTCGGTAAGCCTGCTGACCGGAATATTGGTCCAACGGGAAACAATCTCGGCAATAACATCCGGACTGACCGTATTGGTAGTCGTGGATTTTTTCAGCCTGTACTGTTCGTTTAATTCTTTGAGTGCAGGCTGAAGTTCTTCGATCTCGCGGGTACAATTATCTGCATGGACTTTGTCGCCAATTTTTTCTGCCTCCAATTTTTCACTTTCTAACTTTTTTAGTTTCGCTTCTGCAGTTTTTATATCTTCAGGTAAAGAAATTGCCGGAAGCCGCACAGAAGCAGCTCCTTCATCGATCAGATCTACAGCTTTATCCGGAAGAAACCTGTCACCGATATAACGCTGCGAAAGTTTCACTGCCGCAGCAATTGCTTCGTCGGAAATTTTGACTCTGTGGAATGCCTCATATTTATCCCGCAGTGCCAAAAGCATCTGGATTGCCACTTCAGGCGTCGGCTCTGATACCAAAACGGGTTGAAACCGCCTTTCCAAAGCCGGATCTTTTTCTATATATTTACGATACTCGACAACCGTAGTTGTGCCAATCGTTTGCAACTCCCCACGGGCAAGAGACGGTTTCAAGATATTTGAGGCATCCATCGTCCCCTCGCTACCACTTCCTGCTCCAACCATATTATGCAGCTCATCAATAAAAAGAATTATCGCGCCACTGGCTGCTTTTACTTCTTTGATCAGATTTTTCAGTCTTTCTTCAAACTCTCCCCTGTGTTTTGCTCCGGCTATAAGACTCATCAGATCCAATAATAAAATTCTTTTATGCAGAAGTGTTTCCGGCACGTCGCCGTGGGAAATTCGCAGAGCTAACCCTTCCACAATTGCTGTTTTACCGACTCCCGCGTCCCCGATAAGACATGGATTATTTTTGGTTCTTCGGGAAAGGATATGAATAATTCTTTCTATTTCCCAACTTCTGCCAACTACCGGATCCAACTCTCCTGCTGCCGCTTTGGCGGTGAGATCCTCTGTATAATCCTCAAGAGTAGAGGTTTTCTTTTTTTCCTCGCCTCCTTCTTGACCTTCCAATTCTTTTTTACCGGTTATCTTCTGGTTTAAAACCTCGGGTTTTAGGTTGAATTTAAGCAGAATTTGGGCGGCTAAACCTTCGCCTTCATGAGAAAGAGCAAGTAAAATATGCTCAGGGGAAATAAATTCATAACCCAATGACTTGGCAGCAGAAAGAGACAACTCTAAAACGCGTTTTACTCGGGGAGAAAATTGGGACGGGGAAGTGATATTTCCCGGTTTGAAGCCTTTTTCCAAAGCAGTTTGGATATCAGCCGGCACTGTTTTGCACTCAGACAAAAGCTGATAAATGGTACTGTCGTGGAGAAGCCCCCACAAAACATGCTCTGTGTCCACCATGCCGATTTTTAACTCCTTCACTTTATTTACCGCAGTCATCAAGGCTTGATTTGATCTTTGAGTCAATCTGGATAACACATCCATGCCTACTCTTTTTTTCATGTCAATTGCTGACTGACCCAAAGGAGCTTTTGCCTGTGTAGTTTTATCTTTTTGGTCGGACATCGGTGCCACTTTAGACTTATCTATGTTAGGGTCCGTTTTTTGTGTGGTTGTGGTTGTTGCGGAAACGTTTGATACCGGCGGGTTTCCTGCCTGCGCAGGCAGGCCAATTCCGGAATAAGGCGCTGCCCCGCCTGGTGTTAGACCTATACCAGAATAGGACACAGCTCCAGTGGAGGTAGTATTGGTCGTCTGACTAGTAACTACTCTTTGGTCAGAAACAGCAGTGTTCTGGTTAGAAACGCCAGAAGCGCTGCCCTTTTTAAGATATTTGGAAAAATTAAATAGTCCGCCAGGCATTACTTTAAGTAAATCATGTTGGCACTACTCTGTCAATACATAAACACTAATTGACTTTTCACGCATAATTTATCTATTTAAGTAGATATTTGATCAGGTAAGTCTAGGTTGCATCGTCTTTTTTCACGGTCTAAGCTTAATATATACATTAGTTTATGGAACAACATCCTGTCCCAAGAAATATCTCTGGCTTCCAGTTTCACCTGATCGGTGACATGACTCTTCGGCAATTTGCTTTTCTAGCTGTAGGGGCCTTTTTAGGCTACATTATATATAAAGGCGCACCTTTTTCGGCAGTTATCAATATTCCTCTGGCGATCCTATGTGTTTTTATCGGATTTGCGTTTGCATTTTTGCCTATCCAGGAGCGACCTTTGGACAAATGGATTGGTGCTTTTATAAAAAGCATTATGTCTCCAACTCAATTTGTATGGTATAAAAAAAATCTCCCCCCGGATATTCTCACGACCACTATTTCGCTACATTTTCAAGTTGTACAACCCTCAGTTCAAACCCAAGCCCACAAAGAGACAAATGAAAAACTCCGGGCATATCTAGCGACAGTTCCCATTCCCATCCATGAATCGCTAAACGCAGCTGAAAAACGCTATATAGACAAAACTCTTGCTTTATTCCAAACGCACATGCCCGCACAGGCAGGAACACCGCCCCCACCTTTACCTTTTACAAATATCCAACCGATCCCTCCAGTAATAATCACACCGCCACAGTCAAACGCGACTGGGAAGTCTGACTTCCTGCCAGCACAAAATATAGAAAAACCTACACCCGCCGAATCCAAACCCGAGGAAAAAGTACAACCTAATTCTGCGCCTACAAAAGAAGACCATATTGACCTGTCTGCGCAGGCAAGTTTACAAAACCAATTGTCGCAGTTGGCAACTGAAAAGATAGCACTCGAGAAAGAACTGCAGAAATTACAACAGCAATTCTCCGGTATAAATACCCCTCAAGTTACCAAACCAGAAGTTTCACCCCAGGAAAACAGAGAGTCTGACATAAAGGCGGCAAGTCCTAAATCTGTTATTTCTGATATCGGCATACTAAATTACCAACAGGCGCCAAACCTTATAGCAGGGGTAATCAAAGATCCGCAAAGGAAACTCCTTCCCAATATTATTCTGACCATCAAAGATAAAAGCGGGTTACCCGTCCGTGCGCTTAAAACCAATAAACTCGGTCAGTTTACTACCGCCACCCCGCTTCCAAATGGCACTTATCTTCTGGAGATTGAAGATCCTATGAAAAGATATATTTTTGACGTTACCCAAATAAGCTTATCCGGTAAAATCTTTTTGCCTATAGAACTTATCGCCCGAGGAGAAAAAGAATTAATGAGAGAAAAATTATCCAAGGAATTATTTGGAAACCAAATTATGTAAAATGCCAAAACCTACATCTTCACCGATAAAAGCAACTACTCAAGAGTTTTTAGAAATTGAGGATATTTTAGAAGATCTTGTTTTCTTAAAAGACGGATCGGCAACTCTGGTCATGGAAATTTCAGCTGTCAATTTTGGTTTATTATCCGAGGAAGAACAGGATAGTCTCATCTATGCTTATGCAGCGCTTTTGAATTCCTTATCTTTTCCACTACAAGTCATCATTCTTTCCAAAAGAATGGATATATCCTCATACATAGAATTAGTTACACAAACCGAGTTAAATCATACTGTACCAGTGATGAAAGAGCGTTTAAAAAGATACAAAGAGTTTATACTCTCTATAGTGAAGGAAAATAAAGTCTTAGAGAAGAAATTCTATATTTGTATTCCTTTTTCTGCTCTTGAGCTTGGAGTAAAGGGGGCATTTGGGCAAAAATCTAAAATGTCTTTTTCCAAAGATTATATAATTTCCCGGGCTAAAACTTCTTTATTTCCCAAAAGAGATCATTTGTTGCGTCAGTTGGGCCGGATTGGATTAAAAGGCAGACAACTCCCTACACAAGAATTAGTTGAATCGTTTTATAATATCTATAACCCTACCAATACCGGCGAAAAACTGGCAGAAACGATAGGCTATACCAGTCCAATAGTAGAATCAATCGGAAGGATATCATCATGAATTTTTCTTTTTTTGGCAAAAAACAGACGGCACCGCCAAATACTGCGGTCCAAACAGGAAATATACCTATACAAAAACCGACTTCTCCTGTCATTGCTAATCCAAAAGTCGTTACTGCTTCTTACCAAACCTCACCCAAACTAGCATCCGACGTACAAAGATTTGCAAAAGGAACGGTTTCTATAAAAGACATAATTGCGCCATCCTTAGTAGAAGTGGATTTTGACAATTTGCGGATTAACAACAGTTATTACCGGACCATGTTTGTCGCCGGCTACCCTCGCTTTGTCTCTGCTAATTGGCTAAATCCTTTGTTGTCTTTTGACCATTCTCTATTTGTCTCGATGTTTATATATCCTGCTGAATCAAAAGTTATTCTAGAGGATTTAAAGCGAAAAATTGCAGAAATGGAAGCAACCATCCAAACAGATATGAAAAGAGGAAGAGCTGTTGATCCTTCTGTCCAAGTCGCTCTTGATGACGCCTTGTCGCTTCAGGCTCAACTGGCCAAAGGAGCGGAGAGATTTTTTCAATTCAGTCTTTATATCACTATTCCTTCTGAATCACTTGAGGATTTAAACCGCATTTCAAAAGAAGTTGAATCAACTATTGGTTCTCTACTTATTATTCCCAAACATGCCACCCTTGCCCAGGAAGAGGGATTTAAATCAACCATGCCTATGGGCATAGATAAACTCGATATCACCAGAAACATGGATACCACATCTCTGGCCACCACTTTCCCTTTTACCACCGCATCTCTGACTGCCAATGAAGGAATTCTTTATGGCATCAATGAACATGACGGAAGTTTGGTAATTTTTGACCGGTTTAGTTTAGAGAATTCCAATTCTGTGGTTTTTGGAAAATCCGGAGGAGGGAAAAGCTTTTTGGTCAAACTGGAAGTTATGCGCCAGTTGATGTTTGGAACCGATGTATTTGTCATTGATCCGGAGGGAGAATATAAAGATTTGACAAGGGCACTAGAGGGGGATCTTATAGAGTTTTCCTTCAATTCACCTGTCAAGATCAATCCCTTTGATTTATCCGGAATCATTGAGGAAGGAGAAAATGAACTGGGAGTTAAAATTCTCTCTCTGCATGGACTGATGAGAGTGATTATGGGGGCACTTTCCCCGTCTGAAGATGCTATTTTAGACAGAGCTTTAGTTCTGACTTACAAACAAAAAGGCATCACTCCCGATCCCGCGACTCAAAAAAGCGAACCGCCGCTTATCGAGGATTTGTATAAAACCTTGCTTGGAATGGAGGAAGAATCAGCCAAACATTTAGCAGAACGGTTGGAAAAATTTGTCAAAGGCTCATTAGCCGGAATTTTTAACCAAAAATCAAATGTTGACCTGAAAAATCCTTTAACCGTTTTTAACATCAAAGAACTGGAATCAGAACTGCGGCCTATTGCCATGTATGTTATTTTGGATTTTATCTGGAACAAAATAAAGCGGGAAGTGAAAAAAAGAATTTTGGTGGTTGATGAAGCCTGGTATCTGATGAAACATCCGGATTCCGCTACGTTTCTTTATGGAATTGCCAAAAGGGCCAGAAAATATTATCTGGGAGTCACTACTATCACTCAGGATGTCGAGGATTTTTTAGCAACAGATTACGGAAAGGCAATTATTACAAATTCCAGTTTGCAAATACTTCTGAAGCAATCGCCTGCGGCCATAGATAAATTAAGCCAGGTATTTTATCTGTCAACAGGGGAAAAACATTATTTACTTTCAGCAAATATCGGTGAAGGATTATTTTTTGCCGGAGCCTCACATGTCGCCATACAAGTAATCGCCTCACCGGAAGAATACCAATTAGCTACAACTAAACCGCAGGAACTAATAAACGAAAGGTCGTTCTTAGAAAACCAGGCTCCTGCTGTTCCTGTCACCGGGCCAACTGTACCGCAAATCACAAATCCTATAACCACTCCCTCTCCAACAACTCCCACAATTTCTCCCGGAGTGTAATTGGAGTATAATAAAATAAGTAAAATAATTTATATACTTATATGTCAAGTCAACCTGCCCCACAAAACAACGAAGACGCAACACCCAAGGAACAATCTACACCTCCAAGCTCTGAAGAAAAACTAGTACAGGAACTGGAAGATGGCGGACTCGATCAACAAAACCAATTGTCCTTCCAGGCGGCTCTTGCGCTTGTATTTGGAGCTTCTACTCATGCTTTAGAAATAAAAAGCTCGTTAGATCTGCTTCGAGGTGAAATAGATATCGATAAACTTATAACTGACCCACGGTATAAAGCACAAATCGAAAGAGCTGTCCAGTTAACAAATCGATATGGAAGGATTGTTAAAAAAGGTGATTTGGAAGATATTATTCCCCGAACACAACAGGCATTAGCGCGCGTAGAAATACTCCATGGACAAACTGGACAAGTTAAAAAAAGCATGTCTGCACAGTATGAAATTGAATTACGCAGTACTTATCGATTAAATGACGATCAGATCAATAACATTAGAGAAAAGGCACTAGCAAAAATAAAAGAGAACCCTAGTCTTTCTATGAGGGATGCTTTAAGAATTGAGGCAAGAGAATTCTTTGTTAAAACTGTAGAAAAAGAGGTTAAAGACGATAAAAGCGTTAATTGGAGTAAAAGAAAAGAGGAGGTGGAAAAAAGACTTGATGCGAAGGATAAACAATTCCTGGAACATCCACAAACGGCAAAAGTGTATGATGTGGAAAAAGAGCTTTGTGATAAGATAAATAATCGAGGGGTTGAGGCAATAAAACAATCTTTGGGAAGAGAACATAATCCACCGCCAGGTCCTCCTTCTACACCACCACCTCCAATTCCACCACCATCTTTAATAATACCCTCGGGACCTATCCCTAGATTTAATCTTCCTAGTTTTTCGCTACCTTCCGGACTTACACAAGGATTAAGCAATGTGTTTCGTGGGATGGGGAATGGGTTAGGGTCGTTTTTCAGAAGCGGTGGCCTGCTTTCTAATGGTCTGTCTGGAGGATTAAACTTATTAAAAAACGCAGGACTGAGAGGGTTAGGTGCTTTAGCTCCACCACTTTTGGCTGCACAAGGAGCTCTTGCGGCAATTGATTTGCTAACTGGAGGAATGGGTAGCACACTTCTTAAAGCCCTTATAATTGGTGTAGTGGTCGTTATTATTGGTTTACCGTTAATTATCGGAGTAGGAGTGTTTTCTTCCATCACGGGTGACAAACCCATGATAGTAACTTCTACAAACTATAGAGATTTGGGTTGGAATGAATTTAACAATCAGTATTTGACGATAAATCTAAATAACAATTTAGATAAACTCAGGGCAGGGGATACAAATCAAACAACCTGGCAACAATTTGAAAAAGACTACTTAGTTCTCCAGAAACAATACCTTTCTTTTGAAAAACTAAATCCTTAGTTTATTATTGGGTTATTGGGTTATTTTATTATCCTTGGACACGAACCGGCATGATGATATGAAGAAATGAAGGGGTGGACTTACTTGGTTTAAAAACACCGGGATTTAAAGGCCCTGACGATTCAAGCACCAAATTTTCCTCGGGAAAATTTGCCAGAAGGTCAAGTAAAAATCTATAGTTGAAGGCAATTTCAGACTCTTCTCCTTCTACTTTAGCCTCCACAAAATCTTCGTTTTGTCCAACTTGTGGAGTATTTGCAGAAAGTCTCAAACCGGTTTTTTCAATTTTTATTTTTATAATGTTTGCCGCACCCCGGGCAAACAAAGAGGCTGTTTTGACTGCTTGGGTAAACTCATGACAATCAACCGTCACTTTGGTTTTGAAGCTTGCTGGAATGATTTTTTCTATATTAGGAAATTCTCCGTCTATAATTCTGGTAAATACCGTGGTATTTGACATGGTAAACACAGCTTGGTTTTTATTTTCGATTACATAAAATCCTATCTCTTCTGTTTTCAACTCTTGGGCAATTCTCACTACCTCTGATAAGGTATTAGCTGGTAGATTTATATTTAAATCATCATTTTCCCCGGGAATCTCTAACTGCTCCAAAGATAATCTATAACCATCTGTAGCAGAAAGTGTCATTTTCCCTTTGGTTAAAACAGTTTTTACTCCGGTTAAAACAGGTCTTCCTTCATCTATTGAAGCGGCAAAAACAGTACGGGAAATCGCGTTTTTTAGTTTTTTAAAAAGAATTAGTTTTTTTGGGGGAGAAATAGTAGGGGATGGGGGAAAGTCAGACGCGGGTATAGTAGTAAAAGAAGCTTGATTTTTTTCTGTTTTCACCGATAAACTCGTGCCTTCTAAAAAAAACTCTATTTTATCCGCAGAAAGCAGAGATATAAAATCAACCAATAATTTTCCGGGTACTGTCGTTTCTCCGTTTTTTTCTGTTTTGGCTGGAATATTAACTATTATTCCAAGGTTTAGATTTGTGGAAGTTAATCTAACCTGTCCATTTTCAGCTTGTATAAGAATATTGGATAAAATAGGAAGTTGGGGTCTGGGTGAAATATTTCTTCCGGCAATTATCAATGCTTTGTAAATGTTTTCCTTAAGTACAAAAAATCTCATATATTAAATAGTATTAGTATTAGTAGAAGGTGTTGATAAGTTTATGAAATTTCAAAACGATAGTCAATAGCAAGAAAAAACCAACATTAACAATGTTTATAAACACCATAGCCTTCTGTGGATAAATTTGTGGATAAGAAAGATATTTTTGTGGATAAGTTGATAACTTGTTTACTTATCCATAAAGCCTGTTTTTTATCCCCAATATATCCTCACGCATAGCCAGATCGCTTGCCGCAAGTTGAGTAATCTTTCTTACTCCATGAATTATGGTTGTATGATCGCGCCCGCCTAAAAGATTACCTATTTCCACTAAAGGAATATTTAGTTCACTTCTTAAAATATAATACAAAACCTGTCGGGGTTTCGCGTATACCCTATCTCTTCTGTTGCCTTTAAGTTGTGATAATTTAAGATTAAAATAAGAAGCAACAATATTTACCACCTCTTCCGGTTTAATACTGTTTTTTTTAGGTGTTTCTTTAATTGTCTTACCCAAAACAATTTTTATAAGTTCCTCGTCAATCGGGACTCCCCTGGTTTGAGATTCAGATTGTATTCTTATAAAAACACCCTCTAATTTTCTAGGATTTTCTATATTTGCTGCTATAAGCTTGGCCAAATCAATTGTCAAGTCCACCCCTCTTTGTTTGGTTTTTATAAGGAGTATGGCTGTTCTCAACTCAAAATCAGGTTGCCCTATGTCTATACTTAGTCCTCCCTCAAAACGGGAGAGAAGTCTTACCTCAAGTTTATTTATCTCCTCGGGTGGTTTATCTGAGGTGAGTACAATCTGCCCTTTTGTTTGTTGTATGGCGTTAAAAGTATGGAAAAATTCCTCTTGAACCGCGTTTTTACCTGCAATAAATTGAATATCATCTATAAGAAATACATTTAAATTCCGGTATTTTTTTTTAAAAGATACAGTGGATTTATTCCCAAAAGCCTCAATAATTTCATTGGTGAATTCCTCACCGGTACAATATATAATTTTGCCCGCAGGTTTATCTTTCAAAATATAATGACCAATTGCTTGCATCAAATGAGTCTTGCCCACTCCTACCCCGCCGTAAAGAAATAGAGGATTATAAGAAACTCCTGGAGATTTAGCGACAGCAGTAGCTGCAGCATAAGCCATTTGGTTGGATGTGGAAACTGCAAAATTATCAAAAGTATAATCAGTATTGAGCCGATGATGGGGCGTATGAATTTGTTGTTGGTCGACGAGCTTAAATAACGGCCCTTCGAAGTTTTTTTTCGTTTGAAAAGGAAGATTGGTGAATTCCAGCTTCATGTCTGATTTAGTATAACTATCGATAGTTTTTTTCAAGATTTCATAGTAGCGCTTCTCAATGATGTTTATAAGAAGTGGTTGGTTACAGCCAATTTTAGCCGTTTGATTTTCAATCGACAACAACTTGGTTTGAGATAAAAATATCTGGAAAACAGTTTTGCTTACCTGAAGTTCCAAATCAGCCAGAACTATTTGCCAAAGCGTTTGCGTATCCATAATTTAAAGATATCCACATCCTAAAAATGTTATCCACATTTGTCAAGAGAGAGGAAGTGATATAAAATAGACAAAAGTATACCTTTACTACTCGCGCTGCTTCTGCTATATTGAATTTATGCCCAAAAGAACATATCAACCAAAAGCAAAACGAAGGCAATTAAAACATGGCTACAGAAAAAGGATAAAAACCCAAAAAGGCAGACTGGTTTTAAAAAGAAGAAGGCTGAAGTTAAGGAAAAGACTTAGCTTATAAAAACTAATGTCTAATGCTACCGAAAAAATATCGTTTAACTGTTGAGAGGTTTAATCAATTTCCCCAAAAAAGTCAAGAGCTCGGGACTATTTTCTTTAATTTAAAAATAAAAAACACCAACGACCAATTCCCAAAATTTGTCTTCGTTGTCCCAAAATATCTGGACAGAAGGTCATCTACTCGTCATTTGACCAAACGGTTAGTAGAAGAGCTGGTGCGGGAGAAAATTGTAAATATGAAAAACCCGATGAATATTCTCATAAAGCCCAAAAAAATTATATTAAAGACTGAGCGTCAAAAAGCCAACGAGGAACTAGATTCATTATTGGATAAAATAAACTCATTATGAAAAAAATAATTTTATCACTTATCAAAAATTACCAATCCTTTGATCTACAAAAAACCATAAACTGCAGGTTTTATCCCACCTGTTCTCAATTCACCTATAAAGCTATCCTGCGGTATGGTACAATCAAAGGATTATTGTTGGGTTTAGGCAGACTACTCCGCTGCCATCCTTTTTTTAAAGGTGGATATGATCCAGTTAAATAAAAAATTAATCTATGTTTAATCCAAATAGTTTTTTCGACGCAATATTTGTTATTCCAATCTTAAATGTTTTACTTGGGTTTTATCATTTACTACAGGCATTGTCTATTCCCGGTGCCTTAGGATTTTCTGTAGTATTTCTAACCATTCTTATAAGGATTATTCTTCATCCTTTGACTGTTACTCAACTGAAAAGTACCCATAAGTTAAATAAAATCAAACCGGAACTTGATAAAATTACAGCTCTTTATAAAGATGATAAACAAAGATTGCATCAGGAACAACTGAAGTTGTATCAACAAGCAGGGATAAATCCAGCTGCGGGTTGTCTACCGCTTCTTATCCAAATGCCTATACTGATAGCCTTATATAATTTATTCAGTAATTTATTAAATAACGGGAATTTGTCCAAAGTAATAGAAAGTATTAATAACGTAGTTTATTTTCCGTTTCTGAAAATTAACTCGCTCGACCTTTCGTTTTTGGGCGTAAATCTTGCCTACAAACCATCCGAATGGCAAAAGTATGGTTGGTGGCTACTATTAGTACCGGTAGCAACAGGGGCTTTACAGTATTGGCAGACAAAAATGATGATGCCCCCAGGTCAAAAAACAAATAACCTGCCTGCGCAGGCAGGCAAACTTCAATTAGCAGAGAAAGGGAAAGAGAAAAAAGAAGATGATATGGGCGCAGCGATGCAAAAACAAATGGCGATCATGATGCCCCTAATGATTGGTTACTTCGCCTACTCATTTTCTCTGGGGCTTTCCCTTTATTGGAATACGTTTACAATTTTTGCTATAATCCAACAACATTATTTGAATAAAAAACTAAATAAAGAAAATGAAAAGTAAAGAACCCCAAAATACCATAGTTGAGGAAATTAAAAAAACCACAGAAGAGCTTTTAACTAAACTTCAAACAAAGACTACAGTTGAAGTGATTGAAGAAGAGGCAGAAGGAGAAATAAATTATAAAGTCAATATCCAGACGCTGGAAACGGGACTTCTTATCGGATACCACGGAGAAACGCTAAACAGCTTGCAACTTTTACTCGGAGTAATAATATATAAAAAAATAAAAAAATGGGTGCATATCATCGTAGATATAGGAAATTACAGAAAAATGCGGGAAGAGAGCATAAAGGAAATGGTGAATAGAATTGTGGGCGAGGTAGAGGTTTCTCAAAAACCGGTTACACTTCCATATCTTTCACCCCTGGAGAGAAGAATTGTGCACATGATGTTGACGGATCATAAAACAGTAGCGTCTGAATCAACAGGTGAAGGGAAAGATAGGCTCCTTAGCATAAGACCTAGATGAGTCTGATATTATTTTATCTTCTATTATTTTTACTTCCTACCCAACTCGGCCGCCATTTCTTCTTTGATTTTTCAAGTATTTCGGGGATCAGAAGCGATTATCTGACGCCTACGATATATTTAACTGATATTATTGCAATATTATTAATTTGGCCAAAAATCGTATCAGGTATTAAGTATCAAGTATTAAGTATTAAAAAAAGAAATAGGTTTAAAATTAAAAACGTTTTTCTGTTATCTGTTATCTGTTATCTGTTATTTAATACATTTTTTATTGCTCCTGATAAATGGGTAGCATTTTATAAATTATTAAAAATAATTGAGTTTTCTTTGTTAGGTTTTGTAATTTATAAACTAAAACCAAAACTAGAAACGATTTCTCTTGTTTTGTCAGGCGCAGTTTTTTATTCTTCATTTATTGCCATCTGGCAATTTTTTGCCCAAAAATATATAGGCGGCATTTTCTGGTATCTGGGAGAACGAACTTTTT
>Ga0209515_10006181_pt1 | contig 15049 bp, 14 predicted proteins | sample Subgroupgradi54m_FD_187454 | JGI IMG/M metagenome (GOLD analysis project Ga0209515, IMG submission 187454) | Subsurface groundwater microbial communities from S. Glens Falls, New York, USA - GMW60B uncontaminated upgradient, 5.4 m (SPAdes)... ...
TCAAAGAAATTACTGGCCGGCTTTCAACGAATGATTTTGTTTTTGATATGGTCACACTTCGCAAGAGCACCCCGAAGTTTGAACGTCTTGGCAACGTCAATATCTATCGTGTCGGTTTCGGCTGGCGGGCTGGCGACAACGCTTTGCTCAGCCGTTTCAAAATTTACAAATATTTTTTCCCGTTTTTTGCTCTGCGAAAAGCTATCGCCCTTAATCGAAAAAATCACTATGACGCCGTCTGGTCCATCATGGCCAACTACGCCGGTTTTGGGGCTTTATTTTTCAAACTTTTGCACCCGAAAATTCCTTTCATCTTGACGCTTCAGGAAGGCGACCCGATTGCTTATATCAAGCGGCGGGTCGGTATTTTTTATCCGCTCTTTAAGATGATTTTCACGCGGGCGGATATTATTCAAACCATCTCGCGTTATTTGGCAGATTGGGCACGTGATATGGGGGCTCGGACGTCGCCTATAGTCGTTCCAAATGGAGTGGATATTTCTAAATTCGAAGCACGAAATCCGAAATCCGAAACAAATCCAAAATCTCAAAAGGGGGAAATAAGAAAAAAACTTGGTTGGGAAGAAAATGATACGGTGCTGGTGACGACTTCGCGGTTGGTGGAGAAGAACGCGGTGGGGGATATTGTCGCGGCGCTCTCATTTTTACCCGATAATGTTAAGTTGCTTATAATCGGTACTGGCCAGCTTGAGAAAAACTTAAAACTTAAAACTAAAAACTTAAAATTGGAAGACAGAGCGGTTTTTCACGGCTTCGTGCCGCATGAAAATTTGCCGCCTTACTTGTGGGCAGCCGACATATTTATCCGACCATCGCTTTCCGAGGGCATGGGCAATTCATTTATTGAGGCCATGGCGGCGGGCTTGCCGGTTATTGCCACGCCAGTCGGTGGTATTGTTGATTTTCTCAAAGATGGCGAGACAGGACTTTTATGCGAGGTCGGTAATCCGAAAAGCATCGCCCAAAAAGTTGAGAAACTGATGAAAGATTCCGAGTCCAGAAAGTATATCGTCGAGAACGCCAGCCGTATGGTGAAAGAGAAGTATGATTGGGATTTCATTGCGAAACAGATGAAGGGCGAGGTGTTCGACACTCTGTAGCGTAGCTCTCCCATTCAATCTTTTTGCCCATAATATATAACCGCGGCCGCGGTTATATATTATTGTAACCGAAGCACAGTCAGGTTATTCTTAATGTATATGAGAATTCTAATAGCCACGGGAATCTATCCTCCCGACATCGGAGGGCCGGCGCAATACGCCTTTAATGTGGAAAAGGTGTGGAAAAACTGGGGACATCGGGTAACTGTCAAAAGTTTTCGTTTTGAGCGCGCCCTGCCGACCGGTCTGCGGCACGCCATGTTTTTTTTAAAATGCATTCCCTCCGCTCTCCGCAGCGATTTCATTTTTGCGCTTGACACCTGGAGCGCCGCTTTGCCCGCGGTTTTCCTCGGCTGGCTTTTTAGAAAAAAAATTATTATTCGTGCCGGCGGGGATTTTTTGTGGGAGTCGTATGTTGAACGTACGGGGGAACTTGTCCCGTGGTCAAAATTTTACCGGAGTCATCCACGATTTTCTTTTAAAGAAAAACTGATTTTTTTCCTGACCAAAACCGCCTTGCGACGGGCGAGTGCCGTGGCTTTTAACAGCGATTGGCAACGAACAGGCATGATTCCGGTTTACGGCCTCAATCCCGATAAAACATCGGTTATTCTTAATTTTTTTGGCGACTCACTCCCATCGCGGTTACCGTCCGGGAAAAATTTTATTTGGGCGGCGCGGCCGATCCGTTTGAAAAACGGTTCCAATCTGAAGAAAGCGTTTGCCCAAGCCCTTGCGGTTGATGGCGCTTTGACGCTTGACGAAAGGGTTACGTCTCACGAGGAACTTTTGAACCGGCTGGCTTCGTGCTACGCGGTGATACTGCCTTCGATAAGCGAAATGAGCCCGAATTTTATTCTTGACGCCCTGCGTTTTGGCAAGCCGTTCATCATGACGCGGGAGACTGGTCTCTACGAACTCTTGAAAGACATCGGTTTGTTTGTTGACCCCTTGAGCGTCCCTGACATCAGCGAGAAAATTCTTATGCTTGCTGACGCGAAAACCTACGCACTTTACCAAAGTAAAACGCAACATTTTTCGTTCCGCCATTCGTGGGAAGAAATCGCGAAGGAGTTTTTAGCTTTGTATAAAAAATTATAATCATGCGTGTTTTAAGCATTGGAACTGACAGGAAATTGTTTGAAGATGGAAGCGCCGTTCGGGCGCGGATGGTTGAGTATGCGAGCCTTTTCGAGGAGCTGCACGTTGTCGTGTTTACACGCAAACTTCAGAACTTCAAAACTTTTAAACTTACAACTAATTCCTGGGTGTATCCTACGAACTCATGGAGTCGTTGGCTGTATATTTTTGACGCTATCCGACTCGGTAAGTTAATTGTCAAAGGTCAAAGGTCAATGGTCAATGGTTGGGTAATTTCCGCCCAAGACCCCTTTGAATGCGGCCTCGCCGCCGCGCGAATCGCGCGGCGTTTCAAACTGCCGCTTCATGTGCAGATTCACACCGATTTTTTGAGTCCATATTTTATTTCTCTTTCTCTTCTTAATCGTCTGCGGGTTTTCATTGCCTCCAGTGTATTGCCTCGGGCGAACGCCATCCGGGTCGTGTCGCAACGAATCAAGGACTCTTTACTACAAACTAAAAACTACAAACTAAAAACTGTCCCCACGGTTTTGCCGATTTTTACGGAGCTGGAAAAATTTAAGACGGCAGAGCCTGTCATTAATCTTCAGACAAAATATCCCCAATGGAGTTTCATTATTCTCATCGCAGCGCGCTTTTCTCCGGAAAAGAATATCGGTTTTGCTTTAGCAGTTCTAAAGGAAATTTTAAAAAAATATCCAAAAACCGGTATGGTGGTTGTCGGAGAAGGTTCCGAATTGCCCCTCTTGAAACTAAAAACTAAAAACTACAACCTACAAACTTCCGTCGCCTTTGAAGGTTGGCAAAACGACATCGCATCCTATTACAAAACCGCCAATATTTTTCTCCAAACGTCCCTGTACGAGGGTTTCGGACTCTCTCTCCTTGAAGCTCTAGCCTCTGGCTTACCCGCCGTCTCTTCCGATGTCGGTATCGCGGCGGAGCTTCTTAATCACAAAGGCCATTCATTTGTCTGTGCCGTCAATGACCTGAAATGTTTCGTGTCCACTATTTCTCAACTGATAGAAGACAACCAGTTGAGAACTTTTTTCGCATTGCAGATTGCTCCGGCGGCTGTTTTAGAATTTAGCCAAAGCAAAAGAGCCTATCTTGAGGCTTATCGAGCGTCAATTGAGAGTTGTTTTACAAAATCAGACAGCACCGCCGATATTGACATAGGTAGCATTATATGATACCCTATCGTTAGTACATTGAAAAAGCCTATATTTAGGGCCTCGCCACAACAGAAAGCGGCTTAACTATAAGACCTTTTCTGTTGTGGCGAAAAACCTGCGTGGGCTAAGTCGACAACATGTCAAAACAGTTTGTCTGACAATCCGTTATGGATGGGAGACGACTGAAAGAAAGGCAGTATGAAAAACCTGTTAGTCAGTGGTATGGGTCTTGCGATGTCAATCATGCAAGGCCTTATGAAATACGCGAGTGTCAAGGGTCTCACGAACGATGATGTTCACTGGCTCGCGAGCCAGCAGGATGTTGAGGCCAGTGCGGTACTTGAAGAAATGACCGCAGTGATGGCTGATGTGCTCAAGCGAGCCCGAGTGCGAATCGGAAAGATGTTCCGAATCATTCGTGGAGGCAAACGAACCACTGAACAAGTCATTGACGCTACGACGCATACATATGTCAACGAAAGCATCACTTCGGCGATTTTTCCTCTGACGGAAGCGCCGGAAGAAAACCGTGAGCTTGTTGGGTTTCAGATGGCGAAGTATGACCACGACCCGAGTTCGGAGGAAGTTCTCAAGGAGTTAAAGAAGCGTGGTTTGGAACGGCCGACTCACGAGGATGCTTTGAAGTTTGACGAAGCACACCCGTATGAAAAAGGGGTCTTTGTTTTTCTTCATAAGCCATGGCTTGACCCCGGCCGCCGCCCGCGCGTGCTCGTCGTCGTTCGCGGCGAGGCGAATCGCGAGCTCCACCTCCCTTGGTTTGGCCACTCGTGGCCTCGCCACTGCTGGTTCGTCGGCGTCCGTCCTCGCAAGTAGCACTTTGTAACTTGGGATTTTGGATTTCGCTCCTAAATCCCTTGACCCTTGCCCTGTCCGCATTGCGCGGGCGGGGCAATTTTTATACAATAATTCCCGGATAGTAGGACTATATAAGCACGCGACCCAAAAAATTTCGTGCGTCCGAATTCCAGTATCACTCAACCGAGAGTCGCACCGACATTTCAGTTTTTAGTTTGTGCGAGAGAGGTTGTTTGAATTTTCAAAAATGAAGATACTTGGCGCGCGGTGTTACGGCATTATGATGCCGAATTCGTGCCACCCTAAGAGTATTCAACGGGCGATGGAAAAGACGGCACCGTGCGTATATGTATGGCTTGACCCCGACCGCAACCCGAACGTGCTCGTCGTCAATCGCGACGAGGCGAATCGCAAGCTCAACCTCAATTGGTTTGACAACTCGTGGAATCGCAACTACTGGTTCGTCGGCGTCCGTCCTCGCTATTCTCTTCATTTCTTCTCCGCCACTTTCGGCGGAGAAGTTTGTTTTATAATCTGATTGCGCCACCCACCGAGCATTTTGCCAACTTCATGTAGCGGCTCTGAAAGCAGAATATAATGCTTTTGCTGAAGCGAGTTTATTTCCCATGCGGTTTCCAAAAAGAATTTGAGTACGTCAAGCTTGACTATCGCTCGCTTTACGAATGGCAGTTTTTCACCTTTTTCCAGAAAGCTCGCGATAACAATATGCTCCAATGTTTCAACGAAAAGTCCATCAATTTTCGCACCGAGCGTATAGCGGCTTGTTTTCGGGAATCGTCGGAGGAATTCGTGCCAAAATTTATATGCACTTCGCAATTTTTGCAGAACGGTTAAGTTCGTTCGTGAAGCGCTGCGATGTTGGGGGGGGGGCGACGTTCATAGAATGTTTTTATGAAAATGAAAGTGCAATTTGCGGAAACTCTCGCGGATATTATCTCGGTAGAAAATTTACTTGTCGCATGGCGTGAATTCTCTAGAGGTAAGCGAAACAAAAAAGACGTTCAGATATTTAACTTACGGCTGATGAACCATATCCTATCGCTCCACGCGGATTTGCGCAATGGCACCTACCAGCACGGGCCATATAAGCATTTTAGCATTTCCGACCCGAAGCCTCGTGATATTCATAAGGCAAGCGTGCGCGACCGGCTTGTTCATCACGCGCTGTATAGAAAACTGTATCCGTTCTTTGACCGTGTCTTTATTTCCGATTCTTTTTCGTGCCGACTGTGCAAAGGAACACATCCGGCGCTCTCGCGTTTTCGGCGCTTTGTTTGTTCGGCAAGTATGAGTCATACAAAGACCTGTTTTGCGTTGAAATGCGACATCCGCAAGTTTTTCGCAAACATTGACCACGCCATTCTTTTTTCCATACTTGCGGAATATATTCCTGATATGGGTATCTTGCGTCTTCTACACGGAGTACTGAAGAGTTTTTCTGCCGCTCGAGAGGGTATCGGGCTTCCGCTCGGTAATTTGACCTCACAACTTTTAGTGAACGTGTATATGAATGAGTTTGACCTATTTGTGAAGCGTAAGCTTAAAGTCAGATATTATCTCCGCTTTGCCGATGACTTTGTTATTTTGCATAGAGATAAAGACAGGTTGGTTAAGTTTCTATCAAAAATCGCTGAATTTTTAAACACCAAATTGAAACTGTCGCTTCACCCGGATAAAGTTTCTATCAAGACTATCGCATCCGGTGTTGATTTTCTAGGCTGGGTGCATTTTCCAGACCATAGGGTGTTGCGGACAAGTACGAAGCGGCGGATGTTTCGGCGGTTGGCGGAGAATCCTAAAGAAGAAACATTTACATCTTACCTTGGGTTACTAAAGCATGGGAATGCTTACAAATTGCGGAAACGTGTGCAAAAGGATTTAAATGAAATTGGGTCTTTTCCCATGAAGATTTTTCATGTAGAATAGCGAAATTATGCACCCGTTAGAGGCCACTGTCACGGTTTAAGAAAAAGCTTGAAACAATATGCATCAAAGTCGTGTTATTATCAACAAAAGTAATCATGCAAGGCGCGACTGACCGCGACCTGCCTCTAACGGGATGGAATCCAAAAAATCAGATAAAAAGAAACCTTTAGTCGGTTTTATCGGCCAAGGATTTGTCGGCAGAGCCTACGCGGATGATTTTGAAAGGCGCGGTTTTAAGACTGTGCGGTATGCACTTGAAGAGCCGTATCGCGGCAACAAAGAAAAAATAAAAAACTGCGACATTGTGTTTGTCGCCGTACCCACGCCGACGACCGAAAAAGGTTTTGATGACCACACTATTCGCGGCGCGGTTAAGCTTGTGGGCAAGGGCAAGGTTGCTATTATTAAATCCACCATTTTGCCCGGCACGACAGTGTCGATTCAAAAAGAAAACCCGGACGTGTACGTATTTCACTCACCTGAGTTTCTTTCCGAGGCAACAGCTTCGTACGATGCTCAACACCCAAATCGCAACATTGTGGGAATCCCGAAACGTTCAAAAGAATATGAGGCAAAGGCGAGGAGCGTTTTGGCTGTATTGCCGAAAGCGCCTTTTGAACTGGTGACCGGAGCGGAGGAGGCGGAACTTATCAAGTACGGCGGCAACTGCTGGTTTTATTTCAAAGTAATTTTTATTAACATACTTTTTGACTTGGCGAAGGCGAAGGGTATTGATTGGCTGACAGTACGTGATGCCATGGCGGCCGACCCGCGCATCGGAGCGACCCACCTTGACCCGGTTCATAAGAGCGGCCGGGGAGCCGGCGGCCACTGCTTCATCAAAGACTTTGCCGCCTTTTCGGATTTATACCAGAAGACGATGGACGATGCCCTTGGCTGGAAAGTTTTGGAGAGTTTGCGCGACAAAAACATTGATTTGCTTCTGAAAAGCCATAAAGATTTTGACTTGCTCGCCGGAGTTTACGGAGAAGAATTTCTCCGGAAGCATCAAAAATAGCATGTTTGCTGAGTTTGAACACAAGGTTTGGGAAGGCATCAGGGAGATGGCGCCGACGGCGCATAAATTCCTTTGGCCTCGGCGGCGCGTCGTTAAATACGTTGTTTCCGGCGGCACGGCGGCGGCGGCCAATCTTCTGCTGCTATTTTTTTTCACCGACATTTTGAACATTTGGTATGTCATATCGGCGGTGTTGGCGTTTTCTATCGCGTTCGTAATCAGTTTCATTTTCCAGAAATTTTGGACCTTTGAGGACCGTTCTACCGACGGCGTGCATGTCCAAGCGGTCGCGTACCTAGTGGTAGCTCTGATTAATTTATGTCTCAACACATTTCTGATTTATTGTTTTGTGGAGTTTTTCTCCATCCACTATCTGGTCGCTCAGATTATTTCCGGTATCCTCATAGCATGCGAGAGTTTTTTCGTTTACCGCCGCTTTATATTCAAAAACATTCAAAGCAATTAAATTAACGAGTCAAGTGTATCTTGTAGGCAGGTTCAAAATGCTATTGCGCCACACATTATGCGCATGCTACTATTCTCCCATTATGTGCAGTATTGGCGGCATCATTAATGGAACCGGCATAGAAAAAATCATCGATGCCCAAAAGCATCGAGCGCCAGACGAATCCGGATTCTACAAGGACAAACATATTGAGTTGGGTATGGGCAGGTTAAAAATTATCGACCTTTCATCGCCCGGGCTCTCACCCTACCAGGAAGATGGCTACGTGCTTTGCTATAATGGGGAAATCTATAACTATATCGAGCTAAAAAAGGAACTGGTAAAATACGGCTGGCAATTTCGCACCACATCCGACACGGAAGTTTTGCTCAAATGCTGGCGCCAATGGGGTGTCGGCATGTTTGACAAGTTGAACGGCATGTTCGCCTTCGCCATTTACGATACCAAAAAAAAGCGGCTATTATTGGCACGCGATATTGTCGGAGAAAAACCGCTCTACTATTACCACAAAGGCGCGCAGTTTGTATTCGCTTCGGAGGCCAAGGCGCTACCGACCGTTTTGAAATTGGAAAAACAAGAAAATGATTTTTTTGAAGCCTTCCAGCACTGCCTGGTGACTACGCTTTGGAAAGATGTCTACGAAGTGCCGCCGGCCCACTATCTCCTTTTCGATCTTGCCCAAGGCACTAAAGATATTGTTGAGTATTGGCAATTCAAGCCGAGAAGCATTAACCTGAAAACGGCGGAAGAAGAACTGGAGAATTTGCTTACCGATGCGGTGAAACTGCGCGTTCGCAGCGATGTGCCAATCGCGCTTTATTTTTCGGGGGGCGTTGATTCTTCCTTGATTGCCGCTTTACATGATTTCCCCCGTCGGCATTATTTTGACCATACCGCTCCGTCTTTGGAAAAGGAATTTTTCGCCAAAATACCCGAAGTGCTCCGGCATCTGGATTTTCCGGTAGGCTCTTTCGGCTTTTTTGGCATGTGGAAGCTCGCGGAAGAGGCATCCAAACAAGTAAAAGTGATTATTTCCGGTGAAGGCGCGGACGAACTGTTTGGCGGATACGTGCGGTATTTACCAATCGCTCGTGAGTACGAGATGCGCAGAGAGTATCCTTCCTATACCTACCTATTTGACAAGCAATCTGCTGCCAAAGATTATTGCACGGCATTCGCGCGTCTGACATGTAGAAATGAAAATGTTGAGTTTGTTAGAGAGAAGCTGGCGCCATTTTTCGAAATGTTTCCGGATCCCGTAAATGCCATGGGGTTTGCCGACTTCAAGCTTATTCTGCCCTCTCTGATGCAAATGGGTGACCGTATGGCTGGGGCATTTGGCATTGAGAACCGTTGCCCGTTTCTTGATAAGCGCATCATTGAATTTGCTTTCAGCCTTCCGCCGGAGTATAAAATTGATAATCTGAAACAGAAAGCCATCCTTCGGCGCGTGGCCCTAAAGCACAACTTGACCGCCGCGCTCAACATGGAGAAGCGCGGCATGGCGGTACCATACAACAAATGGAAAACGCAGTCGGGGTGGGATCGGTCGCATTATTTTAATTTTCTCAAAGACACATGGCATCAGATTCATCAATAAAAGGAAAAAAAGTTCTCGTAACGGGCGCGGCAGGCTTCATTGCGTCCCACATGGTGCCTGCTTTATTGCGCTCGGGTTACACGGTGGTCGGCGTAGATCGCCTGCCGTGCAGACTTATTCCTCCCTCGGCTCGCTTCACCTTCGTAAAGCAGGATATCGCAGACCTCAAAGATTTACGAGGTTTTGACTATGTGGTGCATCTTGCATTCGCCACTAATATCCCCAATTCCATTGCCGACCCCGTCGGCACCACCTACAACAACATCGACCTTGGCGTAAAAATACTGCAACTGGCCAAAGAAGCCAGTGTAAAAAAACTGCTGTATCCCTCCACCGCTTCTTTGTACGGCAACCAACCGTTGCCATGGAAAGAAAATATGCCGGTCTTCCCGAGCGAGCCATATTCTTTGCAAAAGTATGCCATGGAAAGATTTTGTCGATATTATGCCGGAAACGCCTTGCCGACGGTCATTTTCCGGCTGTTTCAGGTTTTCGGAGAGAATCAAAGACAGGATACGGCACTCTCAAAATTCTTTCGCTGCCGACAGGAACAAAAACCGATTCCTATAACAGCGACCACCGCCCAAGCCGGATTTAAAAGCGCCAGGCGCGATTTCATCTACGCGGGCGACATCGCCGAAGTTTTTGTCAAGGCTTTAACATCAGAGGCGGTCGGCCAAGGAGAAATCATCAATATAGCTTCCGGTTATAATTACACCATTCTTGAAATCGCCAAACTGATAAGCGATAAAATTGAATTTATTCCAAAACGCGGATTTGAGCTGGACGAGCATTTAGCGGATGTTACACTCGCCAAAAAACTTTTTGGATGGAAGGCTAAGACGGATATCAAAGTTTGGCTTAAGAGATATCTAAAAACATTATGATCACCCACAACAAACAATGCCGAATGTGCGGCTCCGAAAAGCTAACCATGTTTTTGGATTTAGGCGACCAGCCGCCGGCTAATAGAAACGTTAAGCCCGGCGAGTGGCTGAAAAATCCGGAACCGATGTACCCGCTCAAAACATATTTTTGCCACGACTGCAACTTGGTTCAACTTTTGGATGTTGTGCCCAAAGAGGAACTTTTCCGCAACTACCCATTTATTTCTTCCGGCGTGGGCAATACGCCTAAACATTTTCAGGAATACGCGCAAGAGATACGGAAAAATTTTCTGAAAACCGGAGACCTGGTTGTTGAAGTCGGCGGCAATGATGGAGTGCTGCTGGCGGAACTTAAGGGAGTAAAAACTCTCAATGTGGAGCCTGCCTTAAACATCGCGCCTTTGGCGGAGAAGCGGGGCGTACCGACCATCGCCGAATTTTTCGGCAGCAAACTGGCGAAAGCTATCGTCAAAAAATGTGGCCTTGCCGCGGTTGTCATGGGCAACAACTCCATACCGCATATTGATAATCAAATCGATGTCATGAAGGGATTTAAAGAATTGCTTGCAGACGATGGCGTAGGCATCATTCAAGCGCATTATCTCGGTTATATTTTTGACACCCTCGGCTACGGCGATATTTATCACGAGCACATGTCGTATTACGCCATCAGGCCACTCATACAATTTTACAAAAAATTCAGCTTGGAAATCTTTGATTATCAAATGTTGCCTTTTCAGGGAGTTTCCATCCGAATCTACTTTGGCCACGCCGGAGAGCATAAAGTGAATCCAAAAGTAGCCGCGCTCGCCAAAGAAGAACTTGGAAAAGGTTGGAACTCTCTCGATACGTACGTTGCGCTCGCCCGCGATGTTGCAAAATCGCGCGACAAACTTGTGGCCACCCTCGCCAAACTTAAAAAGCAAGGCAAACATATCGCCGCCTACGGGGCCGCCGCCAAGGGAGTGCCGATTCTCAATTATGCCGGCATTACGGATAAACTAATTGATTTTTGCGTGGACGGACTGCCCGATAAACAAGGGTTGTGCATGCCAATGTCGCATATTCCTATTATTTCCCCCGAAGAAGCAAGGACGCGTAAAGTAGATTATTATCTGCTTTTGGCTTGGAACTTCCGGGAGCATATCGCGGAAAAAGAAAGCGCCTTTGTGGTACGAGGCGGAAAATTTATTATGCCTATCGGGGACATTGAGATTTTATAGCTAGAACTTACTGGTGGCCTCTTTTCGCGGAGCGAATATGCCCACGCGTATACCGACGCGAGCGAGCACATAGAGCAGTAAAGTAAAAGGAGTCTGGCCGATTTCCAGAAAGCCTTTCCATAAACTGATGGAAGTGTGGGCTTGGTTGTAGAAACAACGCGCTGGCACTTGGCAAATTTTGAGCTTAGCATAGCGCGCGAGCGCGATAATCTCAAAGCTGTAAAAATAATCGTCCGAGCCGCGCGAAAAATCTACAGACTCCACAAGCCGCTTGCTGTAGGCGCGAAAGCCGGTAAAAAGGTCGGTCGGTCTGATACAGAGCACTATTCGGCCCAACAACGAGAGAGTAAGATTGCCAAAATAGCGGACAAGAGACATGCGGTCTTTGAGGGGCTGAAGCAGTTTATAGAATCGGTTACCCAAAACAAGGTCGTACTTCTGCTCAAGCTTTTGTATGGCTTCAGGAATTGAAGATACAAACTGGCCGTCGCCGTGGATTTCAATGACCGCGTCCGCGCCCATGGCCACGGCTTTTTGCAAGCCGAATTTCAAATTGCCTCCATAGCCTCCGTGCGGGTGGGTAAAAGCGGCAATGCCCAGACTCTTGGCGACTTCGAGCGTATTATCCGTGGAAGCGTCGTCAGCGATGATAATGGTATCAAAAAGTTCACGCGGCAAAAGCCGCAAGGTTTTTTCCAGAAAGTCCGCGCAGTTATAGGTCATAATCATGCCAAATATTCTTTTTTTATCTGTGGACATATTTTTTACTGTTGATTGAATTATGAAATGTCTTTCTCGGCGCGGGTTTTGCGAAAGCACGCATATCCGCCTGCTGGCGGATTGCTCTGCTCGGCTCATCAGCCTGCGCAAGGCTTCGCAAAACCCACGCCTTCAACGACATTTCGTAATTCATGGTTTAGTGCTTATTTTTTGGCGGGTTTTTAAATAAATTCTGACGCGGCTACCGATTGTCGTTGCGGCAAAACCGATTAGAATAAAAAGGAATGGGTATGTTGGGATGCGGTAGCGCGCCTGGGTGTGGGGACCGATTGAAAAAATGGCGAAGTAGAAAATGGCGCCAACCAAGAATAACAACGCAAAGAGGTTCCTTCGCGGCCGCCTTAGGTCGTAGATGATGCTTAAGACGATACTGATGTTTACGACAAACCACAAAAGGTATCCCGCAAGCCGAATGACATTTATCAGGTCGGTTTGAAGTAGCGCTTTAATTAAGGCTTTCCAATGACGCTGGAAGATAAAATTGGTGAAATTGTTTGTGGCGGCCGTGTTTTCAATACCGAAATAACGCAATACATAATCATAGCCAGTAGTGTGAAAAAAGGATACAGCGGCGATTAGGTGAAATTTTAGAACTGCCGGAATATTTTGGCTGAGTAGGCGGAACGACTCACGCGCCAAAAAGTCGTTGTACGCAAAAGTGTTGCCGAGAAGAGTCGGGCTGAAATTCGGGATTGATTTCTCCAGATTTTTTTGATTTTCAATAAACGCGCTATTGTAGTCGATGTTTTCCTTGGCGGCGATGACAATCGGCACTCGCTCATTGTAAATTTCGATGGCCCCTTGATTTGTCAGACCGAAACTGCCAAAGGTCAGTTCGTTTCTGATTGACCACGGCGCTATGGTGAAAATAAAAAGCGCGACATATATAAGGGCGGGTCGGAGTACGGCCGCTGGGCTTTTCCTCTCCAGACGATTTTTAATTATCATTAAAAGTAGAACTAAAAGAGGGAAATACATGGCGATCGGTCGGGTGAGCGCCACCGCGCCGATGAGGATTGCCGAGAGCATCAGCGGCGCTCGCGCACTCGTATCCGAAAAATACTTGAGCAAGCTATAGACGGAGCATATAAGCAGAAACACAAACAACGATTCGCTTAAGGCAATGCTCGCGTGTACGACAAGCAGTGGTTCAACGGAAAAAAGGAGCGCGGCGATAAGTCCGACATTTTTTGAAAAAAGCCAAGAACCGATGCGATATAGAAGTACGCTCCCACATGAGAGTAGGATAATCTGCGCTGTTGGAACGAGGGTAATCGGAAGATGAAAAAAGTAAAAAAGAGATAGGAATAAAGGGTAAAGCGGAGTTCGGAACGCACTTAGCATTCCATCAATACGAAAACCTTCTCCCGCGGCGACACTTTTTGCGATATCCAGGTAGCCCGAGGCGTCTCCTCCGGAGATGAGGCTCGGACCGTTGTGGGCCAAGAGGATAGAGGAGGCTACCAATTTAACAATCAAGGAAAAACAAAAAATCCAAACTTCGGTACGACGCGCGCTAGTGAATAGCCGTTTGAGTTTGCCTGTGTTCATAGTTATAATGCTAGTAGGACTTACGCAGTTGACGCATTTCTTCGTTGCTTCGCTCGTTTGCTTCCGCGCAGTAGGTCTACTACAGCTTGGTCGCAAGCCTCGCTCGCGCCTCGAACTGCATCCAACCGCGTAAGTCCTAGCTAGGTAGGATAATGTAAAATTCTGTCGCGCACTTTCTCGGAAGCTCCCGCCCTAAACGCCAACTTCGCAATTCATAGATAGTATCAATTGAGGTAAGTGTCGTCAATTTGAACTTTATTACATGGTGAGATTTAACCTGTTTTGGCAGTTATAAGAATATGCGCCTGTTAATTATTACCCAAAAAATTGATGAGCAGGATGCCGTACTCGGTTTTATGCACGGCTGGATTGCCGAGTTCGCGCGTCAGGCCGAAAATGTCGTCGCGATTTGTCTTGAGAAAGGACAAGTGAATCTGCCGGACAATGTGAAAGTCTTTTCTTTGGGCAAGGAAAAACTACAAACTACAAACTACAAACTACAAACTTTCAGACACCTCTTATATTCTTGGCGATTTGTACGATATATCGTACAACTTCGAAATGATTATGGCGCGGTTTTTGTGCACATGAATCCGGAATACATTGTGTTGGGAGGCATTTTTTGGAAACTGTGGGGCAAGACGATAACCCTTTGGTACGCGCACAAGAGTGTGCCGTGGCATTTGCGTACCGCGCATTTTTTTACTGATATTGTTTTTACCTCAACCGCGAGCGGTTTCAGATTGCCAAGCAGGAAAGTGAAGGTGGTGGGGCAGGGGATTGACACAGATAAGTTTAAAGCGCAAAACGAAAAGCGCAAAACAAGGGAGGGGATTTTTAAGATAGTGACGGTGGGGAGGATAACGCCAGTGAAAGATTGTGACACGCTGATTGAAGCTATAGAGATTGTTAGAAAAAATTCCGAACTAAAAATTCACGTCGATATTATTGGCCCGACATCCATTGCTTCGGACGAGATTTATTTGAAGCAGCTCAAAGAAAAGGTTGTTCAAAAAGGTTTGGCCGAGGTCATTCATTTTCAAGGAGTGGTTGCCAACAAAAACCTTCCGAACGCGCTTGCCGGGTACGACCTTTTTGTGAATATGGGCCAGACCGGAAGCCTTGATAAAGCGGTGCCGGAAGCTATGGCCTGCGGATTGCCTGTTTTGACCTGCAATGAGGCCTTTAAAGACGTTTTAGGCCCTTTTAAGGCCGATTTAATGTACGGAAAAGGCGATTTTAGGGCATTGGCTGTTAAGATTAAGCAGATTCTAGAACTTGGGCCGGAGAAGCGCCGAGAGCTTGGGGAGGCCCTTCGTGCCATTGTGGTGCGTGACCACAGCCTCGAGTCTTTTGTTCGGAAG
>Ga0209515_10006182_pt1 | contig 15048 bp, 16 predicted proteins | sample Subgroupgradi54m_FD_187454 | JGI IMG/M metagenome (GOLD analysis project Ga0209515, IMG submission 187454) | Subsurface groundwater microbial communities from S. Glens Falls, New York, USA - GMW60B uncontaminated upgradient, 5.4 m (SPAdes)... ...
TTGGGCACACTGAAGATATTAACAACGAGCTGAAAACAATTCTAAAGCCCGTTGCAGAAGAGTGGGGAGTTGCAACTATGAAAGTGGAAGTGCAGTCAATTGAGCTTCCACCTTCGCTGGTTGAGGCAATGACCAAGCGTAGGGAATCTGGCGAGTATAAAATAAAATTGGAAACCGAAGCGCAAGCAAAACAACTCTCACTGGAAATTCTCGACAAAGCAACTAGCAAACTTGACTCCAAGACAATGGCTTATCTTTACATTGATTCGCTGAAAGCAATAGCAAACGGCCGCGCAAACAAGATAATCATCCCGCTTGAATTGTCGCACATGGCTGACAGCATTTCTGAAAAAATGTACGGCCCGCGACTAGGTAATCCAAATGCAATTTCGGGCATTTTGAACAAGCTGGGTTTGGTTAAAAAATAAAAAAATTCTATAGCAAATATAGCAATATGCTAAAGTTTTCCGAGAATTTCTACGCGTATTGCAACTAGCAATGCTGCAAACTGTTCGGATTAATTTTCAGCATTGCTATAGCAGATATAAACCCCCGACGCTTATTCTAAGCATGACAAATAGAGCTAAACCGCTGCTTGTGCTTAATTTCAAAACTTTTTCATCCGCTATTGGAAAAAATGCAGTTAAGCTTGCGAAACTGGCTGAAAAGTTTGCCAGCACATCGCGCTTCGCTGTAATAGTATGCCCTGATGCTGGTGATATTGAAGAAGTTGCGAGAGTTTGCCGCCGCGCGCAAGTTTTTGCCCAACACGTTGACCCACTTGAACTGGGGCAGCACACGGGTAGTTTTCCGCCTGCACTTGCCAAGAAACTCGGAGCGCGCGGAACTATACTCAACCATGCCGAGCACAAGATTTCTTTTTCTCAACTTCACTCTACTATTCAACTTTGCAAAAAATACAAAATGAAAACTCTACTCTGCGCTGACAGCGATGCAGAAGCGCGGCGAATAGCAAAATTATCTCCTGATTTCATAGCCGTTGAACCTCCGGATTTAATCGGCACTGGCAAAAGTATCAGCAAAATGCGCCCCGAGCTGGTTAAGAAATCCATTGCCGCGGTTAAGAAAATTAACAGAAAAATGCCCGTGCTGGTAGGGGCCGGAGTAACTACGGCTGAAGATGCCCGCGCTTCGCTGCAGCTTGGAGCAGATGGAGTTTTGGTTGCATCTGCGTTTGCCGCTTCGCGCAATCCAGGGAAGTGGCTGGAAAGTTTGAAGAAGATTTAAGCTGTTGGATTAGCGGCCTTAGCTGCATCTTGATAATCTCTAAGCGCATCTAGGCATGGCTGAAGTTTATCTGCTGCTATACTTAACTTTTCTTTCCAAGGAGTAAGCCCTACGCCTGAATTGCCTAAATACCTAACTTCTTCTTTTGTTAGCGCACCGGAAAGGCTGTCAAGAAATAGCAGGATTTCATTGCTGCCTTTTTGTGAGGAATCAAGTTCCTTAACCGCATCAACATACGCAACGCATTTTGTTTTCATATCTTCGTTTTTGGAAAGCCTTTCTGTACAAGCGCGCATTGAATCTATTGAGCTGTCACAGCCCTCAAGCAACCTCCCAATTAACTCGTGCCTATCGGCTGCAGTGCAATTCTCATTGCAATAAAAGGTTATGATACTAAGCGTTGGTATGCCGCTTAAGCGAACATTGACTTTTTCATTCTCAAGATTGGCTTTCATTTGCACTCCATAGTAATAACTTGCAGTTAATGCAACGAGAATCAAAACTGCGACAATGAGTTGAATTTTCATTTTAACCAACAATTGCCCTGCTTTCTATTATTGCTCTAATAGTAAGGAGGGGAAAAATTTAAGCCGGGACTGGGACTTGTACCGTAGTGACTAAACTGGAACTTTTTCTGTTTTTGATCTCCTTCAATTCAGCGGGTGGAAGGCATTCTAAATGTAATTCTATTGCTTCTTGGATGTTGTACAGTGCTTCGGGCAGAGTGTTGCCCTGTGTAGCTACTTCTAATTCGGGGCAAAGGCAAGAAAAGCTCTTGTTCTCTGGTATTATCACTACGGTAAAACCTAGGACGTTGGCCTTTGTTTTTTTCATAGTAAAATTTGCGCAGTTTACTATAAAAATGTATCAGTGTTTATTTTTTCATGTCGCTACCAGTAATGGCTGGCAAGGAAGCTCTCAAGCTTTTGCTAAAGCAGGGATTCATAATTTTAAGGCAGCGGGGTAGCCACGTTCAACTAGTGAAGCAATTAGCTGACAGAACACTAAGAGTTACGGTTCCTGTGCATCCGCGGGATATGAATCCTCGCGTAATGCGTTCAATAATAAAACAAGCTGGCTATACCGTTCAAGAGTTTCTTAAACTCCTTGGGAGATAGTTTAGCCTACAATCGCCCCACTTTCGATTATTGCGCCTATTGCCAGGAATAAAATTGAAAGCGCGGTTAACTTAATTCCATCGTGGATAACTAGCATTAATGTTGAGCTTTTATGCGCTTCGCGGGTAACAGCGCTGCTTATAATTCCGCCGGCAAGTGCCGCGATTAGGTAAGCCATTAGTTCAAAAGAGCCATGCGGCAGCAAGCCAAGAGCGCCTTGTAAAATTCCCGTTATTAGCGAAACGTTTGCGCCTGAAGTTTTTGCATAGTTTCCAATAAACGCTGCGATGATAGAAGCGTTCCACACAAATACAAGCACAGCTCCCGCTCCGTAGAGGAGGGAAAATAGTAAAATTATGGCCAAAACTCCCAAATTGTGCAAGAAAACTTTTTCAAACACTTCCAAAAATCTTCCATTGCCGTCAATAGTTGCTAATAGTGCATTGCCAGAAAGTGAAACCGAGCCTTTGATGTTGTTCAATTCACTTGTCTGCACTTCAAATAAACCCGTTACTTTATCTCCAGGAAGCATAATGTACCAAAATGTAAACCCTGCAATTAACCCAATGAAAAACGCGGCAAGCACTAACATTACTGGCGCGTGGCGCGCAATTGTCCTGCTGCCTAGCACAACGTTGCGTTCAACTTCTTCCTCTTCAAAGTCAAACAACCGCCAAACAAAAGGCACAGCTGGAACAGAAACCAAAGTAATTGCGAGTATACTTTTGTAAACGCCAATAAAATCTGCGGCCCACAGTCCAATTGATACAAATACGAATCCCAATAGCGCTATGAACCACGGCTTCTTCCGCGCTTCTTTTGGAGTGATTATCGCTTCAAGTACCATGCTAATTTGGGTTAGGTAAGAATGGTTAAAAACATACGCGGTTCAATAAATCCAGTTAAATAACTTACACTTCGCCAATATAATTACGACCCGAGTGGGCGAAGTGTAAGGCTTTAAGAAAGCCGCATTCATCCCATGCCTGAAGGCATGGTTTTGCATTTTGCTGCGCAAAATGACTTGCAAAATCTGCATTTGCCAAAAGGCAAATGACTTTACAATCAGCACAATGCCCGCGGGCATTGTGTCTGAGTCAAAAATGCTTTAGGCATTTTTGCTCAATGCAGAGCCAAATGCCTAGAGGCATTTGTAAATGCAAGCCAAAATGCTTTCAGCATTTTGCAATTCTGCTTTCTTAAATAAAGTAAATAAACGAAATTAAACGAAATAAAGTGATTAACTGCTAATAAAGTGATTTTCTAATGGTTAACAAACTAGTGCTGCCAGGTCAAAGCATCGGCATAAGTGAAGAAGCAGCCCCTGGAAACGGTACTTTTGAAGATGATGGCGTAATCTGCGCAACGGTAGCTGGCACAATTGAAATTGATTCAAAACGCAGAGTGTCAGTAAAAGCCGCTAACAAAGGTTTAAGGCAACTGCAACACGGAGACGACGTATACGCTGTTATTCACGACATCTACGCTTCAATCGCTCTTGTACAATTAACTCCGATGCTTACAAATAGCCGCATTGCAATGGGAAATTCATTTGCATTTATTCGAATTTCAGAAATCCAACGCGGATTCGTCGAAGAATTCCGCGATTACTTAAGAATAGGCGACGTGTTAAAAGCAAAAATAAAAGAAGTAACCCCACTCGGCACTTACATTACAGTAATGGAACCCGGCTTAGGCGTAATAAAAGCTTTCTGCAGCCGTTGCCGCACTGAACTCAAAATCTCAGGCACAACTTTAACCTGCCCACAATGCGGAAATAAAGAGTATAGGAAACTAGCCTGAAACTAAAAAAATAGAAAATGCCGCAGGCCCAAGCACCGGCCACATCTGAGAGCAGAACCTACCAGTCCTTGCCTTACTGGAGCTCAAGCACTTCAGCTATAAAAAGACTGCTTCAAACTTTTCCGCCTAGGCGTTTAGGAATTCGAAACGGAATTCTAGGCGGTCGCCTGCCACTCAATTGAAGAATTTCATCTACATTAGAGAAAGCAACATCTCCCAACAACGACCCTAATTCTCGATCGAAATTGTCTTCAATGACCGTTTCAATCTCTTCCTTATATTGACTCAAGCTAGATTTATCTAAGAAATCATTTACCTTAGCAATATCAACTTTTAATTTGGATAAGCTAACAACGTCGTAAACGTCTTTCCACAGCTTTGACTTGTAGTAGTCAAAGTCTATGCCTGTCCTGAGGTTATAGCTTCTTCCCAATATGGCGCCAAGTTTGTAGACCAAGAGGAGTTCAATTGTTGGAATGTAAATCTTAGCGTTGCCTAGCTTATGTTCAACATTATACTTAGCGGCCCAGCTCCACGGCAGCCTAGCTTCTTTCCCTTCGAAAATAATCGTTCTGTTTGCAGAAACAGCGTCAATTATAATTTCAACATCGCGCCCTTTTGACTTGACTGGCTTTACAAATTCCTTGTCGAAAAAATCCCTACTCCTTTCAACGTAGCCATGCTGGGCGAAATAAGCAAAAAGCGTAGCATGTTTTGAGGCGTCTCCTGGGAAAACTACATCAATATCTTTTGAACCCAAGCCTTTTGTGTAGCAGTAAACCGCCCAACCGCCGACAATTACGGGGTAATTGCCAATTTTGTCATTGTACCACTTGGCAAAGGTTTCCAATTCTTTTAAACTTGGGTCAGTAATTTCTGAAGCGTAAAGTTCTTTCATTTTAACCCCACTCCTTCTTTATCAAACGCTCAGCTGCATAAGCTTTGCCAGCGCAAAACAAGTCAATCACAGTTCTAACTTTATTGGTTATCAGTTGGCTGTTTTTCTTTTCAAAATCTTGACCATTTAAATCTTCTTTGAAAACCTCTATGTGCGCGTAGCCTTTTGGCAGGCGCTTTAGCTCTTCCACTAGTTTTTCGTCTTTCAAATAAAGGTAAACTACTTGGTCACGGTAATAGTCGTCATAAAAACTAAGCGCAGAAGACAAACAAAGAACGCCTCTTCCTTTCACTAATTGCTGCACTTGCTTTTGGGATATATTAACGTCAAAAACCGCAGTTGGCTTCATTCGCCTATAAAGGGGAAACAAGGCAAATACGGCTCCTGGCGAAATTACTTCGTAGTAACCAGTGCGCTTTGCCACATAGCCAAGCGAAACAAACCAGTTAACCACTTTGTTAACCAAACTGAAAGTTACCCCCGTCTCCTTGCCTAACTGGTACTGCGTGAACCTCTTCAACCTAAGCATCGCGCTAACAACCCTATAAGTCTGTTTGCTGGTAATTTTCACATATATCACTTTTTATAGATATATTCGCTAAAAAGAGATATATTAAGCTTGTTATGGTCTTGGATCTAAGACTATACCTAGGGGGGAGGGAACCGACAACTATTAGCACAGACCTGAACTCAAGGCAGAACCCTATTGAACCTATTGCCTAGGTGGAGCTCAAGCCGACAGCATAAAAATAGAAAGATTGATAAGAACCTAGCTTCTAGTAAATCAGGTGATATTTATGCCAGTTGAACGAGGATTGAAACTTCCAATAGAACATCCCGTAATAAGAAGTGCTTTAGAGACTGGCCTTAGAGAAGCAAGAGAAAACGCTAAGAAGGGGTACTACGGTGACTCTCCAAGAATCCAGGGAGGACATAGAAAAGAAAGCAGCCAATTAGCGCATACGCTGAGAACAGGCGAAGTAACCGATGCAGCGTTACGAGTTTTTTTACCTTAAAATAGGAGCGCCTAAGATGGATAGGAAATTAGGAACGAGAATGGATGAGGAATTAAAAAGAAGGTATGGATTGCCACCAGCAGTTGCCGCTCAAGTTAAAGGTGCACTTTTAGAACACGAGTTAATGACTGGCCAAGTTATGAGACATGAACAACCACCTCGCACAGGCCCCCCGGACTTATTTAGAGAAAGGCTCAAAGATATGCGAGGCGTACGCCCTAAACAATTAGTTAGAGAAGAGCTCGCTAAAGCCTTAAGGCAAATGAAGCAACAACCTCAAGCGCCGTGATTTCATTGAACTCCGTCATAAGTAGATAACCCATCTGCCGGTAAATTTTAGTCCGCATTTTCAACTACTATTCCTATTCTGAGCTAAGGCTGTGCTTGGAAAAACGGCAAAAAACAAAAACCCGGAAAAACCCAAATCCTTTACGGATTTGAGTCCAGGTGTCAATGCCGCAGGCCGGATTTTCAAACCCGTTTTTCTTTGGGGTTAGGGCAGACCTTTCTTTTTTCAAAAGAAAGGGATGACCATTTGAACCAGCGACATTCCGAAAAAACTTACTCTCGTAAATTTTTACATCGGTTTCTAGCTCGTGCTTGAGGAACGACACTAAACCCAATAAAGTGAAAAGTGCCGGAACTTCAGCTTCGTCTTTAAGAAAAACCCACGTTTTTCAAAAATCGAACGCTCTCCCAGGCTGAGCTACTGCGGCAAATTTTTCTTTCTGAGAGAAAGAAATCACAAATGCCTTCTGGCATTTGACTCTGCATTTGTGAGTCATTTGACTTTGTCAAATGCAGAACTTTGATTAAAAGAAAGAGCTAGGTAGGTATAAATTAGCTTTCTTTCGTAGGTTCAGAGCCTAGTTTTAATTCCTTTGTTCCTTTCCATTTCCATGCAACGCATTTGGGAACTTGACTTTTTACGTGGTTTGGCAATTGCAATGATGGTTCTTTTTCACTTTGCGTTTGACTTAAATTACCTTGGAATAGCGCCGATTGCAGTTTACAAAGGCGGTTGGCTTTTACTCCAGCGCGCGACTATTTCGCTTTTCCTCTTACTCGTTGGCGTTTCACTGTGGCTAAAATTCCAAAAAATGCAAGACCAGCCTGGTGGAATTATCGTGAAGGAGTTTGGCACCCGCGCTGCTCTGTTGTTTGCCGTTGCTTTGTTAATCTCGCTGGCCACTTGGATTGTTGCGCCGCATGAGTTCATAGCTTTTGGAATAATTCACTTCATTGCCTTGTCAACTTTGCTCGCGTTGCCGTTCCTGCGTTTCTATAAATTGAATTTGTTTCTAGGCGCGGTGCTCTTAGCTTCAAGTTTGTTCATTTCCCTTCCACAGATTAACTCCGCCCTCCTACTTTGGCTTGGCTTCACCTTTCCAGGATTCGTCAGCTTGGACTACGTTCCCTTATTCCCATGGTTTGGGCTGGTTTTAATTGGAATTTTTGTCGGAAAATTCTTCTACATAAAGGTGAACTTGAACTCAATTGTTGAAAAGCCGCGGTTACAAATTGTAAGTTTGCTGGAAACGGCGGGCAGGAAATCGCTTTTGCTTTACTTAATCCACCAGTCTATTCTGCTTGGCTTGCTACAGCTGTACGTTATGTTTTCAAAGTAGTGTAGCTGGTAGTTTTTTAACTTTCATTTTCTAGTTTTACTACTCATGGTTGTAGGTAGCTTAGTTGTAAAACCCGTTGTCATCGGGGGTAAACGTGCAAAGGTAGTGCTGCTTCCAGGCCACGAGTTTAGAATTGAGCATTTTCAGCCTGGCAATTTCACGCGTGAATCACTTAGTAATGAATTTAGTAGGGTTAATGTAGCTACAAGTAAATTAGGCAGTGGAATTAAATTTATCTTGCGTAGAAAAAGATTAACCCGCTCTGATTTTGGCGGTAAACCCCGCCCACCTATACTTGATCCTGCTTCTGAAGCTAGGCTGGCTAGGTTCTTAGCGTCCAAACCATTGTCGGCTGTAAAAATTGAAGAGCCACTTGCAGTTATTCTAAAACCAGGTGGAGATCAGGAGGTATTTTATCGCTACATTGATACTCTGAACGCGCAGGATCTTTCGAAGAGACATGCAAATCATGTGCGGCGTGCAATAGGTAGTTTTCACAGATTACTTAAGCGCCATGGTTTGCATACTCAAGCTTTTGAACACAAACTTAACAAAAACGTTTTAATTGGCCGCGATGGGAAGCTACACATAATTGATTTTGAATTCATACAAGCTTCTCCCAAAACTGCTAAGAAATTGAAGCTAAGGAACTACGAGGTGCCTGAGTAAACACAACTAATTTATTCGTTGGTTTTCTATCTCTTTCTATGCTATTTTCTCGTCGCGGTTTGCTTCTCAGTTTTTTCGCCTTAGCTTTGCTCTTTTCTTTTGTCAGCGCTATTGACGTTGACCCCAAGCAAGTGGGCTCTGCAACTGTAGATGCGAAGTTAAATTGGGATGTTGATATGGCTGGCCAAAGTTATTCGTCGGCTGCTTTTGCAACGTTTGGATTTTTCACAACCGCCAAGCAGAGTGTTCAGTTTACTTCCTCACATTCGTTTGAAACTTCAGTTGACGATTTTGCAAACCAAATTTTGAAATTTCAGCTGCGGCCAGCTGAGCCGATTCAAAGAATAGTGATGCAAGCTAGCTTGCGTTCAAATGCAGAAGGTCCACGCGAGGCAATAACTGAAAACATCGAGCGGTTTTCAACGGATAGTGATTTAGTTAAATTATCTACTTCCGTTCGTACAAAGGCGGCTGAAGTAGTTGGAAGCGAAACTAATCCGCTGCGTAAAGCTGCTCTCCTTACATCGTGGGTGCATAATAACATTGTTTATGATTTGGCTTACCAAGATAGAATATTAAATTCTGAAAGTGTTTTTGAAGTTAGGCGCGGGGTGTGCAACGAGTTTAGCCATTTATTATTAGCAATGCTGCGCAGCCAACGCATACCTGCGCGGTTTGTAGCTGGATACGTTTACAGTGGAGAGATTTGGGCGCCGCATGCGTGGGTTGAAATTGCAATTGGCGACGAATGGTATCCGTTTGACCCAACTTATAACGAAGGAATTGTGCTGGACGGAACTCACTTTAAATTTGCGCAGGGCTTGGACCAAAGTGAAATCAAGGAGCAGTTCTTTGCGCGTGGAGTAAATTTTAATGTCTCTAAAGTAGCTATAACGCGGTCGCAGGAATTTTCTTTCAAGTTAACTTCCAACTTCACAATAGGGCCAACGGCAAATATCCGCGTTCCCTCTGAGCCTTTGGGAGAAAATGAAATTTTCAACGTTACAGTGACGATGCGAAATGATGGCCAGTATGCAGTTGCTTATCCCGTTGCGCTTGGATTTCCCAGCGACCTTAAGCTGCTTTCACAAAAGACGTATTTAGTTTATTTACTTCCAGGTGAATCGCAAGAAATTAATTTCACTTTTCTCACTCCCCGCGACCTTAGGGAAAATTTCATCTACACTTATCCTTTAGTCCTGCGTTCGCTAGGTGCTTCTGTACAATCTTCTATTCAAGCAACTAAAAGTGCACCTTCGCAGGGCCAAAGCCAAGCTACGCTTAGAATTTCTGAAATAAGATTCCAATCAACTGAAAATAAACTAATTGTAACTTTGCAAAACATTGGCAACGTTGCTTTTGAAAACGCAATTGTTTCAATTGAAGTAAATAACGAAACGCAGCAGAAAATGTTTTTCATTTCTGCTGGTGAATCTAAGGAACTAGAGTTTCCCCTTAATTTGAACCTTTCAGCCGGAGAGTCTCTTGAAGGAGTTTTGGTGCTCAATACTACGTTGGGATCAGTTTCTCAAGGGTTTACTCTAGAGCAACCAGTTGCAGTTCAAGAGCCAACGCGGCCAGCTTTCAACATTGAAACTACCAGGCAAATAGGAAACGGCCAATCGCATGGCATAGGCCAGCTTGAAATACCAGCTCTAGTAGCTCTAGTGGCAACGGTTTTAATAGTTCTAGTTACAATTATATCAAAGATATCACACAACAAATGAATGAAAATGCGATCGTAGCCACAGAAAAGGCCCCCACCGCGGCCTTTTAAACTACGGGAACCACCATTTTCCTGGTTTTTGTGCTACCGCAATAAAAAGAAATAAAGTAATGCGATCGTAGTCCAGTCTGGTAGGACGCTAGGTTGCCAATCTGGAAACCCGGGGCCATACTTTTCTTTCTTTCGCGAAAGAAAGAAAAGTCAGGCGTGTCAAAAGAAAGAAAACTAAGTTTCGCTTATATTTTTGACCGCATGGCGGGAATTCAAAAAAGCTCGATGGTTTAATGCCTTCGAGCTTCTAGGTTGAGAATCCCGGCGGTCGCATCAGGGGTCGCCAGCGTCGACCCCTACTGACCCCTCTGCAGCCAGCATAACGTGACCAAAAGAAAGAAAAACTAGTCAGGCGTGAGCATAAACCCGCTGGTTTATGACTCTGGCAGAAGCCCGAGAGGCTTCTGACGCAACACAATGCCGTGGCATTGTGATTGCAGACATAATCGCCGCAGCGATTATGCTGATGGCGCCAAAAAAGAAAAACGGTGCAGTGCTAAAACCAACAAGAAAAAGTGAACAAACATGTCGTTGACTAAAACTGAAATTGCCTACGTTGCAATAATTTTAGTGCTAGTGGCAGCTTCGCTTTACTTCCTCGCGCCTGCGCTGTTTCGCTCTACTCAACCCACTGGTGGCGGTTCCATTATAACGGCACAGCGCGAGTTTCCAACAGTCAGCGTAACTATTCTAACTTCTGCCAGCTGCAAGTCGCTGTGCAATCAAGATGCAATGCGTTTGAAATTACAGCAGCTACTGGTGAATGTTAACTTTACAACTGAATATGTTGAAAATACAAGCGGCAGGCAACTTGCGGACAGATACGAATTAACGTTAGTTCCGGCTTATTTGATTTCAGTGCCGCAGATGGATAAAAGCCCAGCGTTCCCTTCCATGAAGCAATCGCTGCTTAAATTGGATAATGGCTATTATTTGCTTAATGCAATTGAGACAAAAAGCGGAGTATTGTTCAGAAATTCTTTAAGTGCGACGCCGTTGCTTGAGCTATTTATTTCAGCGTATGAAATTAATTCGCTTCACACTGCCAATGCCACTTATAGTGTAATGCAGCGTTTTCGCAATGAGTTAAACTTTTCAGTACATTATGTGATACGCAAAGATGGTAATTCCTTTATTTCGAACGATGGTTATGTTGGCTTGCGCGAAGCTGTGCTGGAAGTATGCATGCACCGGGCTAATGTAAGTTCATTTGGCGCCCAGTGGTGCAGGACGAGGCAAATTTTAGACTGCTTTGGCCCGCAGAGTTTAGACCCTGCGTTTTGTGCACAAATTTGGACGCTATGCGCAGGCAGTTATTCTCTAAATGAACGAAATGTAAGCGTTTGCTTAGCGGCACAAAATCGCTCAATTCTAGACCAAGAAGCCGCGGCAACTAGCACTATTGCCGGCGTGCCTACTATAGTAGTTGGCAACAAATACGTTATAGCTGGCGCTGTTAGTGAGTTCAAACTACTTGCGGATGTATGCGACATTTACTCGTCTCGCTTAAGAGGCTGCGTTATAACTAGCCGGAGTTAGTTCTGGGATATAGCAAACAGCAAAAGTCTTGCGGTTAGGCAAGCGCTGTTTGCTATCTAGCAAGCCGCCCTTACAACTCGGAAGACTTTCGCGGCTTGCTATAGTTTAGATTTTCAGAGTGTTAGTTCGGGCTTTTAAGTTCTGCAACTTGTTTTTGGGCTAGTTGTGAAGGTTTAAAATTCTAGCCGTATTTCTTATAATTATGTCTATTATTAGGCCTGATACGATGTTCGGAGTATTGTGGCACACTATTGACGCGTATGTGCGGAATTTTCAGCTGCTTCTAACTGTTAGTTTGCCGTTTTTGATTGTGTTTCCTTTAGCGTTGTTTTTGCCTAATTTCACCGCACTTGGCGGCATATTTCTACGGTTCGGTAGCATAAGCCGCGATGTTTCTTTGTTCGATGTAAGCATAATTGCAATTGCATTTGCCATTTCGCTTCTCTTATTTTCTTTTGCCCTAGTTGCAATCAACATGGTTATCAAGACTGAACGCACGCTGAACAAAATTCGCATCTACGATTTTGAAAAAATAGAACAATATACCCTCAAATTGTTTTCACTATTCTTTGTAGTTTTCGTTTTATCCTTGGCCGCCAATATGCTACTTTATGAATATGGGTTGCACACTAAGCTAGGCGCGTTGGTTTCATTTGTATTATCGCTTGCAGTTGTATTTGCGCCGCAGGCAATTGTAATAGACGGCCAACACGCGAGGCATGCACCTAAAATGAGCTTTTCCATAATCTCGCGCAAGTTTCCACTCTTTCTCTCTTATGTAATAATTGCAGTTCTGTTGCTTTTGGTCAACGCGGCTATATTTCTATCAATCGCGCCAGCAATTGGCGTAGTTGCAGCACAGCTCCTGACAGTGGTAGTTAACGCGTTACTAGTTATTCCATTTCTAGAAGTGCTGAAAACGCAAGTTTACCTAAGCAAGTATACGTTGATGTAAACCGGCTGAACAATATTTTGTTTGAACAATACTCCGCGCTGACTTCACTACTACCCTTTTATATTTGTCCAGCTATGAAACCCCTTTCAGAGTTTGTTGATTTTCAATGTCTATTTTAATTATTTCAGAGAAGCCAAGCAGCGCGGCGAAGATAGCTGATGCTCTTGGCAAAGCTACGAAGGGCGCGGGTTACTATTCTGTTAAAACCGATCAAGGCGCGGCGTACGTGGTTCCAGCTGTTGGGCATTTGTTTACGCTGGTGGAAAAGAAGAAGTCTCGAACTTATCCCGTGTTTGACTTGGAATGGGTTGAGCTGAACAAGGCCAGCAAAACCGCGGATTACGTTGCAAAATATATCGCTGTTATAAAAAAACTCGCAAAAGAAGCTGACCGCATTGTAATTGCATGCGACTACGACGTCGAAGGAGAGTTGATTGGGTATAATATTGCTAGGTTCCTCCTGCCTCGCGTTCCTGCGAAGAGGATGAAATTTTCTTCCTTGACTAAAGAAGAGCTGCAGGATGCGTTTGAAAATCTTGAAACAGTGCCAGTGAACAAAGCGCTTGCTGGCGAAGCACGGCATTACCTAGATTGGTTTTTTGGAATTAACTTAAGCAGAGCGCTGATGTCAGCAATACAAAAAGCTGGAGCGTTTAGGCTAATGAGCATCGGCCGCGTCCAAGGGCCTACGCTAGCTGTTTTGGCGCATAGGGAAAAGGCAATTGCGGCTTTTGTTTCAACGCCATACTGGCAGTTATTTGCCAATGCAAAAGGGATAACTTTTACACATATAGTTGAAAAGTTTCTTGAAAAAGAAAAAGCAGACTCCGCGTTGGAAAATGCAAACAAAGCGACCAAGGGAACTGTTGAAAAAGCCGATGCTGAAAAATACCTGTTAAATCCGCCAACGCCACACGACTTAACTTCGCTGCAAGTTGACGCGTACAATGCCTTTGGCTTTACACCGGCCCGCACGCTAGAAATCGCGCAGAAATTGTATGAAGCCGCGGTTATAAGTTATCCGCGCACCTCGTCACAACAACTTCCAGATAAGCTGAATTTGAAAAAGATTATTTCTTCGCTTGCAGCGCATCCCGCTTACCGCGACGTGGCAAATAAACTATTGCAAAAGCCCGTACAAATGTTGAAGCCGCACAACGGAAAGAAAACCGACCCGGCACATCCGGCAATTCACCCAACTGGCGTGATGGCTAGAATGGGAGAAGACGAATCGAAACTTTATGATTTAATTGTGCGCCGTTTTCTTGCAACGTTTGGAGACGCGGCAAAGCGCGAGAGGCTAAAAGTCCTGCTGGATATAGGTGGAGAAAAATTCGTTGCAAGCGGCGGCCGTACTTTGTATAGCGGTTGGCTTGACATATTATCGCGCTATGTGCGGCTTGATGAAGTTAATTTAGACTTTGGCAGAGGGGAAATTGTTAAAATTGAAAAGTTATGGCAAGAGGAAAAGCAAACGCAGCCGCCGAAACGCTACTCGCCGGCGTCAATTGTAAAGAAATTAGAGTCTTTGAATTTGGGAACAAAAGCAACGCGCGCTGAAGTTATTGAAACGCTGTACCGCCGCAATTACATTGCTGAAAAGAAAAGCATCCAAGTTACTCCATTTGGCCTTGAAGTTTACGAAGCGCTGCATAAACATTGCCCGAAAATAATGAGCGAAGCACTTACGAGAAAATTTGAAGATGAAATGGCTGAGATTGAAGATGGAAAGTTGGACCCGAAAAAAGTTATTCAGCAGGGTAAAGAAACTGTTGCTGAAATCTGCGAAGAGTTTAAGAAGCATGAAACGGAAATCGGGCCGCTGCTGTTAACTGGGCTAAATACGGCACAACGGCAATCTGTTGAGCTTGGTGTATGCAAGTGCGGCGGCAAGCTTGTGCTGCGTAAATCTAAGTTCGGCGTTTTTGTTGGCTGCAGCAGTTATCCAAATTGCAAAGTTACGTTTCCGCTGCCCCACGGTGCAAGCATCGTCCCAACGGAAAAGGTTTGCGAAAAGTGCTCTACGCCCATAGTAGGCATAGCAAGAAAAGCCAAGAGGTTCTTCCAAATGTGTTTAGACCCTAAATGCGAAACAAAAGCAAGCTGGGCAAAGAAAACGAACGATAGCGAAAACGAAGTGAAAAAATAAATGAAAATCATTCTTGACCAACGGAAAAACGCAAGGCACAACGCCGCCCACTACTACGATGAGGCTAAAAAGTTACGATTAAAAGCTCAAGGTGCAGCTGCTGCGATTTACTTAACCAAGAGAGAAATGGAAAATTTGGAAAAAGGCCCAATAACCGCGCCCTTTACCGCCCGGCCAGGCCACTTAGCAGGTAATAATTTTGCTGCAGTTGCGGCAAGAAAGAAAAGTTGGTTTGATAAGTTCATCCA
>Ga0209515_10006183_pt1 | contig 15046 bp, 19 predicted proteins | sample Subgroupgradi54m_FD_187454 | JGI IMG/M metagenome (GOLD analysis project Ga0209515, IMG submission 187454) | Subsurface groundwater microbial communities from S. Glens Falls, New York, USA - GMW60B uncontaminated upgradient, 5.4 m (SPAdes)... ...
CCTTCATGAACTGTTACGGGAGGCATTGGAGCGTTCATGAAGGTGATTAAGACGAAGGGCCAGGAGTGGGAGCGGCTGTGCGCCCGGCAGACGGTGCGCCGGCGCCGGATCGAGGACCGCGTTCGCGAGATCATCGACGGCGTGCACCAGGACGGCGATGAGGCGCTGCTGCGCTACACCCGGCGCTTTGACCGGGTGCGGCTGACGCCCAAGCAGCTGCGCGTGACCGAAGCCGAGATCTCAGGCGCGTTCCAGCACCTGGACCCGAAGTTCGCCCTGCAGCTGAAAAGCGCGATTCAGAACGTCTCGGCCTTTTACGGCCGGCCGCGGCTCAAACCGGTGCGGCTCATCGATGGCGATGGCGTGGTGCTCGGCGAGAAGTTCGATCCGATCGAGCGGGTGGGCATCTATATTCCGGGGGGCACCGCCAGCCTGGTTTCCACCGTCTATATGACGGTGATTCCGGCGAAGAAGGCCGGGGTGAAGCGCATTTTTCTGGCGACCCCGCCGCGCAAGGACGGTTCGGTCGATCCGCACATCCTGGCGGTGGCCAGCCTGCTGGATGTGACCGAGGTCTACAAGATGGGCGGCGCTCAGGCGATCGCGGCCATGGCGTTTGGCACCAAGTCGATTCCGAAGGCCGACAAGATCGTCGGCCCGGGCAACGCCTATGTGGCCGAAGCCAAGCGGCAGGTGTTCGGATTCGTGGACGTGGACACGATCGCCGGCCCGTCGGAGATCGCGGTCATCGCGAACCACCACTCCAACCCGGACTACGTCATGGCCGATCTGCTCGGGGAAACCGAGCACATCGGCGGCATCGGCTTTCTCATCACGACCTCCAAAGCGCTCGCCGGCATGGCCCGCAAGCAGATCCCGGGCGGCTATTGCGTGCTGGTGAAGAATCTGGATGAGGCGGTTGAGGTCGCCAACCAGCTGGCCCCGGAGCATCTGGAAATCATGGTGCAGTCGCCGCTGAAACTGGCCAAGCGGATTTCGCGCGCGGGCGCGATCTTCCTCGGCCCGTACTCGCCGGTGACGGTGGGCGATTACGTCGCCGGCCCGAGCCACGTGCTGCCCACGGGCGGAGCGGCGCGGACCTTTTCCGGGCTGGGGATCGACGATTTTATCCGCCGGACGCACTTGATCAGCTACACGAAGAAGGCGCTCGAGCGGATGCGGGAGCCGTTGGAGTCGCTGACCGGCATTGAAGGATTGCCGCGCCACTTTGACGCGGTGAAAGCGAGACTGACATGACCACGCCACGGCGGCGCGCCCGCATCGGGCGGCGCACGCTGGAAACGAATGTGCAGGTGGCCCTGAAGCTCGAGGGGTCGGGCAAGGCCTCGGCCAAGACCGGCATCGGCTTTCTGGATCACATGCTGGTGCTGCTCGGCACGCACGGCGGCTTCGACTTGACGGTCAAAGCGCGGGGCGATCTGGACGTGGATCTGCACCACACCAACGAGGATGTGGGGCTGGCCGTGGGCCAGGCATTTCATGAAGCGCTGGGCGATCGGCGCGGCATCAACCGCTACGGCGTCTGCTACATTCCGATGGAAGAGGCGCTGGCCCGGGTGGTGCTGGACTTCTCCGGCCGTCCGCGGCTGGTCATCCGCCGCGCGCGCGGGGTGAAGATGGAATCCCCGCACGGCTCCCGCAGCCCGTATTTGTGGGGCGATGCCGAGCACTTCCTCGAGTCGTTCGCGCGCGCGTCCAAGACGACGATTCACGTCGACTGCTTCGCGGGCAGCGATTTTCACCACACGGTGGAAGCCGTGTTCAAGGCGCTGGGCCGCGCCCTGCGCCAGGCGGTCTCGACCGACCCGCGGCTGAAGGGACGGATTCCATCCTCGAAAGGGCGGCTCTGAGGCATGATCACCGTCGTCGACTACGGCATGGGCAACCTGCGCAGCGTTTCCAAAGCGTTGGAATCGCTGGGGGCCCCGGTGCGCGTGTCGAGCCGTCCGGAGGATGTGGCCTCGGCGGAGAAAGTGATTCTGCCGGGTGTGGGCGCGTTTCCGGCCGCGATGCAGGAGCTGCGGCAGCGCGGGCTCATCGAGCCGGTGAAAGCGCACATTGGGGCGGGCAAGCCGTATCTTGGCATTTGCCTCGGGCTGCAGCTCTTGTTTGAGCGCAGCGAAGAGGGGGGCGGGGCCGAGGGGCTGGGGGTCCTGAAGGGCAGTGTAAAGCGGTTTACGGCGCCGCCGCCGCTGAAGATCCCGCACATGGGATGGAATCAGGTCACCGGCCTGGGGGCCTCGGCGTGTCCGCTGCTGCAGGGGGTGCCGGGAGGCAGCTACGTCTATTTCGTCCACTCGTATTATGCGCAGCCTTCCGATGTGTCGCTGGTGGCGCTGGAGTCGGAGTACGGCGAGCGGTTCGCGGCGATGGCGTGGCGCGAGCGGCTCTTCGCCACCCAGTTTCATCCGGAAAAAAGCCAGGCGGTGGGCCTGCGGCTGCTGCAGAATTTCGTGACTCTGTAATCCCTCCGTGATTCCCATGGTGATCCTTCCGGCAGTCGATCTCTTGGATGGCAAGGTGGTGCGGCTGGCCCAAGGCCGGCGCGACCAGGTGACCGTCTATACGGACGATCCCCTGGAAGCGGCGCGGCGCTGGGTCGATGCGGGTGCTACCTGGCTGCATGTCGTTGACTTGAACGGCGCCTTCGACGGCACCTACACCAATCTGCCGCTGGCCGAGCGCATCATCAAAGGCTGCAAGGTCAACGTCGAACTCAGCGGCGGCATCCGCAGCAAAGAGACGCTGTCGCGGGCGCTGGGCACCGGGGCCGCGCGCGTGGTGCTGGGGACGAAGGCCTGCGAAGACCCGAAGTTTGTGCAGGAGGCGGCGGACCGCTATGGCCGCAAAATCGCGGTGGCGATCGATGCCAGGGCCGGGCAGGTGGTGCAGCGCGGCTGGGTGGCCGGCACCACACTGACCCCGGCGGCGCTGGCGCGAAGCGTGACGATGCTCGGAGTGGAAACGCTCATCTGCACCGATGTGAGCCGTGACGGCATGCTGCAGGGGCCGAACCTGGCGTTGCTGGGCGAAGTGCTGGATGTCGGACCGAAGGAACTGATCGCCTCCGGCGGGGTTTCGTCGCTGGAAGATCTGAAGCAGTTAAAGACGCTGGAGCCGCGCGGGGTGACCGGGGCCATCATCGGCAAAGCGCTCTATGAGGGCACATTGGATCTGAAAACGGCGCTGGCGGCGATTCGCTGATGCTGGCCAAACGCATCATTCCATGCCTCGATGTGGACAAGGGGCGGGTGGTCAAAGGGATCAAGTTCGTCAACCTGGTGGACGCCGGCGATCCGGTGCAGGCGGCCAAGGCCTACAATGATGCCGGTGCGGATGAACTGGTCTTTTTGGACATCACCGCCAGCCACGAACAGCGGCCGATCATTTTGGACGTGGTGGCGCGCACCGCGGCGGCGGCGTTCATGCCGCTGACGGTGGGCGGCGGGATCAAGACGGTCGAGGATATCCGCGCGCTGCTTAACGCCGGGGCGGACAAGGTGTCGATGAACACCAGCGCTATCGAGCGGCCGGCGTTCATTCAGGAATCGTCGGACCGGTTCGGCTGCCAGTGCATCGTGGTGGCGATCGATGCCAAGCGGCGCGCAGGGGAGGCCGGCTGGGAGGTCTACACGCACGGCGGCCGCACGCCGACCGGCCGTGACGCGGTCGGATGGGCGCAGGAGGCCGCGCAGCGGGGTGCCGGGGAGATTCTGCTGACCAGCATGGACCGGGACGGCACCAAGGCTGGCTACGACGTGGAGCTGACGAAGGCGGTCGCCGGGACGGTGGGCATTCCGGTCATCGCCTCGGGGGGCGCCGGATCGCCCGAACATTTTCAGCAAGTACTCGGCGAGGGCGGCGCGTCTGCGGCGCTGGCCGCCTCGTTGTTTCACTTCGGAGAGCTGTCCATCGGGACGGTGAAGCAATTTTTGCGGCAACAGGGCGTGCAGGTGCGGATATGAGCCGACAGGCGTGGATCAAGGAGCTGGTGTTCAGCGAACAGGGGCTGATCCCGGCCGTGGTGCAAGATGCGAGGACGCAGGAGGTCCTGACATTGTGCTATCTGACGCGCGAGGCGCTGGAGAAAACGCTCTCGACCGGGAAGGTGCACGTCTTCCGGCGCTCGCTGAACCGGCTGATGCTCAAAGGGGAAACGTCCGGTCACTTCCAGCAGGTGCGGGAGGTGCGCGTGGACTGCGAAGGCAAATCGCTGGTGATGCTGGTCACGCAGCAGATCGCCGCCTGCCACAGCGGTTATTACACCTGCTACTTCCGCCGCGTCTCCTCCTCCGGGACGCTGAAGACGGTGGGGCGGAAGGTGTTTGACCCCAAGGCTGTGTACGGTTGATGCAGATTCGCCCCACCGAAGCGGAGTTTACCGCACTAGCCCGGCAGGGCAACGTGATCCCGGTCTACGGCGAGCTCTCCGGAGATCTGGAGACGCCGGTCTCCGCCTTTCTCAAGCTGGACGACGGCCGGTTCAGTTTTCTGCTGGAATCGGTGGAGGGCAGCGAGAAGCTGGCCCGGTACTCGTTTCTCGGCAGCCGGCCGCGGCTGCTCATCACCAGCGTCGGACGCCATATTGAGATCTCGGAGTTGCGTGCCGGCCGCGCGCCGAGCGTGCGGCGGTTTGAGACCACGGCCGATCCGCTGCGGGAAGTGGAGCGGCTGATGAGCGGCTTCCGGTTCGTGCCGGTGCCCGGCCTGCCGCGGTTTACCGGCGGTTTCGTCGGCTACCTGGGCTACAACGCCGTGCGGTTTTTGGAGCGGCTGCCGGCGCACGCCACGGACGATCTGCGCGTGCCGGATGTGATGCTCATGCTCGCCGATACGATGGTGATCTTCGACCATGCCCAGCGCCGGCTGCTGCTCGTCGTCAACGCGATGACGGCCGCGCGCTCCGCAGCGCGCGGCACTTCTTCGCCGGCAGGGATGGGGCCGGCTCAGTCGCAGGGATCGTCCCCCGCGGTGGCCTACCGCGAGGCGGTGCGGCGCATCCATGAGACAGCGCAGACGCTCAAAGCGCCGCTGCGCGCCGCGGGGCGCGCCCCGGCCCGCCGCAACGGCACGGTCCAATCGAACCTGACCCCGGCGGCCTTTGCCCGGATGGTGCGGCGGGCGAAAAGCTATATCCGTGCTGGCGATGTGATTCAAGTCGTGCTCTCCCAGCGATGGAGCCGGCCGCTGGCCAGCGATCCGCTGGACGTCTACCGCGCGCTGCGCTCGCTCAATCCCTCGCCGTACATGTACTGCCTGCGGTTTGGCTCGATGAGCCTGGTGGGCACTTCGCCGGAGATGCTGGTGCGGTGCGAGGACGGCAAGCTGGAAACCCGGCCGATCGCCGGCACCCGGCCCCGCGGCAAGACGGCGCGGGAGGAGGAGCGGCTGATCCGCCAGCTGCGCGCCAGCCCCAAGGAGCGGGCCGAACATCTGATGCTGGTGGATCTGGGCCGCAACGACCTGGGCCGGGTGGCGCGCACCGGCTCGGTGCGCACGCCGGAGCTGATGATCGTCGAGAAATATTCGCATGTGCTGCACCTGGTCAGCGGGGTCACCGGCACGCTGAAGCCGGGCAAGACGATCTTCGATGTCCTGCGCGCCACCTTTCCCGCCGGCACGGTCAGCGGCGCGCCGAAGGTGCGCGCGATGGAGATTATTGCCGAGCTGGAGCAACATGACCGCGGCACCTATGCGGGGGCGGTGGGCTATCTCAGTTTCTCCGGCAACCTGGATACGTGCATTACGATCCGGACGATCCTGATCAAAGACGGCCGGGCGTACGTGCAGGCCGGGGCCGGCATCGTGGCCGACTCGCAGCCGTCGCGGGAGTTTCAGGAAACGCGCAACAAGGCCCGCGGCATGCTGCAGGCCATTGAAATTTCGGAGCGACGCGTCACATGATCTTGATGATCGACAACTACGACTCCTTCACCTACAACCTCGTCCAGTACTTAAGCGAGATGGGCGAGGAGCTGGTGGTCAAGCGCAACGATGTCATCACCGCCGCCGGTGTTGCGCGGCTGAAGCCCTCCGGCATCGTCATCTCGCCCGGCCCGGGCCGGCCCTCGGATGCCGGGGTTTCGATGGAGCTGATCAAGACCTATGCCGGCAAGATCCCGATCTTGGGCGTGTGCCTAGGGCATCAGTGCATCGGCGAGGTGTTCGGCGGTGAAGTGGTGCGGGCGAAGCGGCCGATGCACGGCAAGACTTCGAAGATTTTCCACGACCGGCATCCGCTCTTTGCCGGTGTTGCGAACCCGTTTGAGGCGACCCGGTACCATTCGCTGATCGTCAAACGGCAGACGCTGCCGGAGGCGCTGACGGTCACCGCCTGGACCGCGGAGAAGGAGATCATGGCGCTGGCGCACCGCCGGCTGCCGGTCTTCGGCGTGCAGTTTCATCCGGAATCGATCCTCACCGCATCCGGCAAAGACCTGCTGAAGAACTTTTTGTCGCTCGCGAAGAGCTTCCGCCGGCGCCGCTGATGGCGGTGCCGACCTACGAGCGGCCGCTGGATGAGGCGGCGATGGCCCGGGTCATGACCGAGATCATGACGGGCAAATGCCCGCCGGAGGAGATCGGCCTCTTTCTCAGCACGCTGGCTAAGCGCGGCGAAACGGCCGAGGAGATCGCCGCCGCGGTGCGGGTGCTGCGCGCGCATGCGGTGCGCGTTCCGGTGGCTGATCCCGATGGATTGTGCGATACCTGCGGCACCGGCGGCGACGGGCAGTCGACCATCAATGTCTCCACGCTGGCCGCGCTGATCGCCGCAGGGGCCGGCGTGCGGGTGGCCAAGCACGGCAACCGCGCCGCCTCCAGCCGCTGCGGCAGCGCCGATGTGCTCGAAGCGCTCGGCGTCAACCTCGAGGCCACGCCGCAGCAGGTGGGCCGGTGCATCGATGAGGCCGGATTTGGCTTTTGCTTTGCGCCGCGGTTTCATCCGGCGATGAAGGCGGTCGCCCCGGTGCGCAAAGCGCTGGGCATCCGGACCCTCTTTAATCTGATCGGGCCGCTGGCCAATCCGCTGCCCTTGACGTTTCAACTGGTCGGCGTCTCCGAAGAGCGCCTGATGCGCCCGATGGCCGAAGCGCTCCTCCGGCTGAAGGTCCGCCGCGGATTGGTGGTGCACGGCACCGATGGGCTCGATGAAGTCACCACGACGGCCGAGACGCTGACGCTGGAAGTTCGCGATGGCGCGATTACACCGGGACGGCTGCATCCGAAGCTGCTCGGCATCGCGCCGGCCGGGCTGGAACAGCTGCGCGGCGGCGATGCGGCGCGCAACGCGCAGGGAGCGACGGAGATCTTAAGCGGCGTGCCGGGTCCGGCGGCGGATCTGGTGCTGATCAACGCCGGCTGCGCTATCTATCTGGCGGAGGAGGCGGCCACCGTCGCGGAAGGGATCGCGGCGGCCCGCGAGGCGGTCGCCTCGGGCAGCGCCCGGCGGGTGCTGGAGCGGGTCAAGGAGCTCACGCATGCTGGATGAGATCGTGATGAGCAAGCAGCTTGAAGTCGAAGCTGCCAAGGAACGGCTGCCGCTTGAAGAGCTAAAAACCCGGCTGGCCAACCATCTGGCCGAGCGGAATTTCCGCAAGGCGATCCACAAGCCGGGGAAGCTCTCGCTCATCGCGGAACTCAAACGCAAGTCGCCGTCCAGAGGCATGCTGCGCGAGCGGTTCGACCCGGTCAGCCTCGGCCAGACGCTGGAAAAGGCCGGTGCTGCGGCGCTGTCAGTGCTGACGGATGAGCCGTTTTTCGGCGGCCAGCTGGAGTTTTTGCGCGACGTCAAGCAGTTCACCGCCGTGCCGGCGCTGCGCAAAGATTTCGTCGTCGATGTCTATCAGGTCTATGAGGCGGCGGTCTATCAAGCCGACGCGGTGCTGCTCATCGTCCGGCTGCTGACCGAAGACCAGCTGCTGCAGTGCATGCAGGCGGCCGACAAGCTGGGCCTGGAGCCGCTGGTGGAGGTCCACTCGCTGGGCGAGCTGAAGCTGGCGCTGAGCATGGGGGCCCATGTCATCGGGGTCAACAGCCGCGACCTGCAGACCTTCACGCTGCAGCCGAAGCTGATCGAGGAGCTGCGGCCGCATGTGCCCTCCGGCAAAGTGCTGGTGGCGGAAAGCGGCATCCAGACGGCGGAAGATGTGCAGCGGCTGAAGTCGCTCGGGGTCAACGCGGTGCTCATCGGGGAAGCGTTGATGACCGCGCCGGATCCGGCCGCCAAGATCAAAGAGCTCTTCGCCGGCAGTTGATCGTCATGGCGTCGATTCATACCCGCATTCGCACGCTGCAGCGGCTGGTCCCCCAATGGGAGGTGCCGGTCGTCACGCGCTACCGGCGCGATCCGTTCACGACGCTGATCAGCTGCCTGTTGAGCCTGCGCACGCAAGACCGCACGACCCACGCCGCCTCGAAGCGACTCTTCCGTCTGGCCCGCACACCGCGCACCATGCTCGCGCTCTCGCTCGCCGCTATCCGTCAGGCGATCTATCCGGTCAGTTTCTATAAGACCAAGGCGCACACGATCCGCTCCGTCTGCCGCGAGCTGATCGAGCGGTATGACGGCCGCGTGCCGGCGGATTTGGACGAATTGCTGACGATTAAAGGCGTGGGCCGCAAGACGGCGAATCTGGTGATCACGCTGGCGTTCCAGAAAGACGGCATCTGCGTCGATACGCATGTGCATCGCATCAGCAACCGGTGGGGCTATGTGCGCACGAAGACGCCGGAGCAGACGGAGATGGCGCTGCGGGCGAAGCTGCCGCGGCCCTACTGGCAGATTTATAATGATCTGCTCGTCACGTTCGGCCAGCATCTGTGCCATCCCACCTCGCCCTGGTGCAGCCGCTGCCCGATGGAGCGCTCGTGCCCCAAGGTCGGCGTGACGAGGTCCAGGTAAATATGATAAGATGCCAACAATGTCGACGTTGACGGTGCGGGACCTGCCGGTGTCGGAGCGGCCGCGCGAGCGGCTCAGCCGGCTCGGCGGAGAAGCCCTCTCCGAGCAGGAGCTGCTGGCCTGCGTGCTGGGCCGCGGCACCTCCGGAGATTCGGTGCTGGTCAGCGCCCGGCGGCTGCTGGCCGCCTTCGGCACGCTGCGAGGGGTGGCCGGCGCGTCGGTGGAGCAGCTCTCCGGCGTGCGGGGCATCGGCCCGGCCAAGGCCGCGCAGCTGAAAGCCTCCACCGAGATCGCCCGCCGCCTGGCCGTCGTCGATCACAGCGAGCGGCCGCTGATCGAATCGTTGGATGCCGCCGCGGCGATCGTGCGGCCGCTGCTGCTGGATAAGCGCAAAGAGCATGTCGTCGCCCTGCTGCTCGACACCCGGCACCGGCTCATTCGCGTCAGCTCGGTGGCGGTGGGCAGCCTCTCCGCCAGCCTCGTGCATCCCCGGGAACTGTTTCAGGACGCGATCGCCGCGTCGGCCGCGGCGGTCATCGTGGCCCACAACCATCCCTCCGGCGACCCTGAGCCTTCCGCGCACGATCTGGAGCTGACGCGGCGGCTCGTGGACGGCGGGCGGCTGCTGGGCATTGAAGTGCTGGATCATCTCATCGTGGCGACGGGCGGGACGGTGAGCCTTCGCGCAGCCGGGGTCTTGACTCCGCCGGCGCGCTCCTCCCGCCGGCAGCCTCGCGCAGGAGCAGGAGGATGAGCGGCATGGGGCAGGGACGGTGGCTCCTCGGAGCGCTGATCATGATGGCCGTGGGCATGCCGGCGGCGCAGGCGGAAATCCAGGAACATGCATGGAGCAATACGCCCAAGCGCACCTCAGGCAGCGACCGGGTGGAAGAAGCGATGGGCCGCTACAATTTGCACCCGGCCTTCCAGAAGGGAGGCCGCGGCGTCGCCAACTTTTTCGGCGGATGGCTGGAAATCCCGCTCGGCATGCATCAGCGCTACTCGAAAAACGACACCGCCGGCAGCATGGCCACCGGCCTGGCCTACGGCCTGTTCAAGGGCGCGGTGCGCACCGGCGTGGGGCTCTACGAAATGGTGACCTTCTTTTTGCCGTATCCGGAAGATTACGCGCCGATTTTGCCCACGCTGGCCTATTACGAAAAAACGACCAAGCGGAAGCCCTACCCGCTCGAATAAGCCGAGGCGCTGCGGCTTTTCGCCTCGTTCCCGCCGGACCCTTGCCATGAAACATCTCCTGCTGGTCGGACGCCCCGGGGTGGGCAAGACGACACTCGTCAAACGGCTCATCCAAACGCTCCCGTCCGCCGTCATCGACGGATTTCTCACGGAAGAGTTCCGCGAAGAGGAGCAGCGGATGGGTTTTTGGCTCAGCCCGCTCGACGGCCGGCAGGTGCTGCTGGCCAGCCGGACCATGCCGCACGGGGTGCGCGTCGGGCCGTACCGGGTCAATCCATCGGTGCTGGAGGAGGTGGCCGTGCCGGTCATCCGCCGCGGCATGCAGCGGGCACTCATCCTGTTCCTCGATGAGGTGGGGCGGATGGAGCTGTGCTCCAAGCAGTTTGAAACGTCGGTGCAGGAGGCCTTTGACCGCGGCCCGACGCTGGTGGCCACCGTCGGCGTCGCGCCCATTCCGTTTGTCACCGCGCTGAAACGGCGCAAAGATGTGGAGCTGATCCCGCTCTCGCCCGCCAACCGGGCCATGGTCGAAGAAGAGCTGACGGCGCGGCTGCAGGCGCTCTGCGCCGAAGATGAGGCGGTTCGGGGGCTGCAGCGGCAGGCCGACCGGATCTGCGAGATGATCGTCACCGGGGACACGCCGCAGATCGACATCGAGATCCAGCAGGCCGCGCTCCGCGAGGCGGTCGCCAAACAGTTTCCGGACAAGCAGGCGCTCTATGCGATGGTGTATGAAAGCCGCTTCCGGCGGCTCTGGCAGCAGTTTCGCCATGGGTAAGGAGGGCTGATGAGCGCATTTCTGTGGGCACTGCTGACGGCGTGCATCTGGGGCGTCGTGCCGCTGATGGAGAAAGTCGGTTTGGGCCAGGGCGCGCCGACGTCGGCGGTGCTGGTCCGCAGCCTGGGGATTGTCATCGGGCTGCTGGCCTTCAGCGTCGTGCAGTCGCCGTGGCAGGCGCTGCAGACGATGCGCTGGCCCTCCGCGCTGCTGCTGATGAGTGCTGGCTTTGTGGCCAGCTTCGTGGGGCAGCTGGCATTTTACCGCGCGCTAAAAATCGGCGAGCTCTCGCAGGTGACCCCGGTGGCCGGCGCCTATCCGCTGGTCGCGGCGCTGTGCGGGTGGCTGCTGCTGCGGGAGCCGTTCAATCTGCTGCGGCTGCTGGGTGTTCTCTTTGTCGTCGCCGGTGTGGCGCTGCTGCGGCACTGACCGCATGGGGACGAAGCTGGGCCTCGTGGGGCTGCCCAACGCGGGCAAGTCCACCCTCTTTAACGCGCTGACCTTTGGCCATGCGGCCGTGGCCCCGTATCCGTTTACCACGATCGATCAGCAGGTCGGGGTGGCTCCGGTGGCCGATCTCCGGCTGGACGCGCTGGCCACGTGCCTCTCGCCGGAGAAGGTGATTCCGTCGACGCTGGAGGTCGTGGACATCGCCGGGCTGGTCAAGGGGGCGGCGCAGGGCGAAGGGCTCGGCAACCAGTTTCTCAGCCACATCTTCGGGGTCGATGCGCTGCTGCACGTGGTGCGCGGATTTCCCGAGGGCGACGTGGCGCATCCGATGGGCTCGGTCGATCCGCTGCGGGACATCGAGGTGATCACGACCGAGCTGCTGCTGAAGGATCTGGAGATCGTCAGCCGCCGGAAAGAGAAAGAGCACAAGCTGGCCAAAGGCGGGGACAAGCACGCCATGCAGTTGACGGCCCGGCTGGAGCGCTGGCACGAGGCGCTGGCCGCCGGCACGCCGATCCGGCGGCTGGAGCTTTCGCGCGAGGAGGATCCCAAGGCCTCCGGGGTGGATCTGTTGTCGGCCAAGCCGGTCCTCTATGCGGTCAATGTGGATGAAGTGGCGATGGCCAATCCGCCCGCGTGGATGGACGGCGTGCGGGCGCACGCGCGGCAGGACGGGGCGGAGGTGGTGATCGTCTCCGCGAAACTGGAAGCCGAACTCTGCGAGCTGGAGCCGGCAGACCGGGTCGCGATGATGGCGGAATGGGGCGTTAACGAGTCCGCGCTGCCGCAGGTGCTGCGCCAGGGCTATGCGCTGCTGAAGCTGGCGACATTTTTTACCACGGCATCCAACATCCTGCAGGCCTGGACGGTGCGCAAGGGCACAACCGCGCCACGCGCGGCCGGCACGATCCATACCGATTTCGAGCAGAAGTTTATCCGGGCCGAGGTGATTTCCGCCGAGACGCTGGTGCGGTGCGGCAGCGAGGCGGCCGCCCGGACGCAGGGGCTGCTGCGGGTGGAAGGGAAGGAGTATCTCGTGCACGATGGCGATGTGATCCACTTTAAGGTGGCGCCATGACGGTCAAGACGCTGCTGCTGACACGGCGCGACGTCGAAGGGCTGATCGATGTGCGCGCCTCCATTCCGGTGATCCGGCACGCCCTGATCGCCATGGCGCGCGGGCAAACCCAGATGCCGCCCAAGCTGTATCTGCGGCTGCCGCGGGGCCGCGACTTTCGCGCGATGCCGGCGTTTTTGCGCCGGCCCCCGGCCGCCGGCGTCAAATGGGTCAACGTCCATCCGGACAATCCCCGGCGCGGACTGCCGACGGTGATGGCCGTCATCGTGCTGAACGATCCGGCCACCGGGGTGCCGGTGGCGGTCATGGACGGGCTGCTCATCACCAAGCTGCGCACCGCCGCCGCCGCGGCCGTCGCCGCGAAGGCGCTGGCGCGCCCAAACAGCCGCACGCTGGCGATCGTCGGCAGCGGGGCGCAGGCGGACGCGCAGCTGCTGGCTCATGCTGCGGTATTCCGGCTGTCCCGGGCTCAAGTGTGGGGCTACCGGCCCGGCGAGGCGGCCGCGTTTTGCCGCAGAATGCGCCGGCTGCTGCCGCGGATCGCGTTGGAGCCTGCCGCCACGATCGAGCGGTGCGTGCGCGGCGCGGACATCATCGTGACCCTGACGCCCTCCCGGCACCCGCTGGTCGCGCGGGCGTGGGTGGCGCCGGGAGCGCACATCAATGCCGTCGGCGCGGACGCGCCCGGCAAGCAGGAGCTGGACCCGGCCATCCTCAAGTCGGCCATCGTGGTCGTCGACCATCTGGAGCAGGCGATCCATGCCGGGGAGATCAACGTGCCGGTGCGCCGGGGCCAGTTTTCGCCCCGCCGCATCCATGCCACCCTGGGCGAAGTGCTGATCGGCCGCACGCCGGGCCGGCGCAGCGCCCGTGAGATCACCGTGTTCGACTCCACCGGCCTGGCGGTCCACGACGTGGCGCTGGGCGCTGAAGTCCTCCGCCTCGCCCGCCTCCGCAAGCTCGGCAAAAACTTCCAAATTTTTTAAGTCATATCATTTGGCGGGTGGCGAGCTGTTGCGGAGCGCACGGGTGAAGGGCCGAGCGGGCATGGTGCCCCCGCGGAAACGTCGAGAGCGAGCGAGGCCCTGAACCGAGCGAAGGCCGGCCACGCTGGGGCCGGCCGAGCGGTGCGCGGAGCAACTGCGAGCCAGGACCTGCCAAATGAGGTTGACACTTCAGCGACGGTGTGCTAGACTCCCCGAACATCTATGACGACCACGATCCCCAAGGCTAACAGCGGACGCGAGTGGGTGCTCATTGACGCCGAGAACCAGATTCTCGGCCGTCTGGCCACCCGCATTGCGAACATCTTGCGCGGCAAGCACAAGGTGAGCTACACCCCGTTTCTGGACCTGGGCGATTTCGTCGTCGTGATCAATGTCGAGAAGATCGCCGTGACCGGCAAAAAGCGGGAGCAGAAGATCTACAAGCGGTATTCAGGCTATCCCGGCGGCCTGCGCACCCGGACGCTGGAAACGGTGCTCCGCACGCACCCGGACCGGGCGCTGCGCCAGGCGGTCAAAGGCATGATGCCGGACGGCCCGCTGGGCCGCCGCCTGCTGGGCAAGCTGAAGATCGTCTCCGGCCCCGAGCATCCGTACCGGGCGCAGCAGCCGCAGCCGGTTAACCCGTCGCTGATTCAACGAGGATCCCATGGTTGAGACGAGCACTACCCCCGAATCCTTATTGGCCGTCGGCCGCCGCAAAGAGGCCATCGCCCGCGTGCGCCTGGTGCCGGGCCCCGGCACCATCGTGGTCAACGACCGCTCCTATGAAGACTACTTTCCGCGCGAGGCGCTGCGGCTGAGCATCAAGTCGCCGCTGCTGCTGACGCATCAGCTGGGCAAATACAACGTGATCGTGAATGTGACCGGCGGCGGCATCACCGGCCAGGCCGGCGCCATCCAATTGGGCATCGCGCGGGCGCTGATCAAACTGGATGCCGCCAACCGCACCGGGCTGCACGGCGCCGGATTGCTGACCCGCGATCCGCGCATGAAGGAACGCAAGAAGTACGGGCAAAAGGGCGCCCGCAAGCGGTTCCAGTGGACCAAGCGGTAACGTCGTAATTGCCACCGTGAGCGTGATTTGCTAAGATGACACCTTCGCAACCTCACAGATGCCAACCATTCGCGTTGCCGTGGCGGGTGCCACCGGGTACACCGGTGAAGAGCTCATCCGCCTGCTTCTCAAACATCCCAACGTCCAGCTCACCTATTTGGCCGCTTCGGCCAAATGGGAGCGCCCGGTTGCGCTCTCCGAAGTCTATCCCCGCTTCGCCCGCCAGTTAGATCTTCCCGTCGAAGCCCTGGATCCGGCCCGCCTGTCAAAGGCGGCCGATGTCATTTTCCTCGCCCTGCCGCACGGCACCGCCATGTCGCTGGCTCCAGGCCTGCTCGATGCCGGATGCAAAGTGATCGACTTAAGCGGCGACTTTCGCCTGCGCGATCCGTCGCTCTATCCCCGGTGGTATCAGTTCGACCACCCCCATCCCAAACTCCTCACCAACGGCACGGTGGCCTATGGGCTGACCGAGTTTCACCGGGAGGAGATTACCCGCGCCCGGCTGATTGCCAACCCCGGCTGCTATGCGACCAGCATTCTGCTGGCCACCATCCCT
>Ga0209515_10006184_pt1 | contig 15044 bp, 14 predicted proteins | sample Subgroupgradi54m_FD_187454 | JGI IMG/M metagenome (GOLD analysis project Ga0209515, IMG submission 187454) | Subsurface groundwater microbial communities from S. Glens Falls, New York, USA - GMW60B uncontaminated upgradient, 5.4 m (SPAdes)... ...
CGACTAGGCGCATTAAGCCGCGCCAAATCGCTGGTTAGCGCGGGAATGACGAACGCTGATTTTTGCGTTATCAACTATTTATCCAATGGGTGTATGCCATCAGCCGGGTGCAGGCAGGTGCCGTGCGCGGATCGCGGCCATCATGGCGCGCAGTTCGTGTTCCAGCGGACGGTCTTCATCGACAAACGGCGAGAGCGTATTGATCGTGCTGCGGAAAGCATCGAGCACCGGGCCGAAGCTGGCATCCTGCGCTGCTTTTTCACGCAGGCGCAGCGCCACCGCTTGATTGACGGCCAGGCAATGTGCGGCAGCGACTTGCTCGACCAGTTCCAGCACCCGCAGGCAATCGCGCGCAGCGATCGTACCCATGCTGACCTTGTCTTGATTGTGGCATTCGGTCGAACGTGAGAACACGCTGGCGGGCATGGTCAATTTGAGCGCTTCTGCCGTCCAGGCCGAGACACCGATTTGCACCGCCTTGAAGCCATGGTTGATCGGCGCACGTGCGCCCTGGGTGCCGGATAGATTCTGTGGCAAGCCGGCGTTGTAGCGCGTGTCCACCAGCAAGGCCAGTTGGCGATCCATCAGGTCGGCCAGATTGGCCACCGCGACTTTCATCGCATCCATCGCAAACGCGATATGGCCACCATAAAAATGACCGCCATGCATCACGCGCCCGGTGTCGGGGTCGATCAGCGGATTGTCGTTGGCGCTGTTCAATTCGTTTTCGATATCACGCCGCAACCAGGGCAAGGCATCGCGCAGTACGCCGATCACATGCGGGGCGCAGCGGATCGAGTAACGATCCTGCAAACGCGCCGGATCCTGATCGTGCGTCATGTGTTCAAGGTCAGCGCGCATCCAGCTGGCGCATTCGTTCTGCCCCACATGCGGCTTGGCCTCAAACAGGCGCGCATCAAAATGATGCGGGTTGCCGTGCAGTGCCCAGGACGACAGTGCAGTCAGCCGCGTCGCCAGGCGGCTCAGATAATCGGCACGAGCAAAGGCAAGACAGGCCAGCCCGGTCATGACGGCGGTGCCATTCATGATCGCCAGCCCTTCCTTGGGCGCCAGTTGCAGGGGGGTCAGGTTCAATTGTTCCAGCACCGCGCGCATGCTTGTGGTCTCACCGCAATAGACCACATCGCGCTCACCCACCAGCGCGGCCGCCAGATAGGACAGCGGCGTGAGATCACCACTGGCACCGACCGAACCTTCAGAAGGAATCAGCGGCAGGATGCGTTGATTGGCGTAGAACGCGATGCGTTCCAGCAGCACGCTGCGCACTCCGGAAAAACCGACGGACAAAGACGTCAGCCGCGCCACCATCACCGCCAACGTGGCTTCCTGATCGAGGTATTCACCGAGGCCACAGCCGTGATAACGCGTCAGATGCAGCGGCAATTCGGCGACCAATTCGGGTGGGATTTCGACAGTGCAGGAATCGCCATAACCGGTGGTCACGCCGTAGATGTGCGAGGTTTCTTCCAGCATTTTTTCCAGATGGCGGGCGCCGGCGTCGATGCGGGCGCGAAACGCCGGATCATGGGACAGGGCAAGCTGGGCGCGCCCTTCGGCGACGGCCAATACGTCTTCGATTCTGAGCGGACGGCCCCCCACATTGACGACCTGGATCGACTCAGTGTGTTGCTGGGTAGTGATCTTGTTCATAGGGTTTTTCCTGTCTGCTGCCAAAAATCAAAAAAGTTGAACCACTGCAAAGGCGCCTTGCAGCAATAGTATTCGAGACGTTGTGCATATCGTGCGGCGCATTGTTCCAGCTGTTGCTGACGCTGCGAGCGCTTCAACACAATCTGCTCGGCGAACGGTTCGAGATAGATCCGATAACGCGCCTGTTCGCGCAGGCAGAAAAACAAAAACACCGGACACTCCATCAGGCTGGCCAGGACAAACGGCCCCATCGGAAACTCTGCCAGCGCACCGAGAAACGGCGCCGTCACCACGCGACCGTTTTGTGCCGGCGGCGTGCGGTCGGCGACAATCACCACCAGCTCACCCTGTTCGACGCGCTCTTTCAGCAGTACTGCCGTGTCGGCGCCCATGCTCGACACCGCCACCAGGTTCAGGCGAAAGTCGGGATTGGCGGCCGCCATCACTGCCGCATAACGCTGCGCGTGTTCGGTGAACACGACCGCATTGACGCCGCGAAAACCACGCAGATTCGCCAGCGCGCGCGTCATGTCGAGATTGCCCAGATGGGCGCTGATCAAGACTGCGCCGCGACCGCTGTCCAACTGTTTTTCCAGCAGTGCCAGATCGGGGAAATCAACCGGCCGCGGCAAGCGTCCGGTCCAGGCCGACAGGCGATCGAGGGCAAACATCGAAAACATCATCATGTGGCGAAAGCTCGCCCGCCCACCCTGCACGCTGGCACGCAGCGGTTCCGGCAAGTGTGGACTCAGGCGACGCAGATAATCCTGCGAGGCCGATCGTGCAGCACGTCCGGTGACAAAAAAATACAAGGTCACCGGTACCAGCAGGGCATGCGCCAGATGGTAACCAAACAGGCGAAAGCAGAAACAGACGATGCGCAAGCCAAGCAGGCTGCCGCGTTCGGACAGGCGCGACCAGTGCGATTGACGGGCCTTCATGCGGCCGCCTTCAGTCGTTGCGACGGGCTGAATACTTTGCGCCATAACAACAAGGGCAGACGCAGCAGCATGCCCAATACCAGCCGTGCATGCGTCTTCGAGATACGCAGGTTGTCGCGCAGCAGATTGAAATGGGACAGTCCATCCTCGGGGTAAATCACGCGCGTCTCCAGATTCATCACCGGCACACCCTGCCAATACAAACGCACGGCAATATCGGTGTCGAACGACATGCGCGCCTGAATGGCAGTGCGTCCAATCAAGTGCAACACGGGTGGCAAGGGATAAAAGCGAAACCCGCAGAGTGAATCACCAATTGCCAGCGACAAGGTTTCGATCCACACCCAGACATGCGTGATCCAGCGGCCATAACGCCGCCCGGCCGGAGCACTGGCATCGTAAATCGGCTGACCACAAATCAGTGCGTGTGGATGCGTGCGCGCCGCTGCGAGGAAACGCGGAATGTCGGGCAGATAATGTTGCCCATCGGCATCGACCTGCAAGGCATGGGTGTAACCGTGACTGGCCGCCGTACGAAAGCCCTGCAACACAGCCATCCCTTTGCCGCTGTTCTGCTCCAGACGCACCGCCAGTACCGATTTGAAATCCTGCAACACTTTTTGCAACGCCGCTTGCGTCGCTGCGTTGCTGCCATCGTCAACGATGATGATGGGCAGGGCATAGGCTTGCAATTGTTCGACCGTGCGATAAATCGTGCTGCCGTGGTTGTACAGCGGAATCAGGATGCAGGGTGCAAAAGTGGCCGCCGAGTTCATGCCTGCCCCTCATACGGTATTGCATCAAAAAACACGCGACCGGACGACACGGTCTGGCCATCGTGACCACTGCCGCAATAAGTGAAATTCAATTGCCCCTGCTCAGGCTGATATTCCAGCGTCAACTGCAAACGGCACCGCGGAAAAACCGGCGCGTTGAATTTGAGGCGCTCCACCGCCTTGAATTTGGGCGGGAGCGGAAAGGTGTCGCGTGCCAGCGCAATCGCCCAATCCAGTTGAGCGACACCGGGCAGTATCGGATAACCGTCGAAGTGCCCGGCAAAGTGCGGCAGACTGGCGGGGATATCCAGGTCGATCACGACCCGCTGTGTTTCCGCATCGTGATGACGATTCAGAATCGGTGGCAGCACTCTCATAGCGACGCCTCCGTATCGAACAGGCGTTCCAGAGAGTGCAGCGGCAGTTTGCCGCGTTCGTCCACCGGCATCTGTTCGACAAAACGCCAGCGGCGCGGAATCAGCACGGCATCCATCGCCTCATGAGCAAACTGACGCAGCTGCTTGGCGACCAGACCGCGTCCACGCGCCAGCGCCACTTTGCCCTCGCCGCTAGGCACCACAACCGCCGCCAGACATTGACGCGGCTGCTGCAAGGGAAGCACGGCGACTTCCTTGATCCAGGCGTGCCGCCGCAACAGTGCTTCGATCTGTTCCAGGCTGGCGCGCTTGCCCTCGATCTTGACCACGCGATCAATCCGCCCGCACAAGCGGAATGACCCATCGTCGGCAAACTCGACGCGATCAGCGGTGGTGAAGGGGGCGGTATCGGGGAGAAAAGGAGAAACAATTTCCAGCGTCTGTTGCGCGCTCTGGCGCACGGTCAGACCCGGCAGCGGCGTCCAGCGCGGATACCCTGCCTGCGCCACATGCCGCCAGGCCATCCCGCCGGTCTCGGAACTGCCATAGACTTCCTGCACCGGCGTGTTCCAGTGGCAGGCAATCACGCGGGCAGGTGTTTCGGGAAACGGCGCGCCGGAAGAAAACACCGCCGCATAGCGCCCCGACCAGGCCGGCACATCGACCAGATCGGGCAGCCGCGATAAATGGGTGGGGCTGGAAATCAACGCACATTGACCATGCACCTGCCAGGCGCAGCTCAACTCGGTCGGCGTCGCTGCGACGGCAGCGATGGTGGTGCGGCCCGCCGCCAGCGGCCACAGAATCCGGAACAACAAACCATAGATGTGATGATGCGGCACGGTGGCGAGCACCGGTTTGTCACCGCACTGCGCACCCCAGAGCTGTTCGAGTACCGCAATCTCGGCTTCCAGTTGCGCCAGCTTCTTGATCACCGCCTTGGGACGATCGGTACTGCCGGAGGTGTACAACACCAGTTGTGCCAGTGTGCTGTCCAACGGTGCCAGTGGCGACAACGCAGACGCTGTACCGGCCGCCGATTGCACCATCAGACAGGGCTTGGCGGTGGCAATATCGGTATCACCCGCCAGCACCGCATCGTAGGCATCATCCAGCGCGACGGCCATCTCGGGTTGAAAATTGGGCGGCAACACCGGCACCCGTCCGGCCTGCCAAACGGCGAACAGTGCCGTCACAAAATCGCTGAAGTCGGGCAACCACAGCAGCCAGCGGCTTGCATCACGTTGCCGGATGCGCGCGCTCAACGCCGCCACCCGCTGCAGGAATACGTCCGCCGTGAGGTCTGCCTGCGCAGCGGCAATCAAGGGCGCACTACGGCGCAGCGTACTCGCCTGCAATGTCGGCAATAATTGAGCGATCGGCGTCAACATCAACGCGCCTCCGCCGCCAGCACCCGCCGCCGGATCAACCACTCACCGGCAAACATCAAACCGATCAGGGCATAGGAAATAGCGCCGTTATACAAGGCCCAGATGGCGTGCGAAGCAAACAAGGCGGTGAGTACGGCGACCGTGCCATTGAAAACAAAAAACACGCACCACACCTGCGTCACCTTGCGCGTATAGGCAATTGCAGCCGGCGGGAAATCGGGCATGTGCAGACGCGCGATGGACTCGATCACCGTCGGCGGGCGATAGAGCGACGCGGCAAATACGAAAAGAAACAATGCGCTGACCAGCGCAGGATAGAGCAAGACCCAGATTGCTTGATTCAACAACAAGGCCGGCAAAGCCACCAGCACCGGCAGCACGATCAACCAGCCATCAGTGCGCCGTTGCGGCGAGCGCAACAACAAGCGCGCCACCGCCATCAACAGCAGCAACACACCAACCTGACGCGCACCCCACTGCCCGCTTTGCAAACCGAAATAAACAATCACCGGATAGAGGATCGCCAAGCCAAACCAGAACAGACGGGCGGCCGACATGACGCGCGCTGCTTAGGCCGCAGCAGTCAGCAAAGTACGCACTGACATCACCACATCGCTCACGGTGCGCACGGCCTTGAACTCATCTGGCTTGATGCGCTTGCCGGTCATTTCCTGCAATTTCAGGGCGAGATCAACAGCGTCGATGCTGTCCAGATCGAGATCCTGGAACAGATGCGAATCCATGTGGATTTGCTCTGGCTGCAGCTCAAAGGTTTCACTGAGAATTTCTTTCAAGCGGATAAAGATTTGTTCGTCTGTCATGATTTTTTCCTGCGCTCACTGGGATTTGATATCAGGGCTCAAGGCCCCTGTTTTGATTGGGTGGTTGATAAAACAGGTTCAGGTCCGCTCTTGCACCAATTTTGCGAGAGAAGACACTGAGTAGAAATAGTCCTTGATGTTCGGGTCGGCCGCTTCCAGCGACAAGTTGAAACGTTTGCGCAGTGCCACCCCCAACTCCAGCGCGTCGATCGAGTCCAGGCCCAGACCGTCGCCAAACAGCGGCGCCTCTGCGTCGATTTCAGCAATGCTCATATCCTCGAGACCGAGGGCGTCAATAATCAATTGTTTGATTTCGTCTATCAAATCAGACACGTCCATTCTCCCTGCCTGCTGCTGTCAAATGCTGTGTAAAAAAACCTTCCAATGCCGCCGTCAATTCGCGGGCGCTCATGGTATCAGGATTGCCGCCGAAAACGAAGGCCCCCGGCAGCTGCGGGGGTAAAATTTCCACACGAACTACAAAGGTTTCACTGGGCACCTGATACCAACGATGCGCCTTGCTCAAGGCGGGCGGGCTGCAGGACAGCAGCACCGGAATAATCGGCACCTGCGCGGCCAGAACAATGTGAGCCGAGCCGCGCAAAAATTTAACCTTTTTCCCCACTTCGGTTCGCGTGCCTTCCGGAAATACCAGCAACGGCTCACCGGCACGCAGTACCGCAGCGCAATCGGCAATCATGGTGTCGGCTTCATCGTTGCGAATGAAATTTGCCGTGCGCAGCACGCTGCCGTAAGTCATGCCATCCCACAGCGCCGCCTTGATGATGCAATTGCACTGCGGAATCATGGATTGCAGAATCACCACGTCGATATACGTGGGATGGTTGGCGAGCACGATCTTGCCGCCGCAGTCCTGCAAATGCGCGCGCCCGCTGACCTCCAGCCGCATCACCCCGGTGCCTTCGAGCACCCGCGTCAACAGCCAGAAGCAAAAACGCACCATCGCCCGCGCGCGGCGTATGCGTGCCGCCTGACCGCCCGGCAGCAGATGCAGCGCCGGAAACAGCCCCCACGACATCAACAAGCCGCCGATACCAAACAGCAAAAAGCAGACGCGCACCACCAGCACATGCCAGATACGATTCAAACAGGATTTCAACGCAGCACTCCCAGACGATGCAGGCTGGCAGGAACATCCGGCAAATCTTCCGCCGCCGGGAGCACCAGTGATTGCGCGGCCGGAGCACCGATAACCAGCGCCAGTGCTTGCGGCACGAGCGCCGGTGCTTGAAGCGCATAGGGTTGCGGCACTGCATCATCCGCATAGAGATACAGCACCGCCTGATCGGGGTGTTCGCGCCATTGCATCACCGCTTCCAGCAATCCCGCATGGAGCGTCTGCGCACCTGCTGAAATCGCGCTGGCGGCAGAACGGTCCTGACGCTGAATCGACCACATCCCGGCGATCGCGTTATGCACCGACATGCCGAATGCGGTCGGCGACAGCGGTTCGTTTTGCGCCAGCGCCGAGAGCAGATTCACCGTCTGGCGCAAATCGCCGTGGCGCGACGCATACACCAGCCGCAGCGGCAGCGTCGGCGGCAGATCGAGGGTGGCTTCGTGCGCGACCTGCAAACTCAAGCGCGCCAGACGCCCGAGCCGACGCCGTGTCATGGCGTCGATGAATTTCACTTCGGGAACGGCGTCAGTCAGCACCGTTGGCGCCAGCTGAGATGCTGCACTGAGCCAGGCCGCGCGCGACTCCAGGCCCGGCATCCAGGCCGACCAGGCCAACAGGGGAAAGGAAATGTCCATCAAGGGGTCTGTTTCATGGGGAAGGCGATCGTTCTTCTTGCCAGCACCGTCCCTCACCCCAACCCCTCTCCCGGAGGGAGAGGGGCTTAAAAAAACCCTCCCCCCCCGGGACATACGACTTTGCACGCGCTTTAGCGCGTAGCAAATCGGAGCTCCCTTGGGAGTTAGGGGTTGGGGTGAGGGACGGCCTTGGTAAGAAGAAAGCTTTTTCAAGTGACTGACATCTGTGTGATTCCCGAGCGCAGTCGCATCACAACCGCGCTTGCAGCCAGTCTTTGGCAGCGGCAATGGCCGCCGGCAAAGCGCCGGGCTGGGTGCCACCCGCCATGGCGAAGTCGGGACGGCCGCCGCCTTTGCCGCCGACTTGCTGGGCAGCAACGTTGACCAGTTCACCGGCTTTCACTTTCGCGGTGAGGTCGTTGGTGACGCCGGCAGCGAGTTGCACTTTGTCGCCATCGATCACGCCCAGCAGGATGACCGCCGTTTTGAGTTTGTCCTTGAGTTTGTCCACCGTTTCGCGCAGCGCCTTGGCGTCCAACCCATCCACCTTGGCGACCAGCACGTTGACACCGTTGACCACCACCGTCTGCGTCGCCAGTTCGTCGCCCTGAGCACTGGCGAGTTTGCCTTGCGCGGCTTGCAGGGTTTTTTCCAGTGTGCGGATGTGTTCCTGCAATTGCGCGATCTTGTGCTCCAGCTCTGGCACCGGCACGCGCGCAGCCTGCGCCGCGCTGTTGAGCAGCGCATCGCGTTGCTGCACATAGGCCAGCGCACCGGCGCCGGTGACCGCTTCGACACGCCGGATCCCGGCGGCCACACCGCTTTCGGCCACGATCTTGAACAGTCCGATATCGCCGGTACGGCGCACATGGGTGCCGCCGCATAATTCCTTGCTCGAACCGATGCTGAGCACGCGCACGGTGTCGCCGTATTTTTCGCCGAACAGCATCATCGCGCCGGATTTCTGCGCGTCGTCTAGCGCCATCACCGCCGCTGTCGCATCGGCGTTAGCAAGAATTTCCGCATTCACAATCGCTTCCACCTGCGCGATTTCAGCATCGGTCATGGGCGCATTGTGGGCAAAGTCGAAGCGTGTGCGTTCGACATTCACCAGCGAACCCTTTTGCTGTACATGGCTGCCCAGCACTTCGCGCAACGCCTTGTGCATCAGATGCGTGGCGCTGTGGTTGCGCACGGTACGGGCGCGTTGTTCGCCATCGACGCGGGCGTTGATCGTGTCGCCGACCTTGATCTCGCCTTCGACGAGCCGGCCATGATGGCCGAACACATCGGCCTGAATTTTTTGCGTGTCTTCCACCAGCACGCGCGCGGTGGCATTGCGCAGCTCGCCGCTATCGCCCACCTGGCCACCCGACTCGGCATAAAACGGCGTGTGATCGAGCACCACCACGACATCGTCGCCAGCACGCGCGCTCGGCACCGAGGCACCATCGACATACACTGCCGTGACTTGTGCGCCATCGCGCTGCAATTGTTCATAGCCGTGGAAGGTGGTCGGCGCGCCGCTGTATTCCAGCCCGGCTGCCATCTTGAATTTACCCGCCGCACGCGCCTGCTCACGCTGACGATTCATTGCCGCGTCGAAGGCGGCGCTGTCCACCGTCACGCCACGCTCGCGGCAGACATCGGCGGTCAGGTCGAGAGGAAAGCCATAGGTGTCATGTAGCTTGAACGCCAGTTCACCATCGAACTGCGCACCGCCACCCGCCAGCGCGCTTTCGAGAATTTCCATGCCGTTGGCGATGGTCTGGAAGAAACGCTCTTCTTCCTGTTTCAGAACCTCGGTCACACGAGCCTGCTCCCGGTGCAATTCAGGATAGGCATCACCCATCACATCAACCAGTGCAGAGACCAGCTTGTGGAAGAAGGGCTTGCGCGCGCCCAGCTTGTAGCCGTGGCGAATCGCGCGGCGGGCTATGCGGCGCAGCACGTAGCCGCGCCCGGCATTGCCGGGAATCACGCCATCAACCACGGTGAAGGCGCACGCACGGATGTGATCGGCAATCACTTTGTGCGAGGGCACTATAAATGTGGGGTCATTCGATTGGGCAGCAGATTCGTCATCTTTTACTGCTGCAAAGAGTTCACGCTTTACCTCTCGAATCAGGTTCGCAAAGAGGTCGATCTCGTAGTTGCTGTGTACATGCTGCATCACCGCGGTAATGCGTTCCAAGCCCATGCCAGTATCAACGCTGGGCTTGGGCAGTTTGTGCATGACACCGTCCTCGGTGCGGTTGAACTGCATGAAGACGTTGTTCCAGATTTCGATATAGCGGTCGCCATCTTCGTTGGGCGAGCCGGGCGGGCCGCCGGGAATCCCTTCACCGTGATCGTAGAAAATTTCCGAGCACGGGCCGCAGGGGCCGGTGTCACCCATCATCCAGAAATTATCGGAGGCGTAACGCGCGCCCTTGTTGTCACCAATGCGCACAATGCGTTCGGCCGGTACGCCGATTTCCTTGGCCCAGATGTCATACGCCTCGTCGTCTTCGGCATAGACCGTGACCCAGAGTTTTTCCTTCGGCAATTTGAAATGTTCGGTCAGCAATTCCCAAGCGTAGTGGATCGCATCCTGCTTGAAATAATCGCCGAAGCTGAAATTGCCCAGCATCTCGAAGAAGGTGTGATGACGCGCGGTATAGCCGACGTTTTCCAGATCGTTGTGCTTGCCGCCGGCACGAATGCATTTTTGCGAACTGGTCGCGCGCGTGTAGGGCCGCTTGTCGAAACCGAGAAAGACATCCTTGAACTGATTCATCCCCGCATTGGTAAACAGCAAGGTGGGATCATCACCGGGCACCACCGGGCTGGACGCGACAATGGCGTGACCCTTGGATTCAAAGAATTTGAGAAAAGTGGAGCGAATTTCGGCGGCGTTCATGATGGCTTTCGGGCGGCTCAGTCGTGTTCAAAGAGCCCGAATTATAAGGGATCAGGATGCAATCCAGCCCCATGAATGCACAACGCCCGGCAAGCCGGGCGTTGTGTACAGCAAATGAAACTGACTTACTTGTGGCGACGCGGGCGATCCACTTTGCCGTTGTGATTGAAATCGTGCTGGCGGTCGTGTTTTTCCTTGTAGATGCGACGGCTTTGCTTGTCCTGGGCGTGCTCGATATGGGCACGTTCCTTGGCCGTCACCTTGCCGTCGGCCTTGGCGCGGTCTTCCACGTTTTCTACATGTTGCTGCCCTTTATCCAGACGCGCCGCTTCGCGCTCGGTCAGCGCGCCCGATTTCTCGCCCTGCTCAATCCGTCGTTCCTGGTTTTCCTGACGCTGGTCTGCGCGCGGTGTGCTTTGTGCTGACGCGGTGAAAGCAGTGCTTGCCAACAGGGTTGCAATGGCAGTGCCAATCAGAAGGTTACGCATGGTGTTTCTCCTTGATAGATAAATGTTCAGCAATGTATGGGTCAATCCCATGGCTGTATTAACCAGCGACTTGATGCGCGTTTTCTGCGCGTCTAGTCGAATGGCTATGCACAGCATTTAAATCGGTTTTCCTGTAAGCAGGCTTAGGCAGACTGTAACAACATGTAAGTTCTCTACACAAGATGTGGCGGCAGCAGATCGAGCCGATCCGTCACCATGCCATTCACGCCCCAGCCCAGCAACTCGCGCGCGCGCGCTGCTTCGTTGACGGTATAGACAAACACCCAGTAACCGGCGGCACGGATCGCCTGCGTCATTTCCGGGGTGAGATGTTTGTGATTGCAGTGCAGTGAGACACAGCCGAGTTGCTGCAACTGTGCCTGCCAATCGGCGGGAATCTGTTCATACAACATGCCGCGCGGCAGTTGCGGCGCGGCGGCTTGCGCGGCTTGCAGGGCAGCGAAGGAAAATGAGGACAGCAGGGGGATCTGCGCCAGATGCGGTGCTGGATCGGCGAGCCAATCGGCATAATATTGCGCCGTCAACCGCGCCGCCACGGCCCCAGTCTTTTCCTCGAAACCAGGGGCGGGCTTGATTTCCACATTCATCCACAACCCCTGCTGCTTGCCGTATTCGAGCACGTCGGCAAACAAGGGCACGCGTTCGCCCGTGTGCGCGGGTGAATGCCAGGCCCCGGCATCCATGGCGCAGAGTTGCGCTGCCATGAGGTCGGGGACTGCGCCGCTGCCGCGCACGGTGCGGCCCAGTGTAGGGTCGTGCATCAGGATCGGAACCTCATCGCCACTGAGCATGACATCGAATTCGACGCCCCTGAAACCATGCGCCACCCCACAACGCAAGCCCGCCAGGGTGTTTTCCGGCGCAAACACACCCCCGCCGCGATGCGCGCAAATCACGGGATACGGCCAGTTTTTCATGCTTTTCTCGCTTTCGAAATGGTTTATACCTCCGCATAATAGGGCAGACTGATGCACTGAAAAATCTATCTTTCACCACGGAGGACACGGAGAAAGGCAAGGCGCCCAGGAAACCTGGATCGATTAAGGTGCGTCATTCCCGCGCAGGCGGGAATCCATGTTGTCGGCTGCTTAATGGATTCCCGCCGCGCTCTGCGTAGCCAATCGACTAGGCGCATACTGCCGCGCGAAGTCGCTGGTTAGCGCGGGAATGACGCATTCCGAATCAACTGCGTTTTTCCCAAGTGATTTGCACTCTTGGCGTTCTTGGCGCCCTGGCGGTTTGCCTTGCTTTGCCTTTCTCCGTACCCCGCGTGTCCTCCGTGGTAAAACGCACTTATGCACTTATCAACTATCTACGATATCGCCATCATCGGCGGCGGCATCAATGGCACCGGCATCGCACGCGATGCGGCGGGCCGTGGGCTGCGCGTGATTCTGGTGGAGCAGGACGATCTGGCTGCACACACCTCCTCGGCCAGTACCAAGCTGATTCACGGCGGCCTGCGTTATCTCGAACAGTTCGAGTTCATGCTGGTGCGCAAAGCGCTGCAGGAGCGCGAAGTGATTTTGCGCAATGCCCCGCACATCACCTGGCCACTGCGTTTCGTGATGCCGCACAACGACACCATGCGGCCCGAGTGGATGATTCGCGCCGGCTTGTTTCTCTACGACAATCTGGCCCGGCGCGAACAACTACCCGATTCGGAAACCGTGCGTCTGACAGAGCACCCGGCCGGAGCGCCGCTCAAGACCGAGTTCACCACCGGCTTTGTCTATTCCGATGGCTGGGTGGACGATGCGCGGCTGGTGGTGCTCAATGCTCTGGATGCACAGGAACGCGGCGCGAAAATTTGCACGCGCACCCAATGCATCGGCGGCCAGCGCCGCGATGGTCTGTGGGAGATCGGTTTGCACGACGGTGCGACGCAACAGCAACGCACCATCCGGGCGCGCGCCCTGGTCAACGCCGCCGGGCCGTGGGTGGCGCGCCTGATGAATCACCAGTTGCACATGCCCAGCCCCTATCAACTGCGCCTGGTCAAGGGCAGCCACATCATCGTGCCACGCCTGTTCGATCACCCCTACGCCTATATCTTTCAGAACCCGGACAACCGCATCATTTTTGCGATTCCCTATCAACACGCTTTCACGCTGATCGGCACCACCGATGTCGAATATCACGGCGATCTGACGCAGGTGCGCATCGACGACGACGAAGTCCAGTACCTGTGCGCCATGGCCAATCGCTACTTCAACACACAGATCACTCCAGCCACGGTGGTGCACAGCTATGCCGGCGTGCGCCCGTTACTGGAAGATGCTGCTGGCGAGGCCTCCAGCGTCACGCGCGACTACCTGCTCGAACTCGATCGCAACGGCGCCCCGCTGCTATCGGTATTCGGTGGCAAGATCACGACCTTTCGCAAACTCGCCGAAGAGGCGTTGCAACAACTCGCGCCGCTGTTCGACGCCAGCGACCATCCCTGGACACGCGACACGCCACTGCCCGGCGGCGACATGCTCGGCGCCGACATCGACATCTTCCTAATCGGTCTGGCGCAACGTTGCCCATGGCTGCCGGAGCGGCTGCGTACACGGCTGGCGCGCGCCTACGGCAGCCGCGTCTATCGCCTGCTCGGCAGTGCGCAGAGCCTCACCGATCTGGGTTCGGAGATTGCACCACAAGTGTACGAATGCGAATTGCGCTACAGCCGCGACGTCGAATTTGCACGCAGCGGCGACGATTTCCTCTGGCGACGCTCCAAACTTGGATTACATTTGAACGCGGAAGAGTGTGCTGCTGTTGCGGGCTGGTTTGAACAAAATAACTAAAAAGCTATTTACCACAGAGAACACAGAGACCACAGAGAAAAACAAAAACTTCTGCTTTTCTCTGTGGTCTCTGTGTTCTCTGTGGTAAATAATCTTTTGTTTTTCTCCGCGTCTCTGCGGTGAGACTTTTTTCAAAATCGCCACACATGAAAAAATACATCCTCGCCCTTGATCAAGGCACCACCAGCTCGCGCGCATTGGTGTTCGATGCGCAGCTGAATATCGTCGCCTCCGCACAGCAGGAGTTCACCCAATTCTTTCCGCAGCCAGGTTGGGTGGAACATGACGCGAATGAAATCTGGGGCAGCACACGGCAGTGCATCGACGCTGTGCTCAAACAGATCGACGCAGCGCAGATCGCCGCCATCGGCATTACCAACCAGCGCGAAACCACCGTCGTGTGGGAGCGCGCCACCGGCCGGCCGATTCACCGCGCCCTCGTATGGCAGGACCGTCGCACCGAGGACTGGTGCGCAGCGCAACGCGCGGCCGGGCTGACCGACACGGTGCGCGCAAAAACCGGGCTGGTGCTCGACCCTTATTTTTCCGCCAGCAAAATCGATTGGCTGCTGAATCAAGTGCCCAATGCGCGCAGCCGCGCCGAGCGCGGCGAACTCGCCTTCGGCACCATCGACAGCTGGCTGTTGTGGAATCTGACGCAGGGCAAGGCACACGCCACCGATGTCACCAACGCCTCGCGCACGCTGCTGTGGAATTTGCACGCGCAGCACTGGGATGAGAATCTGCTGCGCCAGTGGAATATCCCCGCTGCGCTCTTGCCCACCGTGCATCCCTCGCAACATTTATTTGGCGAGACCACTTTGTTCGGCGCGCCGATCCCGATTTTCGGCATCGCCGGCGATCAGCAGGCCGCCGCATTTGGTCAGGGTTGCGTCGCGCCCGGACAGGCGAAGAATACCTATGGCACCGGTTGTTTTCTGCTGCTGCACACCGGCGCGCAGGCCGTGGCTTCCCAGCACGGCTTGCTGACGACGGCCGCAGCGCAAACCGACGCGACCCCGCAATACGCGCTCGAAGGCAGCGTCTTCATCGGCGGCGCGGTGGTGCAGTGGCTACGCGACGGGTTG
>Ga0209515_10006186_pt1 | contig 15042 bp, 12 predicted proteins | sample Subgroupgradi54m_FD_187454 | JGI IMG/M metagenome (GOLD analysis project Ga0209515, IMG submission 187454) | Subsurface groundwater microbial communities from S. Glens Falls, New York, USA - GMW60B uncontaminated upgradient, 5.4 m (SPAdes)... ...
GGATCAATCCGTGCCGGGGATCCTTTTGTTCCATCACCTGTTGCTTGAAGAGACACTCCTTGACAGCCCGATTCGCCCAGGAAAGTGAGGTGGCATTGCCGGTGGCCAACAGGAAGGCGTAGACGGCATTCAGGCACCAGGCATTGGCCCCGGTGGGACCCCGAGGATCGATGAAGAGATCGCCCAGGGTATTGTAGGAAAAGTGCCAAAGCCCCTGAAAGCCCCGCTCCTGTTCCCGCAGAGCCAGTTGAACGACCCGGCCTGCCTGATAGCCAGCCTGCCGGAGTCGTTTGGATTTCAAATCCGCATAGATATTCAAGGCAACATCATAGATCCAGATCCTGCAAAAACGGGCCACGAGCCTCGCATCCGGATGCTTGGGATCATCTCGATAGCTTTTCCTCAATCCTTGGAAGTCGAAACCGATCTGCTCGTTGAGGCAAGGCTGCATCAACATTTGAGCGTCCAGGAAAGCCAGGCTTGCCTTCAGGTATTGGGACTGGGTTTCAGACAGTTGCAGGCTCATGGTTCGACAGGCTCACCATGAACGGAAGAAGATAACCGTTCGCCCTGAGCTTGTCGAAGGGCGAGCGCAACGGATTCAAAAGCTTCCAGCGCAACCTCCAGATCGGCCTGCGTATGAAGCGCGGTGACACTGGTGCGGATTCGAGCTGAGCCGGCCGGCACGGTGGGCGGCCGGATCCCTGGGGCGTAGACCCCAGCCTCGAACAACTCCTTGGCCAACTCCAGCGTCTCTTCGTTGGAACCGACTCGGATCGGGACGATGGGGCTTTCCGCCGAGATCAGCGCATACCCCAACTCCTTGAGACCCGCTGTCCAGATCTTCACGTTTTTCAAAAGTCGACGATGCCACATCGGTTCTTCTTGAATGAGTGAGAGCGCCTTGAGTGCCGCCGCAGCGCACCCTGGGGCCAAGGCAGTGGTATAGATGAAGGATCGGGCCTTGTTCTTTAACAGCTCGATCGCCACGCGGGGTCCAGCCAGATACCCGCCTAAGGAACCCAGTGCCTTGGAGAGGGTTCCCATTTGGAGGATCCCCTGTGTAGAAATTCCAAAATGCTCCAGGCTCCCTCGTCCATGAGACCCTAGCACTCCAGTAGCATGGGCGTCGTCGACCAAAAGCCATGCCCCGTATCGGCGTGTGACCTCCACGATCTGCGGCAAGGCAGCTACATCTCCATCCATGGAGAAAAGCCCTTCGGTTACCACGAGGACTCGGCGATATCGCCCACTCCGATGCTTCAAGGCCTTCTCCAACCGCTCCACGTCTCGATGAGGATAGACCCGGAAGGTGGCGTGGCTTAATCGACAGGCATCGACGAGGGAGGCGTGGTTCAAGTGATCCCCGATCACCAGGTCCTGGGGACCCACCAGGGTGGTGATGATCCCAAGGTTGGCCATGTAGCCGGTCGGAAAAACCAGGGCCGCCTGCGCCTGCTTGAAAGCAGCCAGTGCCGCCTCCAGCTCCTCGTGAATCCCAAAAGTCCCGCCGATCAGGCGGGCCGAACCGCTGCCGGTGCCATATCGGGCCGTCGCCTCTTGTGCTGCGGCAATCACCTTTGGGTGCAGATGAAACCCCAAGTAACTGTTGGAGCTCATCTGGATCAGCCACCGACCGTTTACGCGGATCCGCCCCTCCTGGATCTCCTCGACCCCTCGCCATGAGCGGCGAAGCCCTTGAGACTCGATTTCGTCCAGTTCCTGTTGAAGAGATTCCCCATTCATAGGATTCTGCTGTCCAGGTGGAAGACCTGACCGGTCACCCCTCGGGCCAAATCCGACAGGAGCCACACGGTAAAGGAGGCCGTCGTTTCGACGCCGGAGAGAACCCCCAACGCCGAATCGGCCTTGGCCCGCTCCCAGGCCTCGGGCGGCGCCACCCGAGTCATCTTGGAATCGATAAACCCAGGACAGATCACATTGGCACCGATTCCAAAACGGCCCACCTCTCGAGCCAGGCTCTTGACAAAACCGACCGTGGCCGCCTTGGCCGCCGCATAGTTGGACTGTCCTGCGCGGCCAATCGATCCGGAGATGGAGCCGATGGCCACGAGCTTACCTTGTCTACGCTGCTTCATGCTGGGAAGAACCGCCTGGGTACAGGCCATCAATCCCTCCAGATGAAGCTTGAGTACCTGATCCCATTCTTCGTCGATTAATTTGAGTAGGGTATGATCCCGGGTGTTGCCTGCTGCGTAGACAAGCGCATCCAAGTGGCCCGCCTTTTGAAGAACCTGGGAAACCAAGGTCCGCGCCTGGGATCGATCGGTCAGATCCGCCTGCAGCATGAGGATCCCTTTGGCCTTGAGACGATTCGCCTGGGTCTCATCCCGCCAATAGGAACCGGCCACCCAGGCACCCGCTTCATGGACTGCATCGACAATGGCCCCGCCGATGGCTCCGGTGGCCCCTGTGATGAGAATTCGTTTTTCTGCGAGGGAGATGTTCAGATGGTAAAACCCAAATCCTTGAGCATCTGCATGTCTTGAGCTGGCTGGCGGCCATGGGTGGTCAGGTACCCACCGATGATGAGGGAGTTGGCGCCGGCCAAGAAGGCCATCGCCTGAAAGTCTTTCAAGTTCACCTCCCGTCCGCCGCCCAGCTCCAGCCTCGCCCGAGGCAGGATAAAGCGAAACACCGCGATCGTCTTGATGACCTCCCGTGGATCTGGGGAAGTGGCCGACTCCAACGGCGTGCCAGGCCGTGGATTGAGTACGTTGATCGGGGCACACTCCACATCAAGCTCGGCCAAGGCAAATGCCAACTCCAAGCGCTCTTTTCTCGATTCTCCAAGCCCCAAGATTCCGCCGGAACAGATCTCCACTCCCCCTTGGCGAAGCATCTTCAAGGTGTTGAGTCGATCCTGATAGGTGTGGGCCGTGCAGATGTTGGGAAAGTGGCTCTCGGACGTCTCCAGGTTGTGGTTGTACCGGGTCATTCCTGCTTCCCTGAGTGCCTTGAGCTGCCCTTCGGTCACGAAGCCCAAGGAGCATTCTGGGACGATGCCTACCTCTTCCTTCACCCGTCGAACGGCCTCACAGATCACAGGAAGATCCTTATCCGCCAGGCCCCGGGTTGCAGTAACGATGCAGAAGCGTTTGGCTCCGAATCGCTTGGCCTGGTTCGCCCGCTCCACGATTCGGTCCGGCTCCATTAAGGAATAGGTGGAGATCCCCGTATTCCAATGGGAAGATTGGGAGCAGAACTTGCAGTCTTCAGGGCATTGGCCGGCCTTGGCATTGACCAAGGCACATAGATCCACCTCGTTACCGGTGAACTGTTCCCGAATCCGGGTCGCCTGGGCCGCCAGCTCCAAGACATCGGCCCAACCCTCAAGCCCAATAAAACGCTCCGCCTCTGGGAAGGTGATCGTTCCTCCCTGCATCACGCGATCTGCAACTGGTTTAATCTCTTGAACCATAGGGATGTTATCCGCTGACTGGGTTTAAATGTCAACCAGAATTCATTGAAAGGTTAACGATTCTTTTCTTATCCCAACCTCCAAATGGCGATCAAGCCGCCTTTCCTGGAAACATTGACCACCTCTTCCTGGGAAATTCGGCCCAAGAAGGCGATGCCGTCTCGGGTGGTGGCAAAACCGGTCACCGCGTAGAACGGCACCAGGCGAACGGCCCCATCCTCTTTGGCCACCGGGAAAAGCTCCGCACGCACGAGTGCCGCCTGCTGGATGACATAGGTCGAAGGGCGCTTCAAGGCGCGGCTTAATTCTCGCTCCCAGACCCTTTGTGTGACCTGGTGCCCAAAGACCACCCCTTCTCCTCCATAGGCTCGGTTGGGCTTGACGACCAACTCCTCGCGATTGCGTCGAGCGAAGGAGACCAGATCCACCCGCTTTCCAGAGGGGGCGGTGGTCTTGCGTTCCCAAAGAAGACGGGTCCACAGGACGTGCCATTTAAAAAGGCGGCGCTGGCGCAAGTTGAAGTGGCGGGTAAAATCTGGATTCGTAAAAAGCTCCCAGGATGACTTGTGATCAAACTCACCGGCAATCGAAGAAACCACCCGGTTACGGACAAAAGCTTCCCGGATACCAACGATCGATTTGGTCCCGCTTACGCGCCCCATCTGCAGGATTTCGGTAATCTCCGAATCTCGGTAGATCAGGTCCACCGGCTTGCCCTTCACCGTCACCTCCTCCCCTCGGATCGCCACGTCCCGCGGATCTGCCGCGAAGGCGGACACCCCCTGCCGTCGGAAGAAGCTGGCCACCGAGGTGAACTCATCGGTCCCACCGGAGACCGACTGATCCTCCACCAGGGCTACTCGCCTGAGTTTACGGCCAATCGCCTTGGCGTGGCGCGCAAGCAACTTCAAGACAAGGATCCGAATGTCGTCATGCCGGACCAGTTTTAGATCGGGCAGGTATCGCCTGAAGGTGGGCCCAAGCCACTCCTGGGTCAAATCGCAGGCGGCAGGGATGTAGTGGACTCCACCAATCCCAACGGAGTTGGGCTCCAGAAACCAGAAATTCTCTCGCCAATCGGAGACCGCAAAGGTGGTCGTCGAATCCAGTCGATCCACCACCGCCTGAGGTTCTTGCAGGCGCCGGGCGTTGGCCAACATCAGCCACTCATGCTCCTTGGGCTCTAAAGGAACGATCCCGCGCACGGTGGGATCGTTCAAGTACAACGGCATGACACGACTCAAAGCCCCTCGAAGGGTCAGAGAGATTCGATGGAAAAAGCGCCGCTGGGCGCTGTCCACTACCCAGGGGCGCAGTTTTACCTCGATGATCCTCGCCTTGCCTTTCGGGGTAAACATGGAGAGCCCGTGCTTGATCGAGAGCTCCTTTTGCTTGGCCAGGAGGGCGCGGATCTCCGGTTTGGGGATCCGCATAAAGGCGGCGTTGATCGTCTCCATCGCCCGGATCGGGGTGTATCGCATCGCTCCGGCATTATATCGAATTTTGGGGACACAATACTTAATTCGAAGGAAATAGGTATTGTGTCCCCATTGTCCAGAGAGTAGGGCGCCTTGGCTCCTCGCTTGACAGGGGATGTGAAAACCCGTAGGGTAGAGCTCGCCCATGATCTCTGCAAGAACTCGCAACCTGATCGACGAAACGATCCGATTCCTCAAGCGCCACGGCGTGGATTATGCCGATGTTCGGTGGGTGGAGCAACTTCACGAGGAGATCGTGGTGCAAAACCTGCAGCTCCAGCATGTCAGTCACTCCACCTCAGAAGGAGCCTCCATCCGGGTCCTAAGCCATGGCTGCTGGGGATACGCCGCCTCCAGTCGCCTCGACCGATTGGGCTTAAAGCACACAGCGAAGCAGGCCCTGGAGATGGCCAAGGCGATCTCTCTCGATTCCCATACCAGGGTGAAGCTCAAACCGGTAGAACCATCGAGGGCCCGCTACCAGACCTCACTCGAGGTGGATCCATTCCAGGTGGAACTCCAGAAAAAACTGGATTATCTGATGTGGACCTCTCAGGTCCTCAAGGATCATCCCAACATCAAAACAGCCACCGCCTCCCTTGAGTTTTATCGCACGAACAAGCTCTTCTCTTCCACGGAAGGTTCCTTGATCGAGCAAGAGATCACCGAATCGGGGGGGTTGCTGGAAGCCACGGCCATCTTAGGGTCCGAGGTTCAGCGCCGATCGTACCCCACCGCCAATTCCCCTTCCCTGGCCCAGGCCGGCTACGAGTACGTCAAGACCCTGGATTTCGTGGGGCAAGCCACCCGCGTGCGTCGGGAAGCGGTGGCCCTCTTGAGAGCCAAGGAGTGTCCTTCCTCGGTCACCACGGTCATCCTGATGCCGGACCAACTGATTCTGCAGCTGCACGAGTCTTGCGGTCACCCGGTGGAATTGGATCGAGCACTGGGGATGGAACTTTCCTTCGCAGGGGGAAGTTTCTTGACCCCCGATCTTCTGGGCAGCTTCCGCTACGGCTCGAAGCTGGTCAACATCACAGCCGACGCCACCACATCTCAAGGCTGCGGGACCTTTGGCTATGACGATGAAGGGGTGCCGGCTCAGCGTGTTCCCATCATCCGGGAGGGAGTGTTTGTAGGATATTTAAGCTCTCGAGAAACAGCCGCCCAAATCAAACAGCTTTCCTCTGGGGCGATGCGGGCCGATGGTTGGGACGCCGTACCCATCGTCCGGATGACCAACGTGAACTTGGAGCCCGGTACTGGAACGCTTAAGGACCTGATCCGGGATACCCAGCGTGGAATCCTTTTGAGTACCAACAAGAGCTGGTCCATCGACGATCGGCGTCTCAATTTCCAATTTGGAACCGAGATCGCCTGGGAGATCCGAAACGGACGGATCGGCCAGGTCTTGAAGAACCCGATGTACACCGGGATTACACCAGAGTTCTGGAGATCTTGCAGCGCTGTGGCAGGCAAGGGAGAGTGGCAACTCTTCGGGGTACCCAATTGCGCCAAGGGAGAGCCGGTCCAATTGATGCACGTAGGACATGGCGCCTCCCCGGCCCGGTTCGAGAAAGTCCAGGTAGGGAGAAAGACCCATGCTCCTCGGTGAGTCACGGGTTGTACCGTCCCTTCAGAAAGCGGTGAAGGCCTCATCCGCAGACGAAACCTTGATCGCCGCCCAACGGGGTGGACGCACCACTTTAAGATTCTCTGGGGGACGAATCCATCAGAATTTCCATGAGGAAGAGGTTTCTGTGTGGGTCAAGGTAGCCTGTGAGGGTCGGATGGGGGTGGCCACCACCTGCGCGTTAAGCCCTGAGGCCCTCCGACGAGCCATCGAGACCGCCATGACCATCGCCCGGATCAACGCCAAGCAGGTGGGGCCTGCCTTTGGCACCGCGCCGCCAAAAGACCCCACACCGAAACTGACAACCTACTTCCCCGCCACTGTCAAAAAGCCCCTCACCGAGACCGTCCAGATGATCCGTCGACTCTGGACCCAGTCCGCTGCCATCGGCGTGGACTTAGCCGGCTCCTTTGTTGCAGGAGAGGATGAACTTGCCGTGGTTGGATCCAGGAGGTTGACTCAGTACCAACCCTTTTCTGCGGCGGGACTGCGCCTGGTCGCCACACAGGCAAAGGCCTCCGGTTTTGCGGCACAAACCGTGCGGAATCTAGAGACCTTGGATTCGCAGGGGCTGGCCGAGCGGGCCTTAGAATTCTGCCGGAAGAATAAGGACCCTCAGCCGATCCCTCTGGGAAGATACGACGTTCTCCTGGAACCAGAGGCGGTAGCGGAACTTCTCGAGTGGCTCAGTTACATTGGCTTTGGAGCCAAGCAGGTGGTGGAGCGGACCAGCTTCATGGCGGGTCACCTGGGTGATCGGATCATGGGCCGACAAATCTCCATTGTGGATGACGGCGCCGATCCTCAAGGGCTTGGAGTCCCCTTCGACTACGAGGGAATTCCCAAACAGCGGGTTTGCCTCGTCGAGGAAGGGGTGGCTAAAGAGATCGTCTACGACAGCCACTACGCCAAGCTCCATCGCCGACACTCCACCGGACATGCCTTGCCCTACGATGAATTTGAAGGTCCCTTGGCGAGCAACCTGTTTCTTGCCCAAGGCCAGACCCCTTATGCGGATCTACTCAAGAAAATGGACCGGGGTCTGTGGATCTGCCGCTTTCATTACATCAGCGGTCTCTTGAAAACCCAGGAAGCCTTGATGACCGGCTTGACACGAGATGGAACGTTCCTGATCAAAAAAGGCAAGGTGGCGGGGGCCGTCAAAAACTTAAGGTTTACTCAGTCTATCCTGGAGGCCTTCTCGCAAATCCTGGCCGTCTCTAAAGAACGAAGGCTTGTGGCCGATCCGGGTCAGGGGCTCTCCGCGGCGGTGGTACCGGCACTCCTCATCAAGAACTTTACCTTTACCGGCCAGACGAAGTAAGTTTTTCACTCTTCATGAGTTTCGCCATCGTTTCCCCGATAGCGGCTGGATTCTGGGCAATCGTGACCCCTGCTTTTTTAAGCGCTTGGATCTTGGAGGCATGGGTTCCCTGGCCCTGAGCGATCACAGCGCCGGCATGACCCATCCGTTTCTCTTTGGGGGCTGTCGCACCCGCCACAAAGGCCACGACCGGCTTGGTGACATGGGCTTGGACAAAGGTGGCTGCCTCCTCCTCGGCGGTTCCGCCAATCTCACCGATCAAAACAACCGCCTTGGTTTCCGGATCGCTCTGAAAGGCCTTCAGGATCTCCACGAAGCCTGTCCCGGGAATGGCATCCCCTCCAATCCCCACACAGGTCGATTGCCCCAGATGAAGGCTCGTCAACTGCCAGACCGCTTCGTAGGTCAAGGTGCCCGAGCGGGAGACGACTCCGATCGGACCCGGACGATGAATGTACCCGGGCATGATCCCGATCTTACACTCTCCAGGTGTCATCACCCCTGGCCCATTGGGTCCGATGATCGTCGGGCGGTTGCCCTGAAGACTGGAAACCCATTTCTTGACCTTCACCATGTCGAGTGCCGGAATCCCCTCGGTAATCACGACGATCAGAGACGCCCCTGCCTCTACCGCCTCCAGGATCGCATCGGCCCCAAACGGGGCCGGCACAAAGATGCAGGTGGCGGTCGCACCTGTTTCCTTGACCCCTTCGGCTACCGTGTCGAAAACCGGCAGGCCCTCCCAACGCGTCCCTCCCCGGCCCGGGGTGACCCCCCCGACCACCTGGGTGCCGTAGGAGCGCATCTGGGCAGCATGAAAGGAACCGGCGCGGCCGGTGATGCCCTGGATGAGAACCTTGGTATTTTTATCGACTAAGATGCTCACTACTTGACCCTTCGACGCGCCGTTCGTCCTGAGCTTTGTCGAAGGACGAACGGCTTGCTCAGGGTGAGCGGCTTTGCCGCCTCCACCACCTTTCGCGCGGCATCGTCCATGTCGGTGGCGGTCACCAATCCCAGCTTCGATCCTTGAAGGAGTTTTCTGCCCAGCTCCACGTTGGTCCCCTCCAGGCGAACCACCAGCGGCACCTTGATCTTGATCGCCTTGGCCGCCGAAAGGATCCCCTGGGCAATGACATCGCATTTCATGATTCCACCAAAGATGTTCACCAACACCGCCTTGACCTTGGGGTCGCTTAAGATCAGCTTAAAGGCTTCCCGAACCTGGTTCACATCGGCCCCCCCTCCTACATCCAGGAAGTTGGCCGGCTCCCCTCCATGGAGCTTGATCGAGTCCATCGTCGCCATGGCCAGACCGGCACCGTTGACCATGCAGCCGACCGAGCCGGTCAAGCCCACATAGTTGATCCCAATCTGACGGGATTTCGCCTCCATGGGGCTGTCTGCGTCGGCCGTTTTCAAGGAATGGAACTGCGGATGCCGAAACAGGCCATTGTCATCCAGAGTAAGTTTTGCATCCAAGGCCACCATTCCCAGCTCTTTGGTCAGCGCCCAGGGATTGACCTCCACGAGAGAGGCATCCAGACTAAAAAAACCCTTGGCCAAACCCAGAAGCTGCCAGGTGGCCTTCTCACGCTGCTCCGTAGGGATCCCAAGCCAACCCACGATTCGACGGGCCTGAAAGGGCATGAGACCCAAAAGGGGATCGAAGGGTGTCGTGGAAATCGCTTGCGGATCATCTTTAGCCAACTCTTCGATGGAAACGCCCCCTTCTCTGGAGGCAACCACGATCGGTAGACCCTTTGACCGGTCCACCAGGAGGCTTACATAAAACTCTTTGAGGATGGTAAGGCTCTGCTCAATAAGGAGAGACTTGACCAGCGTCCCCTCGGAGCCGGTTTGAGGGGTGACCAGCCGCTTGCCCAACAACTTCTTTACCGCCTGGCGCGCCTGACTGAGATTCTTGGCTTTAAGGATCCCCCCAGCCTTGCCTCGGCCACCCGCGTAGACCTGGGCCTTTAGAACAAAAGGGAATCGGCCGACCTTCTTGACTGCTGCAGGTAGTTGTGTGGGCTTGGAAACCACCGCCCCGCAAGGGACCGTGATTCCCCAGGAGGCAAGATGCTGTTTTGCTTGATGCTCAAGCAGCCGCATGCGAGAGGAGAGCGTCTAGGGTTTCACTCTCCTGACGGACCCCCTTGGCGGAGGCGGTCAAGGCGGTTTTTTCCTCTGGGGTAAGGGAAATCTCGATGATCTCTTCAATCCCCCGGGAACCCAACCGGGCCGGCACACCACAAAAAACATCCTTGAGCCCATACTGCCCACTGAGGTAGGCGCAAACCGGCAGAATCCGTTTCTCATCCTTGAGGATCGCCTGTACCATCTCGGTAACAGAGCTGGCTGGCGCATAGAAGGCGCTTCCGGTTTTTAAGAGCTTCACCACCTCGGCTCCACCCTCTCGGGTTCGCTTAATCAGCTGCTGCACCTCGGCCTCAGGCAACAACTCTGTAATCGGAATTCCGGAGACCGTCGTATAGCGGGGTAAAGGCACCATGCTGTCCCCATGGCCCCCCAACACCAGTGCCTGCACATCCTTGACCGACACCTTGAGCCGTTGAGCGACAAAGGTGCGAAGGCGCGCCGCATCCAAAACCCCGGCCATCCCCAACACCCGATGGGTCGGCCAATTCGTCAAACGCCAGGCGCAATAGGTCATGATGTCCAAGGGATTCGTGACCATGATGAGAATCGCCTGCGGGGTATGTTGAACAACGTGGGGAATGATCGACTGGACAATCTTGGCGTTGGCCTCGAGCAGATCGCTTCGGGACATTCCCGGCTTTCGGGCCAGGCCTGCGGTCACCACCACAACCTGGGCATCCCGGATCACCTCGTAGCGGGTCGACCCAACGATTGTCCCATCATGCCCTTCCAAGGGAGAGGCTTGAGCTAAATCTAAGGCCTTGGCCTGAGCCAGACCTTCGACCAGATCCACGAGGGCCACATCGGCCAGCCTTCGTTCCAGGATTCGCTGGGCACAGGTAGCCCCCACATTGCCGGCGCCGATGATGGCAATCTTCTGACGCATCAGCAACTAGCTGCGCTGGGCCAGTGGAACATACCGCCGCTCGGTGGGACCGATGTAGATCTGGCGGGGACGGCCAATCCGGAATCCCGGCGACTCCAGCATCTCTCGCCAGTGGGCGAGCCACCCACTCAGGCGCCCGAGGGCAAAGATCACGGTGAACTGATCGGTAGGAATCCCGATGGCCCGCAGGATGATGCCGCTGTAGAAGTCGACGTTGGGGTAGAGCTTGCGCGAGATGAAGTAGTCGTCCTTGAGGGCTGCCTCCTCCAGGCGCTTGGCCAAATCCAAGAGTGGATCGTGCACCCCCAAGCGCCCCAACACCTGGTCACAGGCCCCCTTCAATATCCGTGCGCGCGGATCAAAGTTCTTGTAGACCCGGTGGCCAAAGCCCATCAGGCGAAAACCGGAGGTCTTGTCCTTGGCCATGGCGATGTACTTGGCGAAGTCCCCGCCATTTTGGTGGATCCCCTCCAGCATCTCAATCACCGCTTGGTTGGCCCCTCCATGTAAGGGACCCCAGAGGGCATTCATGCCGGAAGAGATGGCAACGAAGGCGTTGGCCCGGGAGGAACCGACCAGCCGCACCGTCGAGGTGCTGCAGTTCTGCTCGTGATCCGCATGGAGGATCAAAATCTGCCGAAGCGCCCGGACCACCACCTCATCCGGTTGTGACTCCTTCCCCGCAGAAGATCCAAACAACATGTGAAGGAAATTGGCCGTGAGGGAAAGCTCCCGCCTGGGCTGGATCACTGGCAGCCCGTGACTGCGCCGATAACCAAAGGCGGCGATGGTGGGAACCTGCGCCAGAAGGGTCAAGATGCATGCATCCATCTCCTCCCGGGTCGGGGCCGGATGGATGAGCTCCGGGTAATAACCCGAGAGGGCCGTCGTCGCCGAGGAGAGAATCGCCATCGGATGGGCGCCTTTCGGGAAGCAGTCGAAGAATCGCTCCATCCCCTCGGGCAGTGTCGAGCGCTCCGATAAGCGGTTGGTGAACTGCTCCAACTCCCGCTTGGCAGGAAGGTTTCCGTAGATAAGAAGATAGGCGATCTCCGAATAGGTGGCGTACTCGGCCAACTGCTCGATCGGAAATCCCCGATACCGGAGGATGCCCCGCTCCCCATCCAGGAAGGTAATGGCACTGGTACAGGAGGCGGTGTTTCCAAACCCCAGATCCAGCGTCACCGCACCCGTTTCGTCGCGCAGGCGGGTGATGTCGACCGCCTTTTCCTGCTCGGTACCGGTTGTGACCGGCAGATCCAGGGTTTTACCGCTTAAGGTGAGCTTGGCTATCTCTGGAGCGGGTGTCGCCACGCGCGGGGCCTCTTGTGCTTCGGTTTCGTCTCGGTGATTCGTCTTCATCACATAGAGGCGCTATTGTACCTTAATTGATTCGGCTGCGCAAACGCCAGGAGGGTAATTCGTTAGGAAGGATGCGGCAAGGGTTTGTCCTTAATTACCTGTAGTAATGAACATGAAGGAGTGGTCGTCTAGCCCATCACTGCTCACATCATACGAGTCCACCTCGAAAGAGGTCGGCGTCTGCGTCGATTGTTCCATCCAGAAAATTTTATCCCTACTGTGGACATTGTCGTCGAAAACGCTGAAGACAGCAATACGGGTAGTGAGCGGATTGGTAAAGGTTATCCTGTAGAACCCTCTCTTGACCCTTGTCGAACTGGCCACCCCAAAGCCAGCCACAAGAGTCCCATTCCATTTGACCAATCCCCATTCTTTAATTCCGGCCGGGGGCTGCCAACTGGCAAGGCCGGCGGCATTAGAGGTCAGCACCTTGTTGGCTCCTTGGGTGCCGTCTGCAATCTTTACCGAACCCTGAACCTCCAGCTTCGCCGTTGGAGTCGCTGTCCCGATGCCGACATTGCCAGACTCGTGCACGATCATCCTGGAGGTCCCCCCGGTTTGCAAATCGAGCAGGCTTTTGGGACCGGAGCCGGTGGCAGTCTCGGTGGAGTTGACCAGCAGGCCCGTGTAGCCGGCGGTGCCGCTCTGGTTGATCGTTGGTGCCACACGGACAAAGTTCTGAGTGTTGGCATTTGCGGTGAGCCCTCCTGCTGCTCCCACACTGTTGATATCCAGGGCCACCGGATTCGCCGTCGTCGCAGAATCGGCCGATTGCTGAATGTGCACAAGGCTCGTTGGGCTGGTTGTCCCGATGCCGACGTTGCCGCTAGATTGAACCACCATCCTGGAGGTACCCCCAGTCTGCAGGTTAAGCAGGCTTTGGGGACCGGAGCCGGTGGCGGTTTCGGTGGAATTGACCAAGAGGGCGGTGTAGCCGGCGGTGCTGGTCTGATTGATGCTGGGGGCAATCCTGACAAAGTTCTGGACACCGGAGTTAGCGGTAAGCTCTCCAGCAGCACCGGCACTGTTGACATCCAAGGCAATTGGGGAAGCTGTGTTGGTAGAACTGGTCGGTTGAAGATGCAAAAGGCTCGCTGGAGTCGTCGTCCCGATGCCGACATTGCCGGCGGATTGGACAACAAATCTGGAGGTTCCTCCCGTCTGAAGATCGATCAGATTCTTGGGACCGGAGCCGGTGTTGGTGTTGGTTTCGGTAGCATTGACAAGAAGCGCTGTATAGCCCGCAGTACCGGTCTGGTTGATGGCAGGGGCGATGCGGACGAAAGTTTGGACATCTGAGCCAGCGGTAAGTCTTCCGGTGCTGTCGATATTGAGGGCAACTGGGCTAACGATGTTAGCGGAATTGGTCGATTGCTGAATCTGAAGGAGGCTAGTGGGAGTTGTCGTGCCGATGCCGATGGAGAGGTTTGCCAAGACCTTGTCAAAGACCCCCACCGGCATGGGGTAGAGGCTATTGATCTCCAGGGTTTCAGCCCAAACATAAGTGGCCATAAGCCCGGTAGCCAGTAGGATACCGACTGCGTGGGTACGCCAAGTCTGTTTCATCAGGATACGTGTCTCCTTCGAACTTAAAGCTTATTATATCTCTACAAAAAAGTATACCCCACTTCACGGGAAAAAAGCAAAAAATGACAAACTCTTTTTTGCTACTGAGGGCAACTGCTACTCCCAATACAGCAAGGTATAGTAGACAGTTGTATTGTTGTTGGAGCTTCCGTCGATATCGCCTGATATGTCCACATACCACCGACCCGAGATCACCACAGCATCGACCCAGATCCTTCTGCGCTCATCGAATTGGGTGGCCCCCCTTAAGGAAGCCACCGCGTTCGGGTAACGGACAGCGTCGATCCCGGTGTCGATGGGAGGTGGATTGCCCTTGCCCGTAAAAGAACCGTTCAGCACGTTTAAGGGGGTTCCAAATTCCCTATAGGCTCCGCCGTTCTCGGAAAGCTCAAGGGCGTTCGAGGTTCGATCAAAGTAGACCCGGGCCTGACCAGCAGCACTCACAGGGGGCTGGTTTCTTCCAGCGAAGTTCAAAAACCCACCCAGATTCACGTCGGTAAATAAAGAGGCCAGGGTCGTGGAAAAGGAGGCTATAGGGGCTGTTTGAGATTCATCGGCTCGGTGGCTGGTCAGATTCAGAGTTTCCGCGACCTGGGATAACTCTGTCTTCGCTGCAGCGTTCACCAATACAAAATTCTGATCAAAAAGCTTCAAGGAAGGCGTAGGGGCTCCTGGAGTAATGCTTCTGCCCGCGATCTCCAGCAGACTGGTGGGGGTGGGGGTTCCGATGCCGACGTTGCCGTTGGAGGTGAGGGTCATCCGATCGGCGATCCCTCCGTTGAACATGGTCTGGAAGGCAAGGCTGGCCTTTCTCAGGTCCCCGTTCACAGCACCCGTGGGGTCCTCGACGAATCCACGGATGGAGGCACCGGTGGAGAGATTGCCGGTGGAGTCGATGAAGTGCCAACTTAAGGCCCCTATGTTGTCGCCGGCTTGGGTGGGGCCACCGGCTCTGGATTTGCGTAGGGAGAGGACGGATCCTACAGAATCGTTGCTGGTTCTCTCGAAGGTGGCGGTAAAGAGGTTGCCGTTCGGGTTGTCTTCGGTGACATAGAGCCGGGAGGAAGCAGGGTTTTGGGTGTTGATCCCGACGTTGCCGGTGGCGGCCACAATGCGCATCCGTTCGGTAGAGCCCCCTTGGCCGTTACTTAAGTTGTCTACTCGGAA
>Ga0209515_10006188_pt1 | contig 15041 bp, 14 predicted proteins | sample Subgroupgradi54m_FD_187454 | JGI IMG/M metagenome (GOLD analysis project Ga0209515, IMG submission 187454) | Subsurface groundwater microbial communities from S. Glens Falls, New York, USA - GMW60B uncontaminated upgradient, 5.4 m (SPAdes)... ...
TTGACTTCTATGAACTTCGTTTTTGGTATCAAGGTAAACTGATCAAGGTTGAACGTATGAAAATTAAGGACTTTTTACCTGTCCACTTTTAATTCAAAAAGTGTCCACTTTTAAAAAGTTGGTAACAGGTTCTGCATGAAAAAGACAATCTATTCAGATGAACATAAATTGATAGTTGAACGTCTCTTAAAGGCGAGGCTTGAGGCTGGACTTGACCAAGTAACAGTTGCAGAAAAACTGGGAAAGACTCAATCCTACGTTTCCAAACTAGAGTCGGGTCAAAGAAGGATTGATTTAATTCAGCTAAAAACTTTCGCAAAACTCTACCGCAAAGACCTTTCTTACTTTATATAAAGAGCGACCCCAGCGGGATTTGAACCCGCGCTGCGAGCTTGAAAAGCTCGTGTCCTGACCAGGCTAGACGATGGGGTCAAAATTTTAAGCTTTTCAAATATACTACAAACTTTCTAGCGGTCAACAAAAATTATAGACGGACAGCAGAAGCTTTTAACCATACGCCATATGCTATAAGCTTTTTAAAAATTACTCTTCCTTCGCCACCACATTGGCGACGGAACTGACGATGTCGTCTTTTTCTAACGAAATTAATTTAACGCCCTGCGTGCTGCGGGCGGTTTCTCGGATATCTTTGACTGCGCAACGAACCACCATCCCCTGTTTGGTGACCGCCATGATTTCATCCTCATCTGTCACCCCCAAAACCCCAACGACATGGCCGTTTTTCGCCGTGACCTTCATGTTGATGATTCCTTTCCCACCCCGGGATTGGGTTCGGTAATCGCCAAAATTCGAGCGCTTGGCAAAGCCCAAGGAGGTCACCGTCAATAAGGTGCTGCCGGTTTTTTCTATGTCGGAGGGAAACACCTGCATACTGACCACAATATCGTCTTTGCCCAGCCTAATCCCGCGCACTCCGCCGGCGGTGCGGCCCATATCGCGAATCTGTTTTTCTTCAAAGCGCATAGATTTTCCGGACTTTGTGGCTAAAAGGATTTCGTATTTTCCGCCGCTTAACGCGGTCGCGATCAATTCATCCGCTTTATCGAGGGTGATTCCGACAATCCCGCCTTTTCGCGGATTGCTAAAAGCTGATAATTTTGTTTTCTTGATAACGCCCTGGGCGGTGGCCATGACAATGGACTGATCTTCCGAGAACTCTTTCACCGCCACAATGGAACTAATCTGCTCGTCGTTTGCAAACGATAAAAGATTTATGATGGCCTTGCCTTTGGCCCCGCGCGAGGCAATCGGGATTTCGTAAACCTTCAGCCAGCGCACAATTCCTTTGTTGGAAAAGATCAAAAGATAATCTTTGGAATTCGCCACAAAAAGATGTTTGACGAAATCCTCTTCTTTGGTTTCCATGGCGGTGACGCCTTTGCCGCCGCGCTTTTGTTTTCGGTAGGCCTCAACCGCCAGGCGCTTAATATAACCGGTGTTGCTGATCGTGATCGCCATTTCCTCCTCGGCGATCATATCCTCCAGTTCGATTTCCTCGGCCTTGGCCGCGATCTCGGTGCGCCGCTCGTCGGCAAAACGAATTTTGATATCCAAAAGCTCGTCTTTGATGATCTGATCGATTTTTTTATCCGAGGCCAGAATCGCCCGAAACAGTTCAATGTTTTTCAAAAGCTCTTTATATTCCGCCTCGATCTTGCTTTGCTCCAGACCTGTCAGCCGCTGCAGCTGCATCTCCAAAATCGCCTGAGACTGAATTTCAGAAAGTTTGAATCTTTTCATCAAAGCGACTTTGGCATCGGGTGTTGTTTTGGACGTCTTGATGACCTTGATCACTTCGTCGATAAATTCCAGCGCGATTTTTAATCCTTCTAAAATATGCGCCCGCCTCAAGGCCTTATCCAGATCAAATTGTGTCCGGCGGCGAACCACAATCCGACGGTGCTGGATATAATACGACATCAGCTGTTTTAAATTCAAAACCTGCGGACTGTTGTTGACCAACGCCAGATTGATGATGCCAAAAGTCGTTTCCAGCTGGGTATGTTTATAAAGATAATTCAGAACAATCTGCGGCTCCACATCTCGTCGCAGTTCCACCACCACCCGGATCCCTTCTTTATCGGACTCATCTCGGATATCGGTGATGCCGTCGATGTTTTTGTTTTGAACCAGCCCGGCGATCGTCTCAATCAAATTCGCTTTGTTGACCTGATAAGGAAGTTCGGTGATGATGATGGAATCTTTGTTGGCTTTTTGCCGTTCAATGGATGCCTTGGCGCGCAGCGTCACTTTTCCGCGTCCCGTGTTGTAGGCATCGATAAATCCTTCGCGCCCGCAGATGATGCCGCCCGTCGGGAAATCCGGCCCTTTAACGAATTTATTTAAATCTTTGATCGTGGCCTCGGGATTATCCAGAAGATGGACAATCCCCTCCACGATCTCGCCCAGATTGTGCGGGGCCATGTTGGTCGCCATCCCAACGGCAATGCCGCTGGAGCCATTGACCAACAGGTTAGGAATTTTGGCCGGCAAAATCCGCGGCTCTTTTAAAGAGGCATCGAAGTTCGGGGCGAAATCCACGGTCTCTTTTTCAATATCCAAGAGAATTTCCTCGGCGATCGCCGCCATCCGCGCCTCGGTATAACGCATCGCCGCCGCGGCATCGCCGTCGACGGAACCAAAATTTCCCTGGCCGTCAATCAAAGGATACCGCAGCGAAAAACTCTGGACCATCCTCACCATCGTCTCATATACCGCGGTATCGCCGTGAGGGTGATATTTACCCAAAACCTCCCCGACGATACGCGCGCTTTTCTTATAGGGCTTCGTATGTTCCAGATTCAAGTCCTGCATCGCGTAAAGGATCCGGCGGTGGACCGGCTTTAAGCCGTCGCGCACATCCGGCAAAGCCCGCCCGACGATAACGCTCATCGAATACGAAAGATACGAATCCTGCATTTCCTCTTGGATGGAAACCGGAATAATTTTCTCTTTGGCTGCAAAATCTTTCATGTGTCTTTAACCCTTTCTCTCAAAATTATATATCCAAATTCTTCACCTCGTGCGCGTGCGTTTCAATAAACGCCCGTCGGGGTTCGACCTCATCGCCCATCAAAATATTAAATATTTTATCGACCTCCGCTGCATCTTCCAAGACCACCTTCAAGATGGTGCGCCGGGCGGGGTCCATCGTCGTTTCCCACAACTGCTGAGGGTTCATCTCCCCCAACCCTTTGTATCTTTGAATCTGCATGCCACGACTGGCCTGTCCACGGACAAAAAGCAAAATCTCCTTTAAAGAATAAAATTCGTGCCGGTCTTTTTCGCTTTCGATCAGATACAAAGGCTTTAAGGTTTCTTCCTTCGCAGCCTTTTTATCCGTCTTGGAATCAGCCGCGAGTTCTATTTTTAAAAAATCCTGCGTACTTAATCCGAACTTGCTTAATTTTTTTTGGAGGGCCTGGATATCCTCGGACTCAAAGATCTCGACGTACTGGGACTCTTCATCGTTTTTAGTTAATTCGGCAAGCTCTTTATCGTCGTAAACGAAAAGATTTTTTCCATCCGACCTGACCAGATAATTCGGCATGATGTCCGACTTCTCGTCGTAATGCTTGATGAATTCCGCGAATTCCACCCCGCGCTTATGCATAATCTCGGCGGCGCGTTCCATCTCGAACAAAACGCTTAAGATATCTTTGAATTGAGTTGTCGTATATTCCTGCTTTCCTTTTATTTTAATCAATTTGAAGCCTTCCATACCCAATTCCAAAACCAGGTTGTTCATTTCGTCTTCGGTTTCGATGTATTCCTCTCGTTTGCCCCGCTTGATTTTGTATAACGGCGGCTGGGCGATGTACACAAAACCGCCGTCCACCAGCGGTCGCATCTGCCGATAAAGCAAAGTTAAAATCAATGTCCGGATATGCGAGCCGTCCACATCCGCGTCGCACATCAGAATGATCTTGTGATAACGCAGTTTTTCCACGTTAAAATCCTCGCCGACGCCGGCGCCTAGGGCGGTTATGATCGTGCGAATTTCTTCGTTGCTGAGGATTTTATCCAGACGGGATTTTTCTACATTCAGAATTTTTCCTTTTAAAGGCAGAATCGCCTGAAAGGTCCGGTCGCGTCCCTGCTTGGCGGACCCGCCGGCGGAGTCGCCTTCCACTAAATATAATTCACACAGCGCCGGATCGCGCTGCGAACAATCCGCGAGTTTGCCCGGCAGCCCCCCGCTTTCGAGCGCTCCTTTTCGACGGGTGAGCTCGCGGGCCTTGCGGGCCGCCTCGCGCGCGCGCGAAGCCACGATCACCTTATCAATAATCTTGTTGGCGACCGGCGGGTTTTCTTCAAAAAAACTCATCAGCGATTCAAAGGTCGAGGACGACATCAACCCTTCGACTTCGGAATTTCCCAGTTTTGTTTTGGTTTGACCTTCGAATTGGGGATTGGAAATTTTGACGCTGATGACCGCGGTCAACCCTTCGCGGGTATCGTCGCCGGAAATGGTTTCATTTTTCAGCAAATTTTTATTTTTAGCGTACTGATTGATGGCGCGGGTTAAGGCGGAGCGAAAACCGGTTAAATGCGTTCCTCCCTCGGAGGTATTAATATTATTGGCGAAGCTGAACACATTTTCGGTATAACTGTCGTTGTACTGCAGCGCCACCTCCATCTCGATGCCTTCTTTTTCTTTCTGAAAATACACAACCTTTTTATGCAAAGGTTCTTTGTTGGTCGAAAGATACTCGACGAAAGAAACAATGCCTCCTTTAAATTGAAAGATGGATTCTTTTTCTTTCTCGCCGCGCTTGTCGATGAGTTTGATGAGCAGCCCTTTGTTTAAAAAGGCGAGTTCTCGAAGGCGTTTGGCTAAAATATCGTAAGAATAAACATACGTTTCTTTAAAAATGCTCCGATCCGGCTTGAACGTCACTTTGGTGCCGGTGGTTTTGGTTTTGCCGATAACGGTAAGCTTGCTCGCCGTTTTTCCGCGCTCGTAGCGCTGGTGATAAATTTTTCCATCGCGTTTCACTTCAACTTCCAACCAATCGGAAAGAGCATTCACGCAACTCACCCCAACGCCATGAAGGCCTCCCGAAACTTTATAGGCATTGTGGTCGAATTTCCCGCCGGCGTGCAGTGTCGTCAAGACAACTTCCACTGCCGGTTTCTTTTCGGTTTTATGCATATCAACGGGAATGCCGCGCCCGTTGTCAACGACCGACACCGCTTGATTTTCGTGAATCACGACATCAATCATGTCGCAATGCCCGGCTAAGGCCTCATCAATGGAATTGTCGACGACCTCGTACACCAAATGATGCAGCCCCCTAGTAAAAGTGTCGCCGATATACATCGCCGGGCGCATACGCACCGCGTCGATTCCTTCGAGCACCTGAATCTTGGTGGCGTCGTAAGTTGCGTTATTTGGCCCGCCGGCCCTTGGTTGTTTCTGGCCCGCATCTTCTTTTGTTTCAAGATCTTGTTCGTTGTCTTTTTTCATTGGACCTTCCCTATTTTAAATTGAATATTCTTGATGTCCGGAATTTCGTCCTTCAATTGTCCTAAAATTTTTTTCTTATTTAAATTCATCTGATAAAGCCAAGTGGAAGAATCCACCGCCACCGTTAAAATCCCGTCGGTAAAATCCAAAAGAACGTTGTGCTGTGCCATTTTAGCATCAATAACATTCTGCCAAATTCGCTGGATTTTGGTTTGGGTCTCGGGGATCCGCTCGGTGAGTTGTTCAAAAACCTGAGGAATAATGTCTTTAATAGATTCCATCAAATCCTCATCGGCAGCGCCAAATAAAGATAGTCCCCTAATCGAATTACCCCGGGCTTATCACTGGCCACCAATTCAAATTCAATTTTTTCTTCCGCAATATTTTTTAGCACATCAATAAGATACTGTGGATTAAAACCAACGATCAATTCCGGCCCGCCGTATTCAACGGAAATTTCTTCCCGGGATTCCCCCACATCCGGCGTTGTCTTGGAGACCACCACCTTGTCGTTAAAAACTTCAAATTTGACCGCTTGAAAATCCGGCGTGGCCAACAAGTTGGCGCGGCGAATCGCGCTTAATAAATCCTGCGTCTTTATTTTAACCTTCGGGATTGCTTCTTTAGGAATCACTTGATTGTAATTAGGAAATTCTCCTTCAATAATGCGGGTCGCGATCAAAATCCCGTTAATGTCAAACAAAACTTGATTAGTTCCGGTCACAATCGATACATTTCCAGTGTCTTTTAAATTTCTAAGGATCTCCATCGCTGCTTTTAATGGAATAATCACGGAAATGGGCTTTTCTATTGCGGTCTGGATTTTTTTTTCTATTTTCGCTAAACGCCTTCCGTCGGTGGCAACGATCCGTAGATTATTTCCGGTAATTTCAAACAAAAGACCGTTTAAAACATACCGTGACTCTTCATGCGACACCGCAAAAGAGGTTAAATGTAACATCTCTTTAAAAACTCCCTGCTCAACAAGAACAACTTCTTTATCTTTAAATTCAGGAAATTTCGGAAATTCTTCTTTAGGTAATCCGATTAATTTAAATCGGCAATTTTCCCCTTCGATATCTATTTGATTATTTTTTTTAGTCGTAATCACGGCATCCCCGGGTGGTAATTCGCGAACAATATCACTAAATCGCTTAGCCGGAATAGTTATCCCACCTTCTTCCTGGATACTCACAGGAATTTCACAAGATATACCGATATCTAAATCAGTTGTATTTAGCTTTAGGGTATTTGCTTTTGTTTCTATTAACATGTTGGATAAGATTGGCAGTGTCGCCTTAGAAGAAACAATGTTTTGGACAGCCTGAATCCCTGTTAAAAGATTTTCTTTAGTGGTTTTAATTTTCATTTAAACTAACCTCTTGTTTGGTGTTCTTCTTTTATTAAATTATAAGAGTTATCTCGTAATCGTCGTAATAGGGGTTGTGGATATTATGAACAAGTTTAAAAGTTATTGAAAAATAAAGGATTATGGGTTTTTTAGTTGTTAATGTTTTTCTAAGATGTTTTTAATTATTGTTGAATGTTTGTTATTAACTTTTCTATAGAGTTTCTTAACTCACTATCTTTTTTTAGATCTATTTCTATCTTTTTACAAGAGTACAGTACAGTTGTATGATCTTTTCCTCCAAAGGCCAGGCCGATCTCAGGTAAGGAAAGATTGGTGACTTGCCGGGAAATATACATGGCTATTTGACGTGGTAAAACAATATTTTTATTCCGTCTTTTGGCGGAGAATTCAGAAATAGAAATATTGTAAAATTGCGCCACCTTGCCTTGGATTAAGTTTATGCTGATGTTTTTTGTTTTTTCTTGGACCATATCTTTAAGAATTATTTTGGCCATATTGAGCGAAATAGGCTTTTCTTCTAATAAAGAATAAGCAACCACGCGGATCAGCGCCCCCTCCAATTCCCGGATATTGGTTTTTATTTCCTGCGCGATAAAATCCAGAACGTCATCGGGAACTTGAACCGGCTCTCGTTCAATTTTTTTTCGTAAAATGGCCACGCGCGTTTCAAAATCAGGTGGTTGAATGTCGGTGATAAGTCCCCAAGCAAAGCGGGAACTGAGTCGTTCTTCCAGATTGGAAATATCTTTGGGCGGCCGGTCGGAAGAAATGATGATTTGTTTACGGTTGTCATGAAGGGTATTGAAGGTATGAAAAAATTCTTCCTGGGTGGATTCTTTACCGGCGATAAAGTGGATATCATCAATGAGGAGAACATCAATGTTTCGGTATTTTTGGCGGAACTGATTTGTGGAACGATTTCGAATAGCGTCGATCAATTCATTTGTAAATCGTTCCGAAGAAAGATAACAGTGTTTTATTTTTGGATTATGGGCATGGATTTTGTTTGTGATCGCTTGCATGAGATGCGTTTTTCCCAACCCAACCCGTCCGTAGATAAATAAGGGGTTATAGGCCTTGGCGGGCGATTCCGCGACGGCCAAACACGCCGCGTGGGCGAAGCGATTGGAAGACCCGACGACGAAATTTTCGAACGTGAATCGAGGATTTAAGGTCGAACGCTGTTTATCTACTTCGTGAAATTCTTTTTCAAATTCAGATAGTTTATTTTGAGTCTTTTCGTTGATCAGGTGAGGATTAATGCTGAATTCAAGATGAATCTCCGAAGGCGAAATTTTATTTAATGATTCCTGAATAGAATTAAGATAATGTTCGATGATCCAGTTTTTAAAAAACACGTCCGGGGTTTCTACAATGAGGGTTTTGGAATCTTTTTCTTTCGGCTTTAATATAGAAAACCACGTGTCATAAGCGTGCAGTCCTATTTTGTTTTTTATATCTGGCTGCGCTTTTTCCCAAAGTGAGAGTAGAGTCATTGGCCGCTTTTGTTAATTACCTTACAATACTAACCTGTTTTTTATCTAACGGTTATAGAAATGTTGATAAGATATGCACAGGTTATACACAAATCTGTTAATAAAAGAATCGTCGTTGAATCGGAAATTTAGCGTATTATTGACGTTTGTATAACTAATTTTTTTAATAAATTCCAAAAAGCAAACGTCGATATACTGAATACAGTAATTTTTTTACTAAAGCAGAAGTCAGTATAACAAAGAAATTTTTCATTTCAATCTTATTTTTTTGTTTTCCTGTCTTCCTTGAAATTATTATTGGTAAGTTAAGGAGAGATAGTAAATGTCTTGACTAAGCTTCAACGTATGTTATAATTTTGCCCATGAAAAAGCATTTAAAAACACCCACAAATATTAAAGGGAAAAGAGTGCATGGTTTTCGTCGAAGAATGAAGACCGCCAATGGCCAAGCTGTTTTAAAAAGACGCCGCCTTAAAGGCCGAAAAAGACTGAGCGTTTAGTAAGCTTTTCCCATGGCCAAGATCATTTCCTCCATAATAAATTCGTATCAAAAAATAAGTCTATTCTTTCCCCGGACATGTCGGTTCTACCCTTCCTGTTCCAATTACGCTTTAGAGGCGCTAAAGAAATACGGTGTTTGGAAAGGAATGGGAGTTGTTCTTTTCCGCATTATACGATGCTCGCCTTTTTCCCGGGGAGGATACGATCCTGTAAGGTAATTTTAATATGGAAAAAAGAACTTTATTAGCTATTATCTTATCTTTATTTGTTTTATTTATTTATACTGAATTATCCCCCAAGCCTTTCCGTCCAGAAAAGGCAAAAATAACACAAAATATTGATAATAAAGAGGTAATGAATAATCCGGAGGTTTCTGTCCAGAGTAAAAATTTGGTCCAGGCAGCAGTGCCTATGACTCCGGCGGTTAATGAAAGTATTTCCACTCTTGAATCCGATTCTTTTTTGATAGAGTTTTCCAATATTGGGGGAAAATTAAAAAAAGTTTCTTTAAAAAAATTCAATTATTCTCCTCCCGTGACAGATTTGGCATCTCTTGAGGAATTTGAGAATGCTGTTTTTAAAATAGAAGATCATACAAAATCAAGTATTACTTATGCTTACGATGACAAACAATTTTTTGTCCGAAAAATTTATAAAATTACAGATAGCTATTTGATTTCGGCGAATATTTCCTTTTTGGACAAATTAAAAATGTCCAAAAAGGAAAATTTTAAAATTACTGCCTTCCGTTTTAATCCGATCAGTCTGGACAATACAAAGAACCTACCGGAAAACTATCAAACGGAAAAAAGTTTACTAGAGTATTCTATCTCAACCCCTAATGGAATTTTTAGGAAAACAGGTGCCTTTGAATTTAAATTAAATGAAACTGCTGAAAAAGCAGAACCGGTCAATTGGACGGGTTTTAGAGACAGATATTTTTGCATGATTGTTAAACCCGAATATTCAATTGAAAGATATTCGATACAATATTTGAATAAATATGACCTCGCGTTGAAATTGACGCAAAATACCGCAAATCAATATAATGTAACAGGTTATAAAATATTTAATTCTAAAATTTTCGTTGGTCCACAAGATTATAAATTGCTAAAGAATTACAAGCTTAATTTTGAGCAGATTATGAACTTCAAGATCGGCGGATTTATGGATATTTTGACTTTTGGGATGACAGACGCAATTAGTAAAATAATCATTAATGTTTTGAACTTTGTTCATGGCATTATTCCCAATTGGGGTGTTTGTATTGTGTTTTTGGGTCTTTTTATATTTGGAATTACCTATCCGTTAACTTTAAAAAGCATGTCTTCCATGAAAAAAATGCAGTTGCTACAGCCAGAAATCAATAAAATTAGAGATAAAAATAAAGATAATCCTCAAAAAATGAATAAAGAAATGATGGAGTTATATAAAAAACATCGTTTTAATCCTTTTGGTGGTTGTTTGCCCATGTTTTTGCAGATGCCCATATTTATTTCTTTGTATCAGGTTTTGTGGCGTTCTTTTAGCTTTAAAGGAGCTGGATTTTTGTGGATTAAGGATTTGTCTGAGCCGGATCGATTATTCATTTTGCCGTATTCGCTGCCTTTTTTTGGGAATGAGATTAATATGTTGCCGTTCTTGGTGATGATATTGATGTTTTTTCAGCAGAAATTTTCATTAAAATCGATGTCTACTGCGGATCCTAGTCAAGCCGCTCAGCAAAAGATCATGGCTAGGGTTGTTCCTCTTATGATCGGTGTATTGTTTTATAAAGTGGCGAGCGGCCTAGCCTTATATTTTTCAACATTTTATTTCTTATCTACGCTTATGCAGTGGAAGATGTCAAAAAGCGCTTAAGTCAAAGAGAGCAATTTTTTAGCAGTGCGGGATGTGAAAATATGGATAAAAATAAGAAAAGTATAGAAATAGAAGGTAGTACAGTAGAAGATGCGATAAAAAAGGCTTTAAAGTTTTTTAATGTTTCACGTGAAGCATTGACAGTGAAAGTGGTCTGCGAAGAAAAACGGGGATTGTTTGGAATGGCAGGATCTAAGCCAGCGAAGATTAAAGTAACGCTCAAAGAAGAAAAGTGATTTTTGACTATGGGCAAGATCATTTCAATCTGCAATCAAAAAGGAGGCACAGGCAAGACAACAACAGCGGTCAATTTGTCTTCCGTTGTTGCTTTAATGGGGAAAAGTGTTTTATTAGTTGATCTCGATCCTCAGGGAAATGCCACTAGCGGTGTTGGAATAAACAAAAATACTATAGAGAAGTCTGTTTATGATGTTCTGCTGACGAAAGCGACGATTAAAGAAGCTTTGCAAAAAAGTCAAATCAACGGCTTAGACATTGTTCCTTGTAATATAAATTTGACAGGGGCTGAAATTGAGCTGGTCGGGGCATTATCGCGAGAGACAAGATTAAAAAAAACTTTAGCGGAAATAGTGGAAGAGTACGATTTTGTTTTTATTGATTCACCGCCTTCTTTAGGGCTATTGACTTTAAATGCGCTTGTCGCCAGCGATTCAATTCTTATCCCAATTCAATGTGAGTTTTACGCATTGGAGGGAGTTTCTCAGCTGGTCAATACAATTAATCTAATTAAGGAAAGCCTTAATTCAAATCTAATTATTGAAGGTGTTTTGTTGACCATGGCCGATTTCAGAACCAATTTAACCGACGAGGTGATAACGGAGATTAAAAATTATTTTAAAGATAAAGTATATAAAACAATCATTCCTCGAAATATTAAATTAGGAGAGGCTCCTAGTTTTGGGAAGCCGATTATTTTGTATGACAAACATTCGATTGGTTCTAAGAAATATGAGGAATTTGCGCAAGAGTTTCTTTCTTTTCAGGGTGAAAAATCTATTCACGTAGAAAGTGTTAACTCTTCGCAGGGAATGGTTTAAAACATTTTTATGTCGAATGTAAGGAGGGAAAAATGGAAAGTCGTGCCTTAGGAAAAGGATTGTCTGCTCTTATCCCGGAGAAAAGCGCTACTTCGAAATCCGAAACGGTCACGCAGGTAAAGGTTTCTGATATTAGTGAAAATTCTTTGCAGCCGAGGACTAATTACGATGATGAAAAATTGACAGAATTAATTTCTTCCATCAAGGAAAAAGGAGTTTTACAGCCGATCTTGGTTCGTCCCAAAGGCACAGGATTTGAGGTGATTGCGGGAGAACGTCGTCTTCGGGCAGTGAAGGCTTTAAAGATAGAGCAGGTCCCGGTTATTATTAAGGAAGTGAACGATCAAGAGGCTTTGGTCTTAGCGCTGGTTGAAAATATTCAGCGTCAAGAGTTAAATGCGATAGAGGAAGCCCAGGCTTTTCAGCGGTTGATTAGCGAATTTAATTTTACGCAAGATGCTGTTGCACAATCAGTTGGAAAGAATCGTTCAAGTATAAGCAATATTGTGCGGCTGTTAAAATTGCCGCCAGAGATTCAAAAAAGCGTTTTTGATGGAATTTTGTCGGAAGGACACGCCCGCACCTTGCTCGGCGTTGAGAATGTCCAGGAACAAAAGAAGCTTTTTGAACAGACGGTTGCTCGGCAATTATCGGTTAGAGAATTAGAAAATTTAGTGAAGTACGGCGTCAAGGGTGGCCATCGCGGGAAAAAGAAATCATCTTCAAGAGATACTCATCTTATTGTAATAGAAGAAGATATGCAAAAAACATTAGGGACAAAAGTCAGAATTATGGCACAGAAAAAAAGGGGAAAGATCATCATAGAATATTATTCCCCCGATGACCTTGAAAGAATAACAAGAATTATTAAAAAATGAAGGCGTTGATATGATTAAAGGAATGACTGGTTTTGGGTGTGGACAATTATCCGTTGAAAAAATTAAAGGGATCTCGGAGATCAAGAGCCTTAATCATCGCTATTTGGACATTAGTTTTTTTCTGCCCGCAGGGTTTTCTTCTCTTGAATCTAAGATAAGAGAAATTGTCCAAAAATCCATTGAGCGAGGAAAAGTAACGGTTTCTGTTAAAATAACCCATAAGCCCCAGGAGACCCCGGACTTTAACAAAGATGCGATTAAGAAATATTTAAAGCATACCGAAGCGCTTAAAAAGGAGTTTGGTTTTGTTGATCAATTAACTTTGTCGGATTTGATTAAACTTCCCGGGGTGGTTGAATCCAAGGAAACGCAGTTAAGCCCAGAATTTTTATGGCCGGCCATTGAAAAAAGCATTGTGCGCTCCTTGAATGAATTAAATGACATGCGTAAACGCGAGGGCCGCAGTCTGTGCGCCGATGTGACGGATAAACTCCGACGGATGTTATTGGAAATAAAAAAGATTCAACGTCGGGCCCAAGAGATTTTGAAAGAAAAAAAAGGAAAGCTGACGAACGAAGAATTTTCTTCTTTTCAAAAAAGCAATGACGTTAATGAAGAATTATCCCGGTTAATTCATTATATTGAAGAATTCAAGTTGTTGCTAAAAACGGATATCGCCGTCGGAAAAAAATTAGATTTTATCGCCCAAGAAATGCAAAGAGAAACGAATACCGTTGGATCGAAACTGCAGGACAAAATTGTTTCCAGCGCCGTCATCGCGCTTAAAAGTAAAATCGAAAAGATCCGGGAACAATCTCAAAATATAGAATAAACGATATGCCTAAGGGCAAAATTATTATTATTTCGGGCCCTTCGGGTTCCGGTAAAACAACGCTGCATAAAAAATTGCTCGCCAGCAAGAAACTTAGGGCCAAGCTGGTCAAATCCATATCTGCCACAACGCGGCCGAGACGTTCAGGAGAAAAAAACGGCCGCGATTATTTATTTTTAACCCAAAAACAGTTTTTGGACAAAATCCGGAAAGGATATTTTTTAGAATGGCAGAAGGTGTTCGAGCAGTACTACGGAACTCCCAGAAATTACGTTGAGAAACTGCTTAAAAAAGACAAGAATGTTTTATTGTGCATTGATGTGAAAGGGGCTACGGTTGTTCGTCGAGCGTGCCCGGAGGCGGTCACCATTTTTATTAAAGCCCCGTCGTTACCGGTATTGAAAAAACGTTTGATGGCCAGGGGATCAGAGAGCACGGAAGATTTGCGTCTTCGGCTCAAGACCGCCCGCCAAGAATTATTGGAGGCAAAAAAGTATAAGTATGTTATTGTGAATGACGATTTAAAGCGCTCTTTAAAAGAGCTGGAGTCCGTGGTAAGTCTTGAAATTGACAACTACAGAAACATGTGATATATAGATAAACTCAAAAATTTCAGCATCGTTACGTCCGAGGGAAATTCCACAAGGAGGAAGAAATATGGGTTATCAACCTTTAGAAAAATTATTACCGAAAGCAAATTATAGTATTTATAAATTGGTTTGTATGGCCGCAAAACGGGCCAAAGAATTGGCGGACGGAAGTCCTCATCTGATCGAGATCTCCTCCTCTGCTAAAACAGCGACGGTTGCTCTGGAGGAAATCCTCGCCGGCAGAGTTGTTATGAAAGAAGTTGCGGATCAGTTCGATCCCGCGCAGAAAAAGAAACTCATCAAAGCCGATAAAAAAGAAAAAAGCGAACAAGAAGAAAAGGTCGTACAGGAGCAGGGTGTCTAAAAATAAGAAAATTCTTTTAGGCGTGACCGGCAGCATTGCCGCATACAAATCAGCTGATCTTATTCGTCGTCTCACCGAGCTGGGGCATCGGGTAACGGTTATGATGTCGAAAGAAGCTGAAAAGTTTGTTACTCCTTTGACGCTGGGAAGTCTTTGCGGCGAGAAGGTTCATCGCGACCTGTTTGATGAGGACGCCTGGCGCATGAGCCATATTTCTTTGGCCAAAGAAACAGATGTCTTTTTGATTGCTCCCGCGACCGCCAATGTCATTGGCAAAATTGCCAACGGCCTCGCCGATGATTTAATAACCTGCACTGCGATGGCAACCAAGGCCAAAATAATCATCGCCCCCGCCATGAACGATCAAATGTTTAAAAATAAAATTGTTCAGGAAAATTTAAAAAAACTTAAAGCGTTGGGAATAAATTTCGTTTTGCCCGTTGAAGGAAAGCTTGCCTGCGGCAGTTTTGGTGAGGGACATTTGGCGGACGTGGAAGATATTGTGAACGCGGTATAAAAGATTTATGGCGCGGTACCCAAGTAGAAAGGGAGCAGTCTGCAAAACTGCGATGCATGGGTGCGATTCCCATCCGCGCCTC
>Ga0209515_10006189_pt1 | contig 15035 bp, 12 predicted proteins | sample Subgroupgradi54m_FD_187454 | JGI IMG/M metagenome (GOLD analysis project Ga0209515, IMG submission 187454) | Subsurface groundwater microbial communities from S. Glens Falls, New York, USA - GMW60B uncontaminated upgradient, 5.4 m (SPAdes)... ...
AGCAGCGCTGCGCGCTGCAAAATCCAGGAAATCCCGAATTATTCCGGCACGAAGTGCCGTTTTAGCAGCCTGCCGGGAAATGACGGCCGTCATCGTGTAGAATTTTGGATCTGGATACGTCATGCTTATTGCAAGTCCGACAGGCTGCTAGCCTGCATAGTTCACACTCCAACTGCTTTTGTTCGTGTGTTCGCGGATGCCCGCAGCGGAAATCGTGGACGAACGAGACATCGAGTCATCCCAGCCAGGCAGCAATTTTAGCTTATTTCAATTCACAACGTCCTCACTCGCCCGCTGGGGTGGAAGTGAGGGCCGGCACATCTGAATCCAGTCTGCCGGGCTTGGCACCCGACACGGCGGAGGCGGTGGCATGCTTCTTCAGCGCCCCGCCGGGATTGACGAGGTTCGCGGTGACGAAGATCAGGAGATTGCGCTTTTGGGTGCTCTCACCGCGGCTCCGAAAGAGCCGCCCGATGCCGGGCAGGCTTCCGATCACCGGCACCTTGTCGCTCACCTTTTTGACGTCTTCGCGGGTCAGCCCGCCCATGACGAGCGTCGCGCCGTCCCAGATCGTCACCTTCGTCGTCACCTCCCGCACGGCGAAGATTGGCTGGAAGAATCCCGAGGGCACGGTGACGGTCGTGCCGCCGGACACAGCGACACTCTGCCCGCCGTATTCCACAAAGCCCTCGAACTCGGTCACCTTGGGGTTCAGGTCGAGGCTGATGCTATTGTCGTCCTCCTCGACGGTGGGCGTCACCTTGAGCTCCACGCCGACGTTGCGCATGGTGAATTCCTGCGGCGTGCCGGCGGTGATGGCGACGCCGGCGGAGCCGCCGCCGCTGGCGCTGCCCGTGCCGACCTGGCTCTGCACCTGGCCGAAGGACTGCGGATAGCGCAATTCCTGCGCGACCGTGATCGTGGCCTGGCTGCCCGAGAGCACGGTGAGTTTCGGCGCGCTCAACAATTCCGTGCCGCTCTTCTGCGAAAGCGCGCGCACCACGGCGTTGACGTCGAACTCGCCCAGGATGCCCGTGATCGTCGCCAACGGGCTGGCGGCCAGGCCGAGATTGTTCGTGCCCGGGATGGCCGGCGGGTGGTTCACGATCGGAAGATTGATTTCGTCGGTCACGGCGGTGCCGCCATCGGAAGTCTCGATCACTCCCCGCGGCCGGATGATGCCGCCCTGGACCCCGCTCGAGCTGCTGTTGAATGCCGCACTGAGCGAGCGATTGCTGGTGACATAGTCGGTCACCCGGGCGCCGCTGTGCTGCGTGGCTTTCTTGGCGATGTTCCACTGCAGGCCGAGTTCCTCGAGCGCGCCCTGCTGCACTTCCATGAACTTCGCCTCGATCTCGACCTGCCGCACCTCGTGGTAACGGCTCAAAATGTTCCGGATCCTCTCGAGGTTGCGCGGCGTCTGCGTGGCGATCAATTGCGAGCCGTCGAAGGCCAGGCTGCTGCCCGCCACGCTCTCGAAGCCCACGCCCGCCAGCTGGAGGAAATTGCGGATCGCCTGTCCCTCCCCTTCCACGCTCATGGGCGGCGGCGGCCGGCCGCCACCGGCCAGCGGACCGGCTTCCGCGCTTGCGGCCCGCGGGCCGCCCTGACCCGTCATGCGCAGGACGGTCGAACGCGACACGGGGAAAAACCTGGTTTCCAAGACCGATTGATCGCCGCCCGGGCGGACCACAACCGTGTCGGCCTGCACCTCGTATTGGTAACCGGCCGAGTCCGCGATCAAATCGAGCACGCGCTTCAGCGGCAGGTTGCGCAGCGTGATATTGATCATCGGACCGGGACCCGCCCGGTCGAGCAGCACGATGTTAACCCCCTTTGGCACGGTGCCGGTCTGGTCGAATTCCTCGGAGACGACGCTGAGCGTGTTGACCACCCGGTTCAGCTCCATACCGGTGAAATTCACGGTCGGCAGCACAATGCGCTCGAGTTTTTCCAGCAAGGGAGACGCCCTGCCCGGCATTGCCCCGGCCGGCCGGCTCTCCCCGGAGGGACCCGGGCGCTGCCACGCATCGCTGACCGCCTGGATCATTTGCGCGCTCGTATTCTCGCGGGCGGCGTTTTCACCGGCGATGCGCGCCAGGAAATATCTTGCCTCGCCATTGTCCGCGTCCAGCGCCTCGACCCGATGGAAAGTCGCCAAGGCGGCGGCGGCATCCCCGGCCAGATACTGGCTGCGTCCGCGGGCGGCGATCGCCCTGGCCTCGTCGATCGCAGAAGCGGAGGGTGACGGCGCCGCCGACGCGAGCGAGGTCCACAGGCAAATCAAGCCCAGCAGCAGTGCGGGGTGCGATGATGGTTTCATAAGCGTGAGGTTGGATTTGGCCGACGTGTCAGAGGGAAGCCGTTCTCACGGCGTGCCACGCGTGGCCAAAGCGCCGGCCGCGCGATCGGAAAATTCAGTCCAGGCGACCTGTTCGCCATTGGGGGCAAGCGGTCGGATCATCACCGCCACCGGCGTGCCGGTGAGCTTTCGCGCCCGACTGTCGAGCACCACGTCGGCGCCGGTCCGCTCGTCGTGCAGGACGGCAAATGCCATCACGTCGTGGACCGGCCAGGCATCATCGTGTTCGACGGGAACTTTCCTCACCTCGAAGGCCGTGAGGGTAAGACCGAGGCTCTCAAAATGATGGCCTGGGCGGGCCAGGAGGGTTCCGGACTTTGGCGGACTGACAAAGAGCGCGACATAGTTCCCTGGCGCTCCGAAATAACCAGTCAATTGCAGCGGATATGGATCCGCTTTTACCCCGAGCAATTCCGGGCCGAACCCGGCATCGTTCCCTTCCAAGGGTCGCGATGGAACCGCCGTGAAGGACCGGGCGGAAGCATCGTGGAAAATCCCGGGCGGCGTGAATAGCTCGTATACCCAATCCCTGCCGGCGGATTGCGCCGGCGCCGGGGGCCAGTCGGCCATGCCCGCCTCCGGCAATGGCTGATCGCCAGGCGCATAGGTCGTTCCGCTGAGTTGTGGCGCCACCATCGATGCGCGCAACCGGCGGACGCCCGCCTGCTGCTGTCGCAGCCAGATGACGCTCACCCCGAGCGCAACCAGCATCACCGCCAGCAGAATCCTGTCAGGATGATTTCGCAGCAGCCATTTCACAGGACGGGCTCCTTCATCGGCACGGCCGGTCGAACCACCTCCACAACGATCGTGAACTTGGATGGATTTTGCGCGACCAGCGGCGTCGGCGCGGAGACCCCGGAAGCCGGACGGGCGTGATCGGTCCCCTGGGTGGTGGCCGCCACCGCAGACACCGGCTCAACGTCCACGCTGCGCACTATCACCAGCGGTTGGCCGGCAGCCAGCGTGCTGAGGAATGTCCGCAACGTGCGGGTCTGGCCCGTGAACTCCAACTGGAAAGCATCGCCGTCCAGACGACCGCTCGCGTCACGCAACGCTCGCCGCTTGAACTCAAAATAGTCCGCGGGCAGACCATTGCCCGGCGGCATGCCGGCCGCCTCCGGCTGGCCGCGTTGCGCCGGGAGCTGTGGCCGCTCGCGCCGCACAGCCAGCAACGAATGAGGGCGCGACTCGATCAGCGCCTCCACCAGGCGTTGCCCCACCATGCGCTGCCGGAAGACCGCTGGAATCAGGTCCGCCGTGGGTCCGGCGTTGGCGTAGGAGGCGAACCCAAAGCACTCCTCCGGCCGGATCGCCACGTGCGCTTGGGTGGCCAGCTCGCGCGCCTGCCTCACAAAACCAGCGATGTCGAAGTAGAGTTCGCTGGGGTTTTCCGGCAGCGGAGCCGACAGGTCGCCATCGGTCAGCATGGCCGCGCGCATCGCCACGACCGTTTCCCCGGTTTTTGCCAGCTCGCGGGCGATGGCCTGTTCATTCTCTTCGGTCAGCGCCGGCGAATGCCCGCCCAGCCGGTCACGCTCTTGTTTCCTGATTTCCAACACCGCCAGCGCGCGCCCGGCGCCTTCCCGGCTGCGCCAACCGAGCCACGTCTCCCCCGTAAGCAACGCCGAGAGGAGAACAATCGCAGAGATAACGAGTGAGTTTTCCTTGGGCCAATTCATGGAAACAGGGTGGTGTTTGGTGATTTCGATTGCTGCTAGGCGTTGAAAATTCAGAGCGGGTGCTGTGCGTCGACCACGAGCACGAAGTCGAACTTCAGGATGCCGGGTTGCCCGACATCGAAGCGTTCGGCCTCGATGGCCGCGACAAAGGGCGAGTCCACCAGGCGGGAGAACAGCGCCTGGACCCGCTGGCGGGCGTCGGGAGCACGCGTGTCACCCGGGCCGGCCCGGTCGAGCATGCGGCCGGAGACGGATAGTTTGGCCGGTCCGCCGGCCGCTGCCGGAATGAACTGCAGACGGTCCAGCCAGACATCCTCGATCTGGACCAAACGGCCTTGCAGATCGGCCAGCAGATTGAGCCAGCTGGAACGCTGCGCCCGGGCACCGTGCAGTTGGAGCAGTTCGAGACGAAGATCGTCAAGTTGCCGGAGCTGGGACCGAAGCCGCGCCTCGCGTACGCGCAGTGGGGCGATCGCCCGCTCGATTGCGGCGGTCTTGCGCTGCGCTTCCGTCGTCAGGCTGCGAAAATGAGCGATCGGAAGAACAAGGGCCGCCATCGCCAGGGCCGCCGCCATCGCCAGCCAGGGGAGACGACGTCGGAGTTTTTCGCGGCCCAGCCGTTCCGGCGGGAGCAGGTTCAGGAAACGCCGGGCGCATTGTCCGCCTATGGCGGCGCCACCGATCAGATCGGTCAGGACAAGCGATTGCGCGACGATGTCGGAACGTTGCACGTCGCAACCCATGGTCACGGCGTTGGAAACATCCAGCCAGGCTACGGGCAACTTGAGTTTGACGATCAACGCCTCGGCCAGCCCGGCGATTCCGGCGCAGCCACCGGTCAAATGGATCCGGGTGGGACCGGCAAAGTTGCTCTGCCGGCCAAAATACAGCGTCGTGCGCGAAATTTCCCGCACCAGGTGCGTGGCGAACAGTTCGGCTCCGCCACCCTGGCCGCCGGCGTCCGGCACGGACAACCCGTCGCCGCCCAAGGCGAGAGTGCGAATGGCAAAGCGATCCGGCTCGATCAACAACAACGTCGTCGAGCGCGCGCCCAGATTGAGCACCAACTCGCATTGCCGCAACACCGGGTGGACCTGCCTGAAGGCCGCCAGGGTCGCCAGCGGCGAGGGCACGACAAGGCGCGGGGCGAAACCGGCCGCCTGCACGGCCGCGCAGAGCCGCCGGACGCTTTCGAGCTTGGCCGCGGCCAGCAACACATCGGGACCGCCTGATTCCATGCTGTCCCAAACGACGTCGTGGAGCGGAAAAGGAATGCCTTGGGCGGCCTCGAAGCGGACCACTTGCTCGCGCTTGGCCGCGGTGACCGGCGGAACCTTGATGAATTTCGTCAGAACCGCATGGGGCGGGAGAATGACCACGGCCGGGCCGGACGCTCGCAGCCGCGTCCGCAGGACAAGCAGACTTTGACGCGTTTGTTCCAGCCAGGCGCCATCGGCGGGGGCCGGCCCGAATTTTTCCACGGCGAATCCATCAAGCTGCGTTCCGGCTCCCCGACGGGTGAAAACGCCCAGAGCAGTCCGGCTGCTGCCACAATCGAGGATGATCGCTCGCGATAAAAACATAACGGGTTCGAAAAGATTTCGGCCCGTTGCAGATTTGTTTGCCGGACTTCGGGCAAAGGTCACGCTCTTTTTTCCAATGCAAAAGGCACTGCCCTACAAAATCAGCGTCCTGGTTTTCATCGAAAATGCCGCCGGCGAACTGCTGCTGATGTTGCGCGCCAAGCAGCCCAATCTCGGGGTCTGGTCGCCCATCGGCGGCAAGCTCGAGATGGCGACCGGCGAATCGCCCTTCGAATGCGCCGCGCGCGAGACCCTCGAGGAAACCGGCCTCGGCATCCAGCCGGATGATCTGCACCTGTTTGCCATGATCGCGGAGAAGGCCTACCAGGGCGATACGCATTGGCTGATGTTCCTCTTTCGGTGCAAGAAGCCGATCGACCGGCTGCCGGCCGACATCGCGGAAGGCAGCTTCGCCTTCTTCTCGCGGGAACAAATTCGCGAATTGCCGATCCCGGAGACCGACAAAGCGGCCCTATGGCCGATTTTTGACCAATATCGGGACGGATTCGTGGCTTTGAAGGCTGATTGCGGACGCTCCCCGATCAAGGTCACCGTCGAGCAAATCACCGGTCAGTTGTAGGGCCGGATCGCTGATCCCGCCTCTTTCCCCTCGCGGCGAGGTCAGCGACCCCGCCTAAACCAAAATTGACGAACAGGCTTTTCGGCGTTGGGTGACACAACTTTCGCTTGTCATCGCTCGTTTTTCCCTGAAAGACGGAAGGCTGCGTCCACGTATTGCTTCAAACTCAAACCATTTCCTGTGACCAAGAAACCCATGCTGCCAAAAAAGACCGAAGTCGGCTCTGCGAGCTATGATGTGCGCCAAGCCCCGATCAATGCCAAGCTGGGAGCGGACGATAAAATCGCACTTTACCGCGACATGGTCCGAATCCGCCGGTTCGAGGAGCGCTGCCTCCGCAGTTATCAGCAGGGAAAGATCGGCGGTTTCCTCCATTTGTATATCGGCCAGGAGTCGATTGCGGTCGGGTGCGCGTCGGTCATGAACGAAAATGACCACATCATCACGGCCTATCGCGATCATGGCCATGGCCTGGCGGTCGGCATGGGGATGAACGAGATGATGGCCGAAAATTACGGCAAATACACGGGTTGCTCCAAGGGCAAGGGCGGCTCGATGCACTACTTCGACCCGTCGCGGAATTTCTGGGGTGGCCACGGCATCGTGGGCGGCCAGGTTCCGCTCGGCACCGGGATCGCCTACGCCCTGAAATACAAGGGTCTCAAGGGCGCTTGCATGACCTTCATGGGCGACGGCGCGGTCAACCAGGGCGCGGTTCACGAATCCTACAACCTGGCCGCACTCTGGGCGCTGCCGGTCGTCTTCATCATCGAAAACAACGGCTATTCGATGGGCACCAGCCAGGAGCGCTCATCCGCCGGCCCGAGCCTCGCGCAGCGGGCCGAGGGTTACGGCATGAATTGGGACATTGTCGAAAACGGCCACGACGTCCTCGAGGTGCGCGACAAGGTGAGCCGGGCCCTGAAGCTCGCGCACGAGAAATCCCTGCCGAGCATCCTCGAGATCCGCACCTACCGCTATCGCGGACACTCGGTGGCCGATCCCGACACCACTTACCGCGACAAGAAGGAGATCGAAGCCTACAAGACGACCAAGGATCCTCTCATGGTTTTCCAGAACACGCTCGTCGCCGAAAAGATCCTGACCGACGAACTCGTCCAGAAAATCGACGAGTCGGCCCGGGCCGAGGCCGAGACTTCGGCGCAGTTTGCCGAGCAGAGTCCCTATCCGACCGTCGAGGACATCAAGAAGGACGTCTATTGGGAAGTCGACAACCCCGCCGACCGGAAATCCCAGGGCGCCCTTTTCTTCGACTGAGCCCCCTGCACACTACTCGCTACTCACTACTTTCCGCCCATGCCTGTCATCACCTACCGCGAAGCCCTCCGGGCCGCCATGTCCGAGGAAATCGAGCGCGATCCGAACGTCGTCCTGATGGGCGAGGAAGTCGCCCAGTTCAACGGCGCCTACAAGATCTCCGAGGGCATGCTGGCCAAATACGGGCCCAAACGCATCGTCGACACCCCGATCAGCGAGGCCGGATTCATCGGCCTCGGCATCGGCGCCGCCATGCTTGGCCTGCGCCCGGTGATGGAGCTGATGTTCTTCAGCTTCTACACGGTCGCGTTCGACCAGATCTTCAACAACGCCGCCAACATCCGCTACATGTCCGGCGGCCTCATCAACTGCCCGATCGTGCTGCGCGGCCCGGCCAACGGCGGCACCAACGTCGGCGCCACCCATTCGCACACGCCCGAATCCATCGCCGCCTACCATCCCGGCATCAAGGTCGTCGTCCCTTCCAACGCCTACGATGCCAAGGGGCTCATGAAGTCGGCCATCCGCGACAACGACCCGGTGATGTTCATGGAAAACACGCTCCTTTACGGGGAAGCCTGCGAGGTGCCGGACGGCGACTACCTCGTTCCTCTCGGCCAGGCCAAGGTCATGCGCGAGGGCACCGACATTTCCATCATCGGCCATGGCCGCGCCATCCAGATGGCCCTCAAGGCCGCCGAACTCCTCAAGCACAAGCACAACGTGAATGCCGAGGTGATCGACCTGCGCTCGATCCGGCCGCTCGATGAGGAGACGATTCTCAACTCGGTCAAAAAAACCAATCGCGCCCTGTATGTCGAGGAGTCCAAGCCCTTCTGCTCGGTGGGCGCCATGGTGGCCTGCATCATCTCCGACAAGGCCTTCGACTATCTCGATGCCCCCGTGAAACGACTCACTTCAATCGATGCGCCGGCGATCTACTCCCCCCCGCTTGAAAAACTCCAGCTCCCCAGCGTCGACCGCATCCTCCAGGCCGCCCTCGACACGCTGAAATGAAGTAGCGAGTGGTGGGTAGCGAGTAGCGAGCATGACTGTGAAACCACCCACCGCTCGAGCCAAGACCCTCTTTCCGCTCCCACTCACTCCATAACCCGCGAAGCTGGCTACTCACTACCCGCTACTCGCTACTCACTACTTCTCTTCATATGGCCGACATCATCGACATGCCCAAACTCAGCGACACCATGACGGTGGGCACGCTGGTCAAATGGCTCAAAAAGGAAGGCGACGCCGTCAAGGCCGGCGACATGCTCGCCGAGGTCGAGACCGACAAGGCCACGATGGAACTCGAGTCGTTCTTCACCGGCACGCTGATCAAGATTTTCGCCGAAGCCGGTTCCCAAGTCGCCATCGGCGCCGCGCTGTGCGCCATCGGCAAGCCCGGCGAAGCGGTCGACGCCCCGGCGTCCGCGGCTCCGTCCACCCCCCGGAAGGCGGAGGACGGCGGACAAAAAACGGAATCCCAGGCAGCGGATGCACCCGCCACCGCTGTTTCCGTCGCTCCACCGCCGCCGGCACCTGTGGCCGCCCCTGCAGCCGGGGTCGCTGACCCCGGCCCGGCCTCATCGAGGCCGGTTACATCAACGCCCGCCCCGGCGGCCAATCCGCCCTCCGCCACCGCCACTGCGCAATCGGCGGAGCGCCTGAAAATCTCCCCTCTTGCCCGCAGGATTGCCGCCGACCAAAAGGTCGATGCGACTCGCGTCACCGGCACGGGCCCGCACGGCCGCATTGTCAAAGCCGACATCCTTGCCGCCGCGGCCAATCCATCCCTTCTCAAATCACCCGCGCCGGCTCCTTCAGGTCTCAGCTCTCAGGCTTCAGGTTTCTCCAGGTCCGGCCCCATCCAGCAGGACCGCATCGTCGCCGCCAGCAACATGCGGGCAACGATCGCCAAGCGCCTGCTCGAGGCCAAGACGAGCATCCCGCATTTTTATCTGGAAATCGAGGTCGACGCCGAGCCGCTCCTCGCCGTTCGCACCCAGCTTAATACCGCGTTCGAGAAGGAAGGCGTGAAGCTCTCCGTCAACGATTTCGTCCTCAAAGCCAGCGCCGAGGCCCTGCGCCGCGTCCCGGGCGTCAACGCGTCCTGGACCGGCACGGGCATCCAGTATCACGGCGCCGCGCACGTATCCTTCGCCGTCGCGATCGAGGACGGCCTGATCACGCCGGTCATCCGCGACACGCACACGAAGTCGATCTTCGCCATCAGCGCCGAGGCCAAGCCGCTCGGCAAGCGCGCCAAGGAGAAAAAGCTCAAGCCCGATGAATTCACCGGCGGGACCTTCTGCGTGTCCAACCTCGGCATGATGGGCATCGAGCGTTTCTCGGCCATCATCAACCCGCCCAATGCCGCGATCCTCGCCGTCGGCACCACCGTCACGAAACCCGTCGTCAAAAACGGCTCGATCGTCGTCGGCCAGACGATGGTGCTGACCCTTTCATGCGACCACCGGGTGGTGGACGGCGCCCTCGGCGCGCAATTCCTCGCCGCGCTGAAGGACCTGCTGGAAAAGCCGGCGCTGTTGTTGGTCTGAAGTAAAAACTTTCTGCCGAAGTCGGGACGGCTCTGGTTTCCAAGAAGAATGCCGTGACCAGCAGCTCAGGGTTCGGCGCGCGAGCGCGCATCGGCATCGATCAGCGCCTTCAGCGCCTCGAGGCTGGATTTCGCGCGCGCCTTCGCGGCGGGCAGGTCCGCCGCGGATTTGACCGGTTCCTGCGCGAACAGGTAGAATTTCATCTTCGGCTCCGTGCCGCTGCCGCGCGCGGCAAACGAGTAGCCATTCGCCAGCGTGACGAGATACAAATCCTGGGACGGGATGAGCTCGCCGTCGGCATCGTGGAATTCCTCCCGACCGAAGTCCTGGAACCTCGTCACCCTGGTCTCGCCGAAGGCCGTGGGCGGCTGGGCGCGATAGGTTTCGAGGATGCGACTGATCTTCGCCGCCCCGCTGGCGCCCTCGTAGTAGATGTTGATGACGCCCTCGAGGAAGAAGCCGTATTTCAGGTAGATCTCGTCGAGATACTCCGGGACGGTCAGACCGCGCGATTTTACCCAGGCGCAGAGTTCGGCGAACATCAAGCACGCCGCGTTGCCATCCTTGTCGCGCACCAGATCGTTGGGCAGATAGCCGTAGCTTTCCTCGCTGCCGAAAAGATAGAAGGTGCTGTGCTGCTGCAGCAGTTCGGCCCGCTGGCGGAACGGCGTGCCATCGTAGTCAAAGCCGGGCCCCATGGCCTTGACGAGAGCCTCCTCGTAGCCACGCATCTTGCCGGCGATCCATTTGAATCCCGTGAGCGTGTTGATGACCTTCACGCCATGGCCGCGACCGATCGCGTCCTGCAGCGGAGTCGTCACGTAGGTCTTGATGATGGCGGCTGACTGGCTGCCGGTTCGGGGAATCCAGCCGAGTTCCTTGTATTTGGCGATGCGGTAATCCGCGAGCAGGGCGCCGACCTGGTTGCCCGTGAGCAGTTCCATCCGGCCGGCCCGGTTGCGCACGGCCGCGCCCATGCGATCGCAGTCGGGGTCGGTGGCCATCACGAGTTCGTGGCCGCCTTTCTCCGCGAGGGCGATGGCCAGCGACAAGGCCTCGGCGTTTTCCGGATTCGGCGACTTGACGGTCGGGAAACGGGCGTCCGGTGCCAGCTGTTCCGGGACCGGCGTCACTTCCACCCCGGCACCCTCCAACAGGGGCAGCGAGGAAATCGCTCCGACGCCATGGATGTTGGTGAAAACCACCTTGAGCGGCGTGGCCCGGAAAATGCCGTGATCGAGGACCGATTGAGCGGCGGCCGCGAGATAGGCGTCGTCGGCCGCCCGGTCCAGGGTGACGACCCGGCTGAGATCCTTTTTCAGGAAATCATGCACGGCCGACAGGGGCACGGCGTCGACCTCGGCGATGATGCCCTTGTCGTGCGGGGGGATGACCTGGGCGCCATCCGTGAAGTAGGCCTTGAAGCCATTGTCGTGCGGCGGATTGTGGCTCGCCGTGATCACGACGCCGGTGTGGGCCCGGAGGTGGCGCACGGAGAAACTCAATTGGGGCGTCGACCGCGGACCATCAAAGATCACCGCCTCGCCCCCCAGGCGCGTCCAGGTTGAAGCGGCGAGTTCGCAAAAATGGCGGGAAAAATGCCGGACGTCGTGCGCGATGACGAGCTTGGGCTGCGCGCTGCTCCGCTGGCCGGCGAGGTATTTCTCCATGTAGCGGAATAGCCCGACGACGGCGCGAATCAGCGTGAAGTCGTTGAGCAGATTACTGCCGACATTGGCGTGTTCGGGCGAGCCTTGGGCGTTGACCCGGCCGGTCTCGGGCCGGGCCGCGACCTTGCCGATCGTGCGGCCGCGCATGCCGCCGGTGCCAAATTCGAGGTAGCGGTAGAAGCGGTCGTTGAGTTCGCTCCACTCCCCGCGCTCGATGAGCTCGTCGAGGCTCTGTTGTGCCCAGCCGGGCAATCCGGCCTGCAGCCACGCAGTCAGGTTGTCCACGGCGCCCGGCAGCAACTTGCCGTCCTTGGCGGCGCGGGAAATATTTTCGAGGAGGCTCATGGTTTATTCAAGGTAGAGACCGTCGGCGACGACGGGTTTGGCGGGCATTTTCGACCAGCTTTCCGCAAACGAGTCGGCGTCATAGCCGAACAGCGGCGATACTTCCATCCGGCATTCTGGCAGTCCGGTGGCATCCGTCCCGACCGTCGCACCGACCGACTTCAGCCAGCGGGCTGCCTGCCGCAACTGGTCCTCGCGCGAGGTTTGGGGCGAATCCACGCCCTCCGCGTTCTTCACCGGGCTGAAGTCGTCCGCCCGGGCAGTCTCGATCACGATGGAGTTTTTGGCGAAAGGCAGCGCGTCGAAGACGAACATCTCGAATTTGACCCCGTTGGCCGCCGATGGCTTCACCGGCCGCCCGTCGGCGTCGATCGTCGCGATCTTTTTGTCGGCGCGATGGAAGGGAAGCGCGGGAGTGGGGGTGGCGGCCGGGGAACCCGGAACCGGAGACCTGAAACCTGAATTGATTCCGGCCCCCCCGGGTCCCAGGTCTCCGGTCTCGGGTTTCTGTTTTCCCCCCGCCATGCGGCGCGCGAATTCACGATCGATGACATGAATCGCGATGCTGCCGGCGCCGAAGCGAAGCGAGCCATCGGGATTGGTCTCGCGCTGCATAGACCCGGGCATGTCGCTGTATTCCACCACGGTGACCTTGCCGTGCTGCAGGCAGAAATGGCCGACTTTCTCCCCGGGATAGGCCTTGGGGATCATCTTGCTCGACATCTCCGAGCCGGCGGCCAGGTGGAAGCCGATGAAGGTGGCGTCAACGCAGCGCACCAGCGGATTGTCGACCTGGAAGTAGCTGATGGTGTCGATGCCCTCGGATTGCATCAGGTCGAGCGCCCCGCTGCGATGCAGCGCCCGCAGCGAGCCGCCGTGCCCGTCGGGGCTGAGGGCCAGCGAGGAGGGAGACTCCAGCAGGATCCTTCCCGCAAAGTCCACCGCCGGCATCCGGCCCTGGCGGAAGAAATGCACCCGGCCACGGTCGAGACCGAAGTGACGGTGGTCGGAAAAAAAAGCCTCGGTCTGCTCGTGATTGGCATGGCTGGTCATGATGAACCAGTGCAACGGCCGGCCATGGCGGGATCCGACCGCCCGGATTTTTTCGGCAAAGACCTGAAAAAGCGTCTTCGCCCTGAGCGGCGTGACCGCGAAGGTTCCCTTGGGGGCGTCATATCCCAGCCGCGTGCCTTGCCCGCCCGCGACCGTGAAAGCCGCCACGCGGCCGTTGCCGAGCGCGGCCTCGCCGACGCCGCGAGCGTGGGCCCATTTCGCAGGATTGCCCCCGTGTTCCGGCAGGAGCTCGCAGGGCGCGGGCGCGAGGCCGGACAGATCCGTTGCGGCGGCGCCGCCGGGCTGCAGGACCAGGGTGCGGTTGAGCCGCCCGACCTCGGCCAGATCGATCTCCGCCGCCTGCCCGGCCAGCCCGGCCTGCTCGCGCGGCGAAAGGGAATCCCAGAAGGCGAATACCTGATCCTGGCCGGCGGCGCGGTAGGATGCTATCAAATGGTCAATATTCATTGGACGTTATTCCATCAATGAGAACGAGAACGGAACAGAAGGTAGTAAGACCGCCGGATGGAAATGCTCCTCACTTTCCCTCCTCGTCTTCAAATCGGAACACGAATTCCCGGGCCTTCGCGTAGCCGAGTTTCTGGCGGATGATCGTCTCGACCAGCGCAGGATCGTGGCGCAGCCGGTCGAGATACTTTTCCTGCGCCTTGAGACGGGCCGCCGCCTCGGCGAGCCGGCGCTGGCTGGCGCTTTCCTGCAGCCGAAGGGTGGTCAGGTCGCGTTGCATCTGCACGAAAAACGCCGCCGCCCAAAGCGCGACCGCGACAAACAGCGCGGCATAAAGTCCCAGGATCAGCTTGCGGAAATTCATTGCGGAAAGCCGCCAAGGTAAACAAGCCGTTTCAGCCGCAAGCAACTTTTTTCAAAGCCAATTGACGCGATTTTGTCGTGCTTTTTCCGCTGCGGCTCAAATACTTTCACCGCGATGTATCAGAGCTTCTATGGCTTTTCGGAGATGCCGTTTCATATCACTCCCGACCCGAAGTTTCTTTACCTGAGCACCACCCACCAGGAGGCATTGCAGCACCTCAAATATGGGGTGAGCGAGAAGAAGGGGTTCATCGTGCTGGTGGGAGAGGTCGGATGTGGCAAGACCACCCTTTGCCGCAAGTTTTTGAACGAGCTCGACCCGAAACATTACGACACGGCGCTCGTGCTGAACCCCCGCGTGACCGAGACGCAGATGCTCAAGGCCATCCTGACCGAGTTGCGCGAGACGCAGCTGGCGCGCAGCAAAAACGACCTCGTCGCGCAGGTGAACCAGGTGCTGCTCGACCGCATCGCCGCCGGCAGGGAGATCGTCCTGATCATCGATGAGGCGCAAAACCTTTCGTTCGAAGTCTTCGAGCAGGTGCGCCTGCTCTCCAATCTCGAGACGGACAAGCAAAAGCTGCTGCAGATCGTCCTGATGGGCCAGCCCGAGCTGAAGGAAAAACTCGCCCTGGAGGAATTGCGGCAGTTGCGGCAGCGCATCCTGGTGCACTACGAACTGCGGCCGTTTTTCCGCGACGAAATGGACCGCTATATCCACCACCGGCTCACCGTTTCGGGCAGCATGGGCCGGCCGTATTTCACCGCCTGGGCCCTGCGCCACATCTTCAACGCGAGCCGCGGCATTCCGCGCGTCATCAACAATCTTTGCGACAAATCGCTGCTGTCCGCCTTTATTCGCGAGTCCGACGAGGTCAACTACTGGGATGCCCGCCGCGCCTCGCGCGATCTCGAGCGCCTGACCGACTAGCCATGAGCCTGATCAACGACGCGCTCAAGAAGGCGCAGAAGCAGCGGACCGGCGACAGCACACCGCTGGCCAATCTCCCCAGCGTGGGGGGCGAGCCGGCGGCGAAAATCGCCAAGCGAGGAAAGCCGGTCGGATACAATTCGCAGCTCAAACGGCTCGCCG
>Ga0209515_10006190_pt1 | contig 15035 bp, 14 predicted proteins | sample Subgroupgradi54m_FD_187454 | JGI IMG/M metagenome (GOLD analysis project Ga0209515, IMG submission 187454) | Subsurface groundwater microbial communities from S. Glens Falls, New York, USA - GMW60B uncontaminated upgradient, 5.4 m (SPAdes)... ...
GATCGTAGTTGCAAATCTAACAGCTCTCAACATTCTTAAAGCATCTTCTGAAAACCTCTCTTCTGGATTTCCCACTGTTTTTATCATCTTTTTTTTCAAGTCTTTCTGACCATCAAATAGATCTATCACTTTCTTATTTGAATCCATTGCCATGGCATTGATGGTAAAATCCCTCCTGGCTAAATCATCTTCCAGATTTTTTGCAAAACGTATTTCATCAGGATGCCTTTTATCAGAATACTTGGCCTCTAATCTATAGGTAGTAATCTCTACTTCTTCTAAACCGGGATTTTGGCTGCCAGTTTTTACCGTAACCGTCAAAAATTTGTTTTCATAAAAGCTGTCAGGAAAAATATTCTGTATTTCATCTGGCTTTGCATTGGTTGTTATATCCCAGTCTTTGGGAGTAGTTGAATTCAAAAAATCTCTCACGCATCCGCCTACGATGTAGGCTTCAAATCCTGATTTTTCTAGTTTTTCCATTACATTTTTTACTTCTTTTGGAATAGTCATAAAAAATAAATCAAAATGTAAATATCAAAATGCAAAATGACAAATTAAAATTATAAAATTAATCAAAATTTCCTTAAATGAAATTTTGATACCATAATTTTGATTTTTGATGTTTGATTTTTAAATTTTATACTATAAATTGATTCTTTTCAAATTAAATGTTATTATTTTATTAAGTTTAAAAAGAGTTTTAAGCTAATTGCCCGTAGTACTTGTCCGCTTAAATAAATTTGCCCTCGTGGTGAAATGGATATCACGCTTGGCTTCGGACCATGCGTTCCGGGTTCGAGTCCTGGCGAGGGCACATATTACAAAATCAAATATCAAAATTCAAAAATCAAAATTTGATGAATTTATAATGAAAAAGGTTTTTTTAATATTTTTGCTGTTTGGATTATTTTTAATGCCTGTTTTAGCTGCAGCCTACCCAGGAGGCCTTGTTCCTTGCGGCAATGGCGATCCAACAGATCCTGGTTTCACGCCATGTCAGCTCAATGATGTTTTTGCTTTGATTTTTAATATTTTTGACTTTATGGTGTGGTATATATCCATTCCTTTGGCTGGATTAATAATCGTAGCTGGAGGAGTAATGTTGCTTGTTTCTGGGGGCAATCCTGGTTTAGTAAGTTTGGGCAAAAGAATGCTGTGGGGAGCAATTATAGGGATACTTCTGATTTTCTGCTCTTGGGTAATTATTAAAGCCGTCTTAACTGCTATAGGATACGTTGGTCCGTTTTAATAAACTATTATTTACAATATTCATCTCGCCTCCGTAGCTTAATTGGCGAAGCAGCTCGCTCTTAACGAGAAGATTCTGGGTTCGAGTCCCAGCGGAGGCACACTTCACTACGCAGTGTAAACTACTTCGACTTCGCTCAGGGTAAACATAATGGTTTCTCTAATTCAACAAAGAGTCACTTCGTTCCTTAGTATAAGTAAAAGACTTTACCCGCCACCACTTTTTCGTCGAAAAAGTGGTACGGGGTTTACAAAAACTAAAAAATAGAGTATAAGGAAATTGAGTTCGCTGTAGCGAACGAAACCCCGCCCTCTATGCTATTTGAGGGTGTAAAAAAATAAATATACTTTAAAAATAAAAATACATTCACTCTGTTCCATAAGATTGGCTAAGAGGGCGGGGTACTCACTACATTCGCATGATTAAGAAAGAGAAAAAATTAAACTTGATTAAAAAACACGGCATCCATGAAAAAGATACCGGTTCTTCTGATGTTCAAATAGCACTATTATCTCAAGAGATAGATAATTTAGTTAGCCACTTAAAAGAACATCCAAAAGATGTTCACTCTAAAAGGGGGCTTATTCAAATGGTGGTTAAAAGAAAAAAACTCTTAGCATATCTTAAAAAGGATAACGAAAAAAGATATAACAAAATAATAAAAGAAATAGGACTAAAGAAGTAAAAGCGACTCCAATATACAAATATCACCCGAATGATACGAATATTCGTACATTAGTGTGTCATTCGTAATTAGTGTCGCTGTGATTAATGGCAGTAAAACCAAAGGAACAAAGAGTAGAAGTATTAATTGATGTTCAAAATTTATACTATTCGGCAAGGAATTTATACCACGCCAAGGTTAATTTTCAGGAAGTTTTAAAACAGGCGGTAGATGGCAGAAAGTTCATAAGAGCTTTCGGTTATGTCGTCAGGACAAAAACAAGGGAAGAAAAGCCCTTTTTTGAGGCTTTAACAAAACTTGGCATTGAAACAAGGGTAAGAGATCTTCAGGAATTTTATGGAGGTGCTAAAAAAGCAGATTGGGATGTAGGAATAGTAATTGACGCTATAAGGACTGCCCAAACCTTGGACGTTATTGTATTGTGTTCTGGCGATGGAGACTTTATACCATTGGTTGAATATTTAAAAAACCAGGGAAAAAGGGTAGAAGTTGCGGCTTTCGGTAAGACAACATCTTTGAAGTTAAAAGAAGTGGCAGATGAGTTTATCGATTTGGACAAGGATGTAAAATTTTTGTTAAAAAAGTAATCAATAGCGACGCTAGTATGCGAATGACACCCTAATTTACTAATATTATTAATATAGTATTCGTAAATTAGTGTGCGATTAGTAATTGGTGTCGCTTGTTCATATATGGACAAAGAAATATTCGAATTAGAAATAGGAGGAAAAACTCTAAAAATTAAAACTACCGACTGGACCCAACAGGCATCTGGCTCTTGTCTTGTCAGTTACGGCGAAACAGAAGTTTTGGCTACAGCCGTCATGTCTGATAAAGAAGCACATCAGGACTTTTTTCCTTTGACCGTTGAATACGAGGAAAAGTTTTATGCTGCAGGAAAAATTTATGGATCTAGGTTTTTAAAGAGAGAAAGCCGTCCTACCGACGAAGCCATTTTAACTTCAAGAATGATCGACAGAGCAATACGGCCGCTTTTTCCAAAAGACTTTAAAAAAGAGATTCAGGTTATTGTCACCTGCCTTTCATGGGACGGAGAGAATGACCCTGACATTATTTCAATGATTGCAGCTTCATTTGCTTTGCTTATTTCAAATATCCCATGGAACGGGCCTTTGGGAGCTGTAAGAGTAGGAAAAACAAATGGGGAATTTATCATCAATCCAACCTACAAGCAAAAATCAGAAGGAAACATGGATTTAACATTATCTGCTTTAGAAAGACCTGCCCGCAATGCTTCCGGCATAACTGATGCAGGCGGGAATAAAGAAGTTCTGATAAACATGATTGAAATGGGATCTAAAGAAGTTTCAGAAGAAGACACTATGGCAGCTGCCGAATTCGCAGAAAGCACTTTGAAAAAGGTAATAGATTTTCAAGTAACATCAGCAGAAAAAATCAAGAAAGAAAAGGCTGAATTCAAACCAGCTGTTGAATTGGATATTTACAAAGACATTAAAGAGTTTTTAGGAGATAAATTAGACGACGCAATTACCAATGCTCCTCCAGGTGAAAAAAACTTAGGAGCAGCTGAATTGATCAAAGAAGAATTGACTCATTACATTATGGAAAAGTATCCAGACGAAGATAAAGAGAAACAAATTTTGCCTTTTTTTGAAAAAGAAGTTGAAAGGATTATCATAAAAAACATTATTGAAAATAACCAAAGACCAGACGGCAGACACAGCGATGAAATAAGGCCTCTTGCAGCAGAAGTTGGAGTGTTGCCAAGAACCCATGGATCTGGAGTATTCCATAGGGGAATGACTAAGGTTTTGTCTATCTTAACTTTGGGGGGTCCTGGAGACCAGCAGATTTTAGAAGGAATGGAAACGGTAGGCAAAAAGCGCTTCATGCACCATTATAACTTCCCACCTTTTTCAACAGGGGAAACAGCTCCTATGCGGGGCCCCAAAAGAAGGGAAATCGGGCATGGACATTTAGCAGAAAAAGCTTTGGCTCCCTTAATTCCCGATGTAGATCAATTTCCTTATACTATAAGAATTGTTTCAGAGGCCTTGTCCAGCAATGGATCAACTTCAATGGCTTCTGTCTGCGCTTCAACGTTGGCTCTAATGGACGCAGGAGTGCCGATTAAGGAACCCGTAGCCGGCATTTCAATTGGCCTTGCAAAAGATGAAGAATCTGGAAAGTATAAACTATTAACCGATATCCAAGGCCCTGAAGATCATTTTGGGGATATGGATTTTAAGGTAGCTGGAACCAAGAACGGAATAACTGCAATTCAAATGGATATTAAAATAGATGGTATCAATAGAGAAATCATGAAAGAAGCTTTAGACAAAGCAAAGGATGCAAGATTGAAAATTCTTGATATAATAAAGAAAGGAATTTCAGAACCAAGAAAAGAGCTGTCTCCTTATGCACCTAAGATATTATCTATGCACATTAATCCATCAAAGATTGGCGAAGTTGTAGGTCCTAAGGGCAGTGTTATCAACAAAATCATAGAGCAGTATTTAGTAGCAATTGACATTGATGATTCTGGATTGGTTATTATTACAGGACAAGATCAGAAAATGGTGGAAGGAGCAGCAGAACATATAAAAGGGATCGTAAAAGAAGTTGTGATTGGAGAAACGTATCAGGGAACCGTAAGAAAAATTATGGATTTTGGAGCTTTTGTGGATATCCTGCCAGGGCAATCCGGATTAGTTCATATTTCTGAATTTGTACCTCAAAAAATAAAAAGTGTTCAAGACGTAGTAAAAGAAGGAGAAACTATTCCCGTCAAAGTAGTTTCAGTTGATGAATTAGGTAGAATAAATTTATCAGCCAAGATGGCAGGATTTAAGCCAAAAAAATAGTGAGTAGTTTTTAGTGAGTAGTGAGTAGAACGACTACAAACTACCAACTACAAACTACCAACTAAAGCAATGACAAATAACATATCTATCCAAAGAGATAACATAAGAACGATGCAGAAAGATATCAAAGGATCAAGGATTAAAAAAATTGATATAAAAGCTCCTGTAAAGACGCCGACTTTGGCAGAACCTGTTAAAAAACCAATATCACCCCTAATGTCAGAACAATCAAACGATTTAAAAATGCCTACTCCAACAAAGATGCCCGAAGCAATGCCGGGACAAAAACCAGAACAAAATCAAATGTCAAAATCAACTTTAGAAAAACCGAAAGCCGAGGAAACAAGAAAAATAAACGAATCAGGTGATTTTAAAAAACAGGATTCGTATAGGGAACCAATTTAAAATATGGATAAAAAAATACTTGAACAATTAAAAGAGAAACTAGAAAGCGAAAAATCAACTATTGAAAAAGAGCTGGGCAGTTTTGCGACAGAAGACCAAAACCAAAAAGACAATTGGAACACAAGGTATCCAAATAGAGAAATGGGCAATATGGAAGAAGAAGCAGATGAAATGCAAGAATACGACAATATGCTAAGCGTAGAACATAATCTTGAATTAAGATTAAAAGATATCAATTTGGCACTTTCAAAAATGGAAAAAGGAGACTATGGAAAATGCGAAAAATGCCAGAAAGAAATAGGGGAAGAGAGATTGCTTGCAAATCCAGAAGCAAGACTTTGCATGAAGTGCAATAGTTAATAAAATTTAAAATATAAAAAGGTCTACAGTGTAGGCTTTTTTATTTGCTAAATAGCTTGACATCTACATTAAACATTATAGAATTAAAATAGAAGCCAAGAGTAATGTACTTTTGGTGTCTTTCCCAACATAGTCTCCAGAAAAAAGGGGTCTAAAATGTCTTCTGTTAGCAGTAGAAAAAACGGTATCAATGAAACAGTGGGGCGTCGTTCGGTCAAGCCTTCGACCACAAAAGCGAAGGTCACACCGGAAAGGTCAGATCCAACAATCAACCCAATCCTCCTAGTAGGAGTTGGGGTTGCTGCTGGCTTCTTCGGTCTTTTGTTCATCGGGACAGTTGCATTTTTTGCAATAACCTACAGCAGAAAGCCTGATGCCAAACCAACCGAAGCCATCGTCACTTCAATGCCAGCTATACCTACTGTAGGGCCGGTTAAGCCTCAACTTGTCGAGATGCCAATTGAAACAGCTAAGCCCGTTGTTCAAGCCGCAGCTGCAGTTGCAAGGCCGACCCAATCAACAAAACCAGTTGAAACAGTTGCTGACCAGCAATCGACCCAGCCGACTACATCTGCTGATTCGGACGCCAGAAAGCCAAGTGTTACAGTGCAGGTTGTTGTACAGCCCTCAACTCAACCCGAGCCCAAAACTCAAGCTGAGTCAAGGCCTCAGTCAACGACCAAGCCAATAACTGCCAAGGAGCAAGAGAAACTCACGGCAGATTATTCGAACACTATGTCCATAATTTCTCGGTCTCCGGCATTGATTGAAGAAAGAGAGAAGTACATAGATGATCAGAAAGAAAAACTCCGGAAGCTTTTAAAGAACAGGGATTCCAACGCACAAGACAAAACGAACGCAAGAAACCGGATTACATTCGCCAAAAACCAACTCGACAACCTCAAAACCAGCTTCGATAAGGCAAAAGCTGACTATCCAGTTTTGAAGGCTCGGCTCCAAAACGCCGGCCTTTTAAAAGAAGAGGACAACTAATAAATCCCCCCATTAAACAAAGGAGGGTATTCTGGAGAAAAACAATAAAGGCTTTGGAAAAACTTTTTTCCAGGCCTTTTCTTTTTGTGATAAAGTGATATAATCAAAACTAATAAAGTCTGCTGTGAGGCTTTTTATTTTATGCCTAAAAAAGTATTATCAGCAGCCATTGTTGGCTTAGACGCCAAGTTAGTCCAAGTAGAAATAGATGTTTCTCATGGGCTAAGGTCTTTTACTATTGTGGGCTTACCAGATAAAGCAGTTGAAGAATCAAAAGAAAGGATAGAGTCTGCAATAAAAAGCTCTAAATTATTATCCCCTTACAACAGGACGTTCAGAGTTTTGGTAAATTTAGCCCCTGCTGATCTTAAAAAAGAAGGATCTTTATATGATCTGCCAATTGCATTGGCTTTTTTGTTGGCTTCAAAACAGACTGATTTTAATGCTGAAGACAAAATATTTTTAGGAGAACTTTCTTTAGACGGCAACTTACGAAAAATAAAAGGAGCTTTATCCTTTGCCTTAATGGCAAAAAACATGGGAATGAAAGAAGTAATACTGCCAAAACAAAATGCCGTGGAAGCCGCTTTGATACAAGGCATTAAAGTCATCGGAGTTGAATCTCTATCTGAAGCTCTATCTTATTTAGAAAACAGAAAAATGATTGAACCTGCAATACATAATGAACTACCGACTACTCACTATTCACTACAAACTGAAATAGATATTGGATGGATAAAGGGTCAGGAATATGCAAAAAGAGCTTTAGAAGTTTCGGCGGCTGGAGGCCATAATTTATTTTTCTTCGGTCCTCCGGGGGGAGGAAAGAGCTTATTAGCAAAATCGCTCCCTTCAATACTGCCTCCCTTAACTATCGAAGAATCTATTGAAGTCACAAAAATATACAGCGTTGCAGGCCTTTTGCAAGAACATCAAAACTTGATAATCCAGAGGCCATTTAGATCCCCCCACCACACTCTTTCAGAAATTGCCTTAATTGGCGGAGGCAACCCGATACGGCCGGGCGAAATGACCTTAGCCCATCGAGGAGTCTTGTTTTTAGATGAATTCCCTGAATTCCACAGAGATGCTTTAGAGTCATTACGCCAACCCATTGAAGATGGAAAAATAACCGTTTCTAGGGCAAAAAATACGTTCACCTTCCCAAGCCAGTTTACGTTAATAGCTGCTTCAAATCCCTGTCCTTGTGGATATTTTAAAAATCCTGAAAAACAATGTTCCTGTACAAACTCTCAAATATCAATGTATAGAAGAAAGCTTTCTGGACCTTTAATGGACAGGATAGATATTTTTATAGAAGTTCCAGCGGTAAAATATGAAAAATTGGCATCCGACTCTTCTGAAAAACAAAGCGGTGCTTTACGGCAAAGAATAGAAGAGGCAAGATCTATTCAAAAAGAAAGGTTTAAGGAAACTTCAGGCCGAGTTATATTGCTGAATTCAGAAATGCAGATACCCGAAATAAAAAAATACTGCCAACATGGGCAGGATTCAAAAGATCTTTTAAAAAAATACGTAGATTCAGGAAAATTATCTGCCAGGGGATATCATCGGGTTTTAAAAGTTGCCAAAACCATAGCTGACTTAGCCAAATCAGAAAATATTCAAAAAGAACACATTGCTGAAGCTTTAATGTATCGATTACGAGATTAAAAGCGACTCTAATTTACAAATGACACACGAATTTACGAATATAAAAAATAAAGTAATATATCCTGAACTATCTTACAAAATTACTGGCATCTTATTTGAAGCACACAATAAGTTAGGTAGATTTTGTCGCGAAATTCAGTATGGCAACCTATTAGAAATAGAGTTTAAAAAATCTGGATTACATTTTGAAAGGGAAAAAGTTTTACCAATAAATACCATCATTAATGATAGGAGCAATAAAGTTGACTTTATAATAAAAAATAAAATTTTACTTGATATAAAAGCTAAGAAATTTATAAATAAAGAAGATTATTTTCAAATGATAAGATATCTCAAAGCTTCTAAAATAAAACTTGGCTTAATAGTAAATTTTAGAAATACATACATAAAACCAAAAAGAGTTATTAATTTAAATTAATAACTCTTTTAATTTGTATATTAGTGTGTATTAGTAATTGGTGTCACTATTACTTATATTTAAGCGTCGTTCCAACAGAATATCTTGCCAACGGATTCTTTGCTCCTATGACTTCAAAGTGAACGTGGCATCCAGTGGCCAAACCTGTTTGACCCATGAGACCAATTCTATCTCCAACAGTAACACTGTCTCCTGATTTTACAAATATCGTCTGCAGGTGCCCATAATAACTTACTATTCCGCCAGAGTGCAAAATGGTTACTTGGTTTCCGCCACCGTAATTCCATCCATACCTTGTTCTCTGTACTGTTCCTGAAGCAGCAGCATAAACAGGAGTTCCGCACTGATTAGCTAGGTCAATAGCATTGTAGTAATGAAGTCCTTGGGTAATCAGTCCTTCTGCAGGATATATGAAGAAGCTGTCTGGAACAGGATTTTGAACAATAGATGGAACTGGTCTTTTAGGCATAACTCCCCCGGGAATAACTAAAATATCTCCAATAAACAAGTCTCCTTCGTTGGCTAAATTATTAAATGAAATGATATCCTCTGATTTTGACTTATAGATTTTAGCTATCTGACCCACCGTATCTCCTGATTTGACGATGTATAATATGCCTGAAACAGGCAGTATAACAAGATTCTGGCCCTCCTTAAGGGATGCACCAGATGCCAAATTATTTGACCAAAGCAGGGTATCAGAAGAAATATTAAAATTTTGGGCAACAGAACTTATGGTGTCTCCTGGCTGGACGGTATAATTTATAACATCCTTGCTACTTTGAGGAGATGCTGACCCAAAAATATCTCCCAAGGTTTGAGTGGTTAAAACTCTTGGGGTTGAAATACCATAAATGAAATTGTCTTCTATTTTAAGATCTGGCGTTTCAAGGGCTAAGGAATTATTTTGGCTGAAAAAGGGACTGTCAGTTCCAGATTCTGCATTATTAGTTACAAGAGAGTTTGTGATATTTCCTGAATTTAAATAATTCTGTTCTGCAAAGCTTCCTGAAGCAAAAAACAAAAAACCCATTAAAACAAAAGAGGCTAAGTTAAAGTAAAAATGATGTCCTAATTTTTTTGCGAAATCGCCTTTTCTATTAAAAATACCTGCAATTTTTGATTTTAAAGTAAAATAAAAAGGGTGATTTTTCAAGAATCCCCAAAAATTGCCTTTTTTGATTTTTTTACCGGAAAATTTATCCAAAACTTTCAGATTTAGTTAAATAAAACGCTAAGCTAAAAATATCATTTTCAAGCACCTAGGTCAAGCATTTATACACAACATTGCAAACTCTGAATGTATCCGTTTTTTAACCTAAATGTATGATACAATTAATAATAACAAATCTAATGGAATTAACCTCTAAAAGAACGATTAAAGAAATACTTGAAAGGTACACATCAAAGCCCCAAAAAACGATGGGGCAGAATTTTTTAATAGACAAATCAACGCTTAATAAAATAGTGAAATCGGCCAATTTAACTAAAGATGATGTAGTTTTAGAGGTAGGGCCGGGTTTAGGAACCCTTACCAAGGAGCTGGCAATAAATTCAAAAAGGGTAATTGCTATAGAAAAAGACAGAACAATGGTTGAAATACTAAAAGAAACTTTGAAAGAATATGATAATATTAAAATTCTCCAAGGCGACATTCTCAAATTCAATGACTACTCACTACTCACTAAAAACTACAAACTCGTTGCCAATATCCCTTACTACCTCACTTCGCCATTGATAAGGAAATTTTTAGAATCAGAACATAAGCCCAAAGAAATAATTCTTATGATTCAAAAAGAGGTTGCCCAGAGAATTTGCTCAACCCCTCCCAATATGAGCTTATTGGCAATATCTGTGCAATTTTACGCACATGCTAAAATAATATCTTATGTTTCAAAAAATTGCTTCTGGCCGGCTCCAAAAATTGATTCTGCAATCATAAAAATAGTTCCAAATAAAGAAGCTTTGTTCATTGAGAGCGAATTATTTTTTAAAGTAGTCAAAGCTGGGTTTTCTCACCCAAGAAAACAATTATCAAATAATTTATCCAAGAGCTTAAAAATAGACAAAAGTAAAATCAATGAATGGCTTTTGAATAATAAAATAAAGTTTGAACAGAGGGCAGAAACATTAAGTATTTCCGACTGGCAATCATTAACAAAAACTTACAGCATTATAGTTGATAAAACTAACTAAAAAATCGCGAAAACTCGCGAAAGCCCGTTTCTCGCGAAAGCCGGGCTTTCGCGAGAAACGGGCTTTCATAAAAATATTTATATAAAATATGCCTATAAGAAAATTACAATTTACACCAAGTCAATTTTATCACATATATAATCGCGGCAATGCAAGGCAGAATATTTTTGTTAATGATAAAGATAGATATAGATTTCTACAAGCAATGTATCTTTCAAATAACAGTAGCTCCTTTTTAAGCATTGAAGAGCTAGAAAGAAATAAAAGCGGCTATACTTTAGAGGAAATTAAAAAAATTATTGAGAATAATGATGTTAATCGTGAGCCGCTAGTTAAAATTTGTGCAGATTGTTTAATGCCCAATCATTTTCACTTTTTATTACAAGAGACCCAAGAAAGTGGAATCATAAAATTTATGCAGAGGTTAGGCACCAGTTATGCTAAATATTTTGCCATAAAATATGATCGGCCAGGGAGTTTATTTCAAGGAAGATTCAAAGCTGTCCATATAAATAAGGATGAACAACTGCGTTACATGTTGGCATATATTAACGTTATCAACCCCGCCCAACTAGCTGAGCCACATCTTAAGGAAAAAGGTATAAAAAACATGAACAAGGTTTGGGAAAAAGTAAATAATTATAAATGGAGTACACACCAAGAATACATAAACAAGAGAAAATCAATTCTTACTGATAAAGGATTGCTAAAAATATTATATCCAGACCCAAAAACTTATAATGATTTTGTTAGAAATATATTAAAAGATAAAGAACAAGAATTTTGGAAAAAAATAGAGAAGGTGACCATTGACTAGCCTCCTCGCGAAAGCCCGGCTTTCGTGAGGAGGGGCTTTCGCGAGGAAGCGTTGAAGTTTAAAAACAACTGTGAATAACCTGTCTATCTTGAAATCCTTAAATGGTGTAAAATTAAGCAAATATAGAATAGCTGAATGGCTTTTAGAAAATAATATAAAGCAAAGCCAGAGAGCTGAAACACTAAGTATTAAAGACTGGGTTAATTTAACCATGAGTTTTAAAGAAATCGACTAATTACCATTATGCATAAATTTTTTGAATATATAATTAAGCAAAAGAAGATATTCATATTCTTAGCTGTTTTTTTGGTTTCATTTGTATTAATAGTCATGCCAACCGTAACTCATGCTACTGTTGTTGGTTATGTTAAAACTAATGTTCGGAATATTATTGGTTGTGCATTTGGTGCTGCTGGTTGTGCTAGTAGCTTGATTATAAACAACGCTTTTACTGGTAACTTTATTAACCCTCCAGACAACAGCACTAACCCGGGCATTGTATACTCTACCATTATGGTATTTATTGTTGGTATACCTGTTGTATTAATGTATATTTTATCTACTCTTGCTTGGTTATCTGGATCACTCTATGTTTACGTATCAAATACGATAATAGGGTTACCAATAACCAGAGATCCCGTTTTTTTAAGTTCATGGGCAATCGTCAGAGATTTTGCCAATATGCTTATAGTCTTAGCCCTTATAGGAATTGCCGTAGCTACTATTTTAAGGCTTAAAGAATACGAAGCTAAAAAACTATTACCCAGTCTAATAATAATAGCTTTGTTGATTAATTTTTCTGGAGTGTTTATTGGTTTAATGATTGATGTTTCAAATATAGCAATGAAAACTTTTATTGACGCAGGCGGAGATCCAAATACAACTATCATAACTAATATTGATTCCATGAAAAAAATAGTAGTAGCTGGGTTGCAAGGCATATTTTCAGAAGAATATGGATCTACAAATGCAGCTATTGAGGCAGCGCTCGGAGTTGCAACAACTTCTACGGGGGTTTCCGTCCTTTATTTATTGATAGCGTTTATACTTTTTTATTTTGATTTTTTAATAATAGTGAGATATGGAATATTAGCTATTTTGTTTATTTTATCGCCATTGGCTTTTGTATTTAGGTTTTTTCCGCTTGAAGCTGCAAAAGGAATTTGGGAGGAATGGTGGAAAAATTTTTTAAAGTGGTGTTTTGTGGGAGTGGGTTTGGCATTTAGCATGTATTTATCGAGCGAAATATTGGCAAGAACGGGAATGAATGCTATTACTGTTGCTGTAGTCGTATTATTAGTAGGCATTAGAATGACGCTTAAATCTGGGGCGCCGTTTGCAAGTCTTGCCATGGGCCTTGCCACAGCAACAATTGGAGCGGTAGTAACAGGAGGAGCTTCTTTGGCCATGGGAGCTGCAGGAGCAGCGGCAAAATTTGGATATAAAAAATCAGGAGCAGAAGAAGGTGTAAGAGGAATCAGAGATTCTATAACTGACAATTCTACGGTAAACAGTGTACGAGACTTCTTCCAGGGAACAGGAGCATCTGCAACAAAAAGAAATGCCATAATGCAAGAAAGACTAAAAGAACCTACAGAGAGGTTGAAAAATTCAGATGATGCTACCCTTGCTAATGTGGTAGCTAGAGGACGCACCGCTGCAGAAAGAGCTGCAGCTACCAATATATTAAGAGAAAGGAATAGCCTTCACGAAATTCCAACGGTTCTTCGCCAGCAAGCCGTAACCAATGCGATTGCCCACGATAATAAATTGAAGGTAAGTGATTTTGCAAAATCAGACTATAATTATGCTGCCATTCAGCATCCTAGCAACAACTTGTTAAGGAGAATAGAAGTTGCAAACCCTGGATTTACTCCAGCTCAAGTGGCTGAAGAAGCTACTCATACACAATTAATGGAAAACATTCCGGGCATGTCTCATTCTCAAATAGCAAACATTCCAGTAGGCGCTGGAAGCCCGATTGATGCAAGATTTATTACGAGCGATCAATTAAATCCAGGAACTATTAGTAGGAGGTTCAGCTTAGCACCTCCCGCACTACGTGCTCATATGCAAACCTTCGCAGCACCAGGTGCATTGCTAGATATAAGAATCGCTGCTGCACGGGCGGCAGTTAATGACCGAGAAGCAAATAGGTTACAAAATATTCAAAGAGCAATACTTGATTTACCTTAATCATCTACAAAAATACTATGACTATACAGAAAAAAACTATGGTAATTTTCACAGATAAAGCAAATTCGGCTTTTGATACCCTTATGGGTAAATATAATTTACAAGAAAGCCTCCAAGAAGAATTTGAGCGTTATATAAAAAAGGGTAAGTTCACTAGATGGATTATGCTGCGAAGAGTAATAAAGGCTCTTGCGGGAAAATCAATCTCGGAAGAAGAATTTATTATTGCTGTTGAAAAGATTATTAGCATTGATCAACAAAAAGCAGTGCAAATTGCTCAAGATATAAAGATGGATATTATACCATTCTTAGAAGTTTTTCCTGAGGAAAAATTAAGTGATCCTATTTTTCGAGAAGAAATCGCTAAAAAAATTTGGGGGAGCGAGAAAATTTCGCCCGAATCTTCTATTCAAGAGATACTTCTGGAAAAAATTAGAGACAATACGCGCATTAAAAATAATGCTTCTATATTGATTAGCAAGGTAAAAAAGATTGACATTACAAATGTTGAAGAAAATGCAAAATTTTCTCAAAAAGACAAGGTATATACTGATGAAATGAAAAAAATAATCCAAGAAGAGCCAAAAGAAGCAAATACAGAGAAAGTGCAAAAAACTGCCGTTACCGCACCGGCCCAACAACCCGATAATAATATTGGCGATAAGCAAAATGTTAAAAGAGAGACTGTTGGCAAAATAATAGACAGGAAAGAAATATTAAATGATCAAAATGAAAAAATAAAAGAGGCGCAAAAAAGTAATCAGGAAGACCCATTAAATAAAAAGGGTACACCAGGCACATACAGAGAACCAATTGAATAGTTTTTTGATTTTAATTTTCAAAAAAATAAGGGGTTAGACGGATCCTACGTCTAACCCCTTCTGGGTTATTAACCACCCTTATTTTTCCTATCTTCCTCCCATCTTCTAGCTTCCTCAAGCAATTCCTGCTCAGTTTTTCCAGAGCTGCTGGATGGATTTTTTCCACCAGAGGAACCTTTTTTGCCCTTACCAGAACCTCCGCCTTGCTGGCCGCCCAACAAGATGCCCGCTCCACTGCCTCCAAGAACCGCAGTGGTAGCATTTTCAAGACCCTTGATGTGGATTTGTTGATATCCCGAGGTCTTAGCAAGGGCCCGCTGACGCAGCTCTTCCTGTTTGGCACTGATCTGTTCTCTCGTAGGTTTATTCCCT
>Ga0209515_10006192_pt1 | contig 15032 bp, 9 predicted proteins | sample Subgroupgradi54m_FD_187454 | JGI IMG/M metagenome (GOLD analysis project Ga0209515, IMG submission 187454) | Subsurface groundwater microbial communities from S. Glens Falls, New York, USA - GMW60B uncontaminated upgradient, 5.4 m (SPAdes)... ...
GCCAACCGGTAGCGATCGACGGCACGCCGTACCGCATCACGTTCAAGGACTACTTTCCGGATTTTGCGCTGACCAAGGAGGGCGTCACCACCCGGTCGGATCAGCCGAACAATCCGGCGGTGTCCTTTACCTTGAGCGGGCCGGAAGGGACGGATGCGCATCTGCTCTTCGCCCTGTATCCGGAATTTCCCGACGTGCACGGCCTGACGCAGACCATCCACGCCCAACTGCGCTACACGCATCCGGCCGGGCTTGCGCTGCCGCCCTCGGCGATCTGTTTTATGCGTCTACCGTCAGGCGAGTTGACCGCGATCATGACCGGGTCTGGGAGCGAGCGCCAACGCATTGCGACGGTGGCGGTGGGCACGCGCTACCGCCATCCTTGGTTGGGCTATGAGTTCACGGTGACCGATGTCGCACCCCGCGCCCGTATCACCCCGGTGTACAGCAACCGGGATAACGACGTGCGGTCGGAGGCGCTGCATGTGGTCGGGTACGATGGAGACAAGACCGTGGAGGTCTGGCTCACCTCGCAGAATCCCGTGACGCTGGGCCTCGGCAAACACTCGCTCATCGTCGAATACCGCCCGGCGCAGCGGGCGCTGCCCTTTACCGTCAAGCTCTTGGACTTCCGCAAGATCGACTATCCGGGGACCGAGATGCCGTCGGGATTTGAGAGCGACGTGGAGCTCACCGACCCGCAGCGGGGCCTGATGCTGATGCGCAAGATTTCTATGAATCATCCGCTCCGGTACCGGGGCTACAGCCTCTTCCAGTCCAGTTACATCCCCGGCTCGCCTCCCGCCGGCGCCGCCCGCCCCGGCTCTGTTTCCCTGCGGGCCGGGGGGGCGGGCGAAGGATCGGTGGAGACGACCGTGCTCTCCGTCCGCAACGATCCAGGGACCCCGTTCGTGTACGCGGGGTTTGTCATCGTGATCATCGGGATTATCAGCATGTTTATCCTCAGGACGCAAACCCCGCCCATCCTGACACCGGGGGCGGCCCGATGACCGCGTGGCGGCGTCTCGCCTTCATCGGCATCGCGCTTCTAGCGCCGCTCCTTCTTGGTGCTGCGCTTCCAGAGGATGCGCTCACTCCATTGCGATATCTGGCCATCCAGCACAACGGCCGTCTCAAGCCATTCGACAGTTTTGCACGCGAAGTCCTCGAGCAAATCACCGGTTCACCCCGCTGGCACGGGGAAGACCCGGTTGAGACCGTGCTGGCCATGATCAGCGCTCCGGACCGGTGGCAGGATGTTCCGCTGATCGCCATCCCGTTTCATCCGCTGCGCGAGCCGCTGGGCCTCGGCCCCAAGACCACGCACGTCTCGCTGAACGAACTCATCGCGACCCGAACACTGATGCGACGCCTCCCGCCGATCGTCGAGAAGCGCAGCAACGGCGAGAAGCTGACGATGCTCGACAACGAGACCTGGGACGCCTTCGAGCGGTTTTCGAGTCTCAGCCAACTGTTCGAGCAGAAACTGCACATCGTCCCCCCAGCGTCAGCGACGGAGCGTTCGTGGCTGCCGGTGAGCAGCCCTGACGGCTACCTCGGACAGCAGCGCACCGCCATCCACAATGCGTGGACGGCCACCTTGACAGCGTTGCGAGACCACGACGCTGCGCAGAGTCGCGCGGCGGCGGTCACGCTCTCCAACGCGTTGCGCCAGGCCAATCCGGGCGCGTACCCGCCGGCCTGGCGTCTGCATCTCGAGGTCCTCTACAACCACGCGGCCCCGTTTCGGGTCGCGCGCTGGCTCTATGGTCTGGCTATTCTCGGATTCCTGTTGAGTCTGAATAGCGCCGGAAAACGATGGGGCCCCCTTGCGACCGGAGTCTTCGTCGCCGCATTTTTCATTCATGGCACGGGGATCGCGCTCCGCGTCATCCTTGGCGGGCGGCCGCCGGTGTCGAATTTCTTTGAGACGATGCTCTGGCTGCCGTTTGTCGCGGTCACGCTCGCGCTCATCTTTGAGCGGGTCTACCGGGTACGCTATTTCGGGTTGGCCGCTGCGTCGCTGGCGGCGATGACGCTGTTGCTGGCGGAACATGTCCCGCTGGATTCGAGCATCTCGCCCGTGGTGGCGGTCCTGCGCAGCAACTTATGGCTGACGGTGCACGTTCTGACGATTGTCGCCAGTTATGGAGCGCTCGCGCTGGCCACAGCGATGGCGCATATTTATGGCTGGATCTATGTCATGCCCCAGGGCCGGCAGGAAGTTTTGCCGCGGTTCGATACGCTGCTCTATCGTTCGATTCAAGTCGGCGTGGTCCTGCTCGCCGCAGGCATTATGCTGGGTGCGGTGTGGGCCAACGCGTCGTGGGGCCGCTACTGGGGATGGGACCCGAAAGAAACGTGGGCGCTCATCACGCTGCTGTGGTTTTTGGCACTCCTGCATGGCCGCTTCGCGGGATGGATTTCGGGCGTCGGGGTAGCCCTCGGCACGATCGGCGGCTTCTTCCTCTTGCTCATGACGTACTACGGCGTCAGCTTCTATCTGGTCGGTCTGCACAGCTATGCCGGCGGGCACGCCAAACCGCTGCCCCATTTGCTGATCGGCTACCTCCTCCTCGAAGTCGCCTTCATGGCGGTCGTGGGCGTCGTGGCCCTCCGCCATCGCCGTCCCGCCTAACGCTCCTCTTCTCGGTAAACTTTCCCCCCTATTGGGCGTCTCATAGACAACAAGGAGGGACACCCCATGAACACACGCGCGCTCTCTCTGCTGGTCGCGATGGCTGCTGTCGGGACTGGGCTGTGCGAGACCGTCTACGCAGCGTCGGCTGATGCCCAAGCGTTTCGCCAAGAGGCCAAAGCCGCCCGGGAACAAGCGAAGACGTACGTGCAGGCCAAGCGCACCGAGATCCACGGGCTGAAGCAGCAGATCCAGGCCCTCAAGGCGCAAGCGAAGAGCACGAGCGACCACGCCACCAAGCAGCAGCTGCACGCCCAAATCAAAGGATTGCGCAAGCAGATGTGCGAGATCATGGATGATCTCGCGGCGCACCGGATGACGTGGGCGGAGCAGGGCGTGACGTTTGCCCAGCGGCGGCTTGAATTGGCCCAGGCGCACTTGGCTGAACGCCAGGCCCGCGAAGCCCGGATGGAAAACCGATGAACTGTCGCGGGAGAAATATTTTTGACGCCGTAAACTTTTCTGCCCGGTTGTCGTCCTATTTAGTAGGACACAGGAGGTCATCATGAGATACCTTTTCGTTGCAGCGGTGGTCGCTGGTGTAGTGGGGACGGCGGGTCTTGTCTACGCCGAACCATCTGAGAACAGCCAGGATACGCATCAGGAAACGGCCACGGCGCCCAAAGAGCCGGACCGCCAGGGACCTCCTAAGGAAGAGATCGAGCGCCTTCGCCAGTTAAAGCAAGAGAATCCCGAAGCCTTTAAACAGGAAATTCAGCAGCGCAAGGAGCAGATGCGCGATCGGCTGGCGCATTTAAAAGAAACCAATCCGGAAGCGTTTCAGCGGGTGAAGCAGCAGCTCGTGGAGCGACGCCAGGAACACCTGCAGTATTTGAAGGAGCACAATCCGGAACGCTTCAGCCAATTGATGACGGAGCATCGGGAGCAGCTCCAGGGGCGGCTCCAGCACCTGAAAGAGGCCAACCCCAAGCGCTACGAAGAAGTGATGAGCCGCCGGGAGGAGTGGCGCGCACAGAAGCTGGAGCAGTTCAAGCAGAATCACCCGGAAGCCGTGGAGCGCTTCAAGGCGAATCACCCCGAGTGGGTGGAGCGCCGCCAGGATACCCGTGAGTTACGGCAAGACCGCGGCGACATTCGACAGGACCGTCATGAGCTTGGCGGAGACCGGCGAGAGCTGCGCCAAGATGGTCGCGAGCTGCGCGGTGATGCCAAAGAGTACCGGAATGATCGGCAGGCATTGCGAGAGGATCTCCAGCAAGGCAATCGCGATGAGATCCGCGGCGACCGACAGGAACTGCGTGGGGATAGCCGGGAGATTCGGCAAGACCACGGCGAGATGCGGGACGATCGTCGAGACTTCCGTAAGGACCGCCGCGATCTGCGCGGAGACGTTCGGGATTCTCAAGGAGATCGCCGGGACCGCCGCGAAGATGTCCAAGATTCCCGGCGGGATGGAGAAGGGCCTCGCGATCGCTTCCAAGACGGCCGAGACCGTCGCGAGGATCGTCGTGATCAGCGGAATGGTCCGTCCGGGGAACGGCGGGGTGGTCCGCGCGGACAGATGAATGAGGGCGTGCGCGACCATGGGATGGGTCAGGGTCGCGATGGGGTTGGACAGGGCGGAGAGCGCCGCATGGGCGGGCCGATGCATCCTGGTGGTGGCGAGCAGGGTGCTGGGCCTGGCATGGGTGGGCCTCGTATGGGCGGTCCAGGTGGTGGGCCGCACGGTCCGGGCGGGGGACCGGGGAGTGGACCTCACGGCAATGGCGGTTCTGGCGGTGGGCAACGCGGCGGTGGGTCTCGGGGTGGGGGCAGTGGCGGTCGTCGTGGCGGGCGCTAACGTGCGCACCCCATGGGAGGTTGCGATGGGTCCATCAGTTGGAGCCTGCCCTTGCGCCGCACCCTCCTTCGCCGGAGGCCACGGGCTCTGCCCGTGGAGGCATGCGAAGAGGGTGTTGCTGCGAAGCCGTGCCGGCAAGGCAACGGCGAAGCAGAACACGGTGGCTTCGGAGCGGTTCCGCCCCACGGGCGGACCGGAAGGTGCCACGGGCTCTACCCGTGGGGCTCCACCAAAATGGCGCGCAGCCGGACCGTCGATGTTATACTATCTTCACGCGCGGCGATGGCAGGTAGCGATACAGAGATCATTCGGGCAGTTCTGGCTGGCGATGTGGATCGCTACGCGGAATTGGTGGACAAGCACCAAGGCGCCGCGCTGCGGTTGGCCTTCAGTCTGCTCGGCAACTACGAAGACGCCAAAGACGCATCCCAAAATGCGTTTGTCAGCGCGTTTCGCGGCCTCTGTCGATTTCGCGGCGACGCCAAATTTTCCACCTGGCTCTACCGCATCATCCTCAATGAATGTAAGGACGTCTACAAGTGGCGCGCCAGGCAGCCCCTCGCCATGGTCCGCGTGGGCGAGGCGGATCCTGATGACGAGACGGCCAGCCTCTTTGTGGATGTGGATGACCCCCGTGCCGGTCCCGGTGATCAGTTGGCCAATCGCGAGCTCGCCCAGCACCTCAGCGCGGCGATTCGCGCGCTTCCCATGAAACAGCAGACCGCATTTCTCTTGCACCATGTGCACGGCCTGTCCTTAGAGGAGACCGCCTCGGTGATGCACTGCCGCCTCGGCACGGTCAAGTCGCACGTGTTTCGAGCCACAGAACATCTCCAGGTGTTGTTGCGCCCATGGATGGCGCAGGAGCGAGGCTGATGGATTTCACGGCGTGGTTTCGCGCGTGGTTGACGCGCCATCCGCTGAAAGGGCCGCATGGGGTGGAGGCGGCGCGCTATACCGATGAAGTCATGGCGAAAGTCAGGGCTCTCCAGCCACCGGCGTCCGTGCGAGCGCCCCTGCGTTTCTGGCTGCCGTGGCCGCGCCTTGCGCTCATCGCCGCGACCGCTGCCGTCGGTCTGCTGATCGTCATGGGCACCCTCCACCGCGCGCAGCTGCAATTGGCCAGCGCCATTGATCGGGACGCGCAGGTGATCACGGCCGTTGACGAGCTCGTTCCAACTGCGCCGGCTGGCAGCGGCGCCACCCCGGAGGATCTTGCCCAGGAACTTCAGACCGCCGATATCCTAGTCCTCGCCGAATCGGTGCCGAGCGATGACCAGTGGCTGGACCAAACGCTCCAGTTGCTGCAGCAGTTGGATGAAGACGTCCCCGAGGAGACCATCAGCGCGAGCGGCCATACGGCTGAATCGCAGGACGATTTGCTGAAAGCGCTCCAGCAGCTTGACGAGAAGGATCTGACCGCCAACTCCTAACCCGAGCTCGTTTGGCCGCGCACGCTCCCGGGCCTCTTGTCGCCTCCCTGTGACCGCAGGGAGGCGTGCTGTTTTCCGGCAGATTTTCGCCGGCGTGCCTTGTCGCCGGCTGATCGTTGCAGGTATACTTCCACTGGCACTTAATTCTGCTTAAAAAGCGACAGCCAGGGGAGTTTCTAAAGATGAATAAAGAACTGCTGGTGATCGATGATGAGCCGGTGCTGGCGAAAGCGCTGAGCGCGCTCTTTGCCGAAAAAGGATTCAAAGTCAGCACCGCGGGCACCGCACGCGATGCGCTCGCTCAGATGGACAAGGTGCAGGCCGACATCGTGCTCCTTGACCTGAAGCTGCCGGACTCCTCAGGCCTTGACGTGCTCACCGAGCTCAAAACGAAGTTTCCGAATCTGCGCGTCATCGTCATCAGCGCGTTCGCGGACGAGGCGACCATTCAAGAGGCCCGGCAGCGGGGCGCGAGCGGCTATCTCGCCAAGCCGTTCGATTTTGAGCGGTGTTTCTATACGGCGATGGGTGTTGAGGTCGTGGATGTCACCGATGTCCAGGCAGAGCCATCGGCGCTCGAACGGCTGCCCGCGGCGGCTGCAAAACGCTATCACGCCCTGCCAGTCCGATGGGTGCAAGATGCGCTCCTGGTGGCCATGGCGGATCCGCTTGATGGTGAGCATCTGGCCGAACTGAAAACAAAACTCGACTGTCCGATCCAGCCCGCCGCGGTGATGCGCGGCGATCTGGACGCGGCGATCCGCCGGTGTTACCAGAACGCCGCAGACCCGGCCAAACCGCCGCGCGGGACCGCACCCGTTGCGACAGCGCCGCAGCCGGCGTCCATTGCGCACGCGCAGACCACCGACGTGACACCGCTCATTGACGGATTAATCGCACGCGCCCATGCGCAGGGGGTGACCGACCTCCATTTCGGCCTTGGGCCGCAGGGACCATGGATGCGGGAGCGCATTGATGGGGTGCTGTCGGATGCGTCCATCCCCGGGGAAGTGGCGTCGTTCTACGCGCATGTGGTGTCGCACCTAAAAGGGATGGCGCACCTTGAGCGCGACGAGCGCCGCCTGCCCCAGCAAGGACGGCTCGCCTGGCCGCTTGGCGGCACCACGCTCGATCTGCGCGTGTCGGTCCTGCCGACCGAGCACGGGGAGCACCTGGCGATTCGCATCGTCGAACCGTCGAAGATTCTCCCGCTCGATCAGCTGGGATTCGAGGAAGAGCAGCGTGGTCAACTCGAAGCGCTGCTCAAGAAATCTTCCGGATTGCTTCTGGTCACCGGTCCCTCGGGTGCCGGGAAATCGGCCACCCTCTACGCGTGTTTATCACGGCTCAATACGGGCCGCGCCAACATCGTCACTATTGAGGATCCCGTGAACCATGAGGTCGCCGGGATCACGCAGATTCCGGCTCAGCCGAAGACCGGTTTGACGATGGCCGACGGCATGCGGGCAGCCCTCCAGCACGATCCGGATCTTGTGATGGTCGGCGAACTGCCGGACGCGGAGACGGCGACCCTCGCCGTGCGCACGGCCCTCACCGGCCGCGCGGTGCTGTCCAGCCTGCACACCATCGACGCGTCGAGTGCGATCACGCGCCTCCTGGATTTTGGGATTGAGCCGTTTTTCCTGTGCTCGACCCTGACGGGCATTCTGGCCCAGCGGCTGGTGCGCCGCTTGTGCATCGCCTGCCGCGAGCCGCTGCCGCTGGAGGCCGCCAACCTCGAAGCGCTGGGGCTGACCGTGCCGAAATTGCCAGGAAAATTGCGCCTCTGGAAAGCGAAGGGCTGCGCGCAGTGCCGGCAGACCGGCTACCAGGGACGGACGGGCATCTTCGAACTACTCGTCATTGACCATCAAGTCCGCTCGCTGATCATCAAGCGGACCTCCGGGTTGCAAATCCGCCAGTCCGCCGTCTCGCGCGGCATGATCACGCTGTCGCAGGCGCTGTGGCAAAAGGCGCAAGTGGGCGAAACCAGCCTCGAAGAACTCCTCCGCGTTCTCCCCACCGAATTGCGATCATGACCTCGTTGCTCGACGACGATGTGCCCCATCAGCGTACGCGCGCATGCGCGCGTGTGAAAAAGTTTCTGCGGGACTTGATAATTGTAAAATCCATCAGGCATACTTACAGAGTAACTTGGTAAGGACGGTACGACCCACGCGACGTGGGGTGTGACGCTTCGGCACCTGTGAATCTGGATCGTCGGATGTAGTAAACCGACGATCGGCAGACTTCGATACGGATCGCCGAGCAATCAGCCGGAAGGCTGGTGCTCGGCGTTTTTGCTTTTGGGTCTCTGAGCGAGGAGGGCGGACGCGGGATGAACACGCTGGCGCAACGGCTCGGGCAAGGCATTCGGCAGGGACGACGGGCAATGAAACAGGTGTGGATGCATGTCGTGAAGACGGGGATTGCCGCCAGCGTTGTGGGATGCGTGCTCTCGTGGGGGCCGCTCGCGGCCTCCGCCGCTAGCATTGGGTTGGGCGAGGCGACGGCGACACCCGGAGCCACCCTAGTCGGGCTGCCGCTTTCTCTTACCGTCGGCGTGTCGGAGCAACTCAGCGCATTTACGGTGGATGTCTACTTCGATCCAGCGCTCGCCCAGTGGCAGTCGGTCACAGTGGATCCCTTAGCGGTTGCCGTCGGTAAACAGGCACAATTCAATCTGATTGCTCCGGGCCACGCCCGCATCATTCTCTACGGAACCGATCGGCAGTTCTTCTCCAGTGGGACCATCGCGCGGTGCCTCGTGAACGTCGCCTCCTCGGCATCCGCCGGGACGACGCTGGTGACGCTGCGGGATGGCCAGGGCACGAACATCAACGGCGGCGACCTGCCGCTCGTGCTGTCCGATGGACGGATTTGGATTGATGCGCCCCCGGACACTACGCCGCCGAAAATCAGTGCGGTGGCGGTCAACGCCATCACGCAGACCGGGGCGACCGTGACGTGGACCACGGATGAACTCGCCACATCGCAAGTGGAGTATGGGACGACCAGCGGCTACGGGAACACGACACTGCTCAATGGCACCATGACTCTCGCACACACCGTCTTGCTCTCAGGCTTGACCCCCGGCACGCTGTACCACTTCCGCGTGCGCTCGAAGGATGCCGCGAACAACGAGGGTCTCGGCCTTGATGCCACCTTTACGACCCAGCCGTTGCCATCGGTGGCCACCCCCACGATCACGCCGGCGGGCGGCACGTTCACGGCTTCGGCCAGTGTCACGCTCTCAACCGCAACCGCCGGGGCCACGATCCGCTACACCCTCGATGGCAGCGATCCGACGGCAGCCTCCGCGGCCTACACTCAACCGCTTACCCTCAGCAGCAGCGCGACAGTGAAAGCGCGTGCATTCATGAGCGGCATGACCGACAGTGCGGTTGCCGGCGCGGCGTTTACCATTACGACTTCGGGAAGCAGCATGACCTTGACAGCGGCGCAGTCCTCCGCGAGCAGCACCGGTTGGTGGGCCGTGGGGACAGAAAAGGTTGCGTGGGGCGCCAACGAGTGGCTTGAGTACGCGGTCGATTTCGGCGCAGGCGGCACATGGACGGCGGGACTGACCGCGACGAATCAGAGCAACAGCAGCGCCCCGGGCCTTCCCGCCGGCTATGCGTTCAACCTCAACGTGACGGTTGACGGGATCTACAAGGGTGCGCTGCAAGTGCCGGGCTCGACGACCACCTATCAGACCGGCACGGCGTCCTTCACCATGCCCTCCGGTGTGCATGCCGTGCGGTTTACCTGGACGAATGACGCATGGAGCGCCGGCGTCTACGATGCCAACATCCGCGTCAAACAAGTGTCTTTCGCGCCGAGTAGTTCGGCAACCCCCACACCCAGCACAGCATCCGTTTCGGTAAGCTCTCCGCAGCCTAACAGCACAGTGATCGGTCCAAACATCTCCCTGCGCTTCAGCGTAAGCGGAGTGACGATCCTCAGCGGGACCGCGTACGATCACCTGCACATCCGCCTCGACGGAGGCCAGATTTGGCACGTCTACAATACCGGCTCCTTTGGGCTGAACAACCTCACGAAAGGATGGCATAAGATTGAACTCCAGATCGTGGATAACGTCAATCATGCGCCGATTCCCGGGGTCAACGCGTACGTTTCCGTGGGGTTTAATGTACAATGAACACGAGCGCAGAACGCATCCAGGGCGGGCACGTCGTGACAAGGCTTGGGCGGACCATTCGTGGAGCCGCCGGCATGAGGGTCCAAATGATGTCTCAGCGCGTCTGGTGGGTCCTAGTGGTGGGAACGGTGCTGGTGGTCAGGGCGAGCACAGGGTGGGCTGAGCAAACCGGGCGCATCACCCTCCGCATCGACACCGGCGGTTTTCCTGCGGCAGTCGGAACGCCGGTCAGCAGCGGCGTGCCGTTTCCGATGGGGGCTGTCGCCACCACGGACCATCTACGTCTTGAAACGCTCCAGGGCACTCAGCTGGCCGCCAACTATCGCTCGTTGGTCACATGGCCTGACGGCTCCGTGAAATCGGCGCTGATCTCCTTCGTCCCCGCGCCGTCCGGCGCTACCTACCCCGACGTCGTCCTCCAGTACGGGCCGGCCGTGTCTCATGCGACGACAGGGGCGGTGCAGGTCACCCAGGACGCCTCGACGCTGACGATCACGACGGACATGTTGAAACTGCAGTTTTCGAAGACGCGCTTCAGCGTGCTCGAGCAGGCGTGGACCGATGTCAACGGCGACGGCATTTTCGATGCGAGCGAGCAGTGGCTCATCGCACCCGCCGATCTCGTGGTCGTGGATAAAAAGACCGGACGCACGTTTAAGGGGTCCTTGTGGACCTCAGGGGACGGCTATGCGCCGCGCCTCATCGAAACAGGGCCGCAAAAAGTCACGATTTTGCTTGATGGCCGGGTCAAAGGTGTGGACGGCGGGCTCACGGCGGATGGGGATCCGACGCTTGTTGAGGCGAAAGTCTGGCTGACGATCAATGCCGGCAGCCCCCTGATTCACCTGGAAACCACCGTTGTCGACACCAAGTACCGGCCGACCGAGCAGTTTACCGCCAATGTCATGGAACTCTCGGGCATCAGTCTTGACATCCCGACCCAAGTGACGAACGCGGCGTATGCCGTCGGGGGGGATGGCGCCATCGTCTACCAAGGGTCTGTCGGGACGCAAGCGGTGCTCTTCCAGGATGCTGATGCGACATTCAACGCCTCGTTTACATACAACTTCTTCTACAACGGGGTCGGTGCCGGATCGAAGGCGCCCGGCTGGATGGATGTCTCGATGACCGGTCGCGGGGCGACGCTGGGGCTCCGGGACTTCTGGCAAACCTTTCCGCACAAATTGGAGGCCAACGGCAGCGGTCTGCTCCGGCTCAACTTCGTCCCCACAGATTCCTCTCACACGCTCTGGACGGTCTATCCGGGCGTGGGCAAGACCTATGAGGGATTCCTGGATCTCCATGCCGGCGGCTATACGACCGCGGTGCGCCAACGCGCGGAACTGATGCTCAAACGCCCGATCCTCGTGGCAGATCCTGTGTGGTACGCGACGACCGAAGCGTTCGGCCCGATCTCACCGCCCTCCAGCGTCACGACGCACTGGGAAGCTAAGATGGACCAGCAGTACAACTGCACCGTGCTCCAGCAGGGCTGCTCCGGCTGGCCGAAAGTATATGGCCAGCGCGATTTCGGGGATTATCAGCTCGGCTTTGGCACGGACAGCCTGGGCAAGACCTTCCCGAATTACGGCGACGAGCACTACGAAGATCCGCACGGCTTTCTCCTGCAGTTCGGGCGGACGAGCGACCGGCGCTGGTTTGATCATGCGGCGGCGGGTGCGCGCCACCACTATGATCTTGATGTGATGCACACCCAGAACTCGCGCTATCCCGGATTGCCCGCGGGCATGATCCACTGGCACGGCAGCACCCAGCATGAGGGCTCGACGATCGAACTGGGCCACGTCGTGCCGGGCGGATTAGACGAGTATTACATGCTCACGGGGGATCCGCGGGCGCTGGAAGTGGCCCGCGAGCAGGGTGACTGGGTTGAGACGTGGGCACGGTCCGGCGGCGGCCGCGTCGCCCCCGAACAACCCGGCGAAAGCCCGGGACTGACCGAGTATGAACGGCCCACCGCGTGGACGCTGCACACCGCGATGAAGTCGTACGAAGCCACGGGCGATCCAAAGTATCTGGAAGCCGCCTCGATTCTCGTTCAGAACACCATTGACTGGTGGAAGTGGCCGCAGGACCATATCGTGTTCGATTCCACCAAACCGCTGGATTTAACCCAATCGCCGCAAAGCCAGGCGATCTTCTACCAGCGATCCGACTGGACGCAGGGGACTGGCTATCCGCTCCCCACCCTGCGCGTCGACAACTGCTCCCAAACCTCAGCACCGCTGAACAACTATCCGTATCAAACCCACGCGCCCATTGCGTGGATGAGCGGACTCCTGCAGAACTCGTTGATTCGCTACTACTGGACGCTCCAGCGGCTCGGCGGCACCTACACCAAGACGGTCAACTATCGCGGACAGTCCGTCCCGCTGAATATCGATTCTGCGACGATACGGGAAATGCTCATCCAGATGGTCAACATGCTGGCCGACTACACCTATCTCGGGGCGCCGAAGTATCCGTCGAAATATCCGTGGCTGAGCACCGTCGGCTACCGGTATTTCGTCTACTCGGTATGTCCTGAACGCGACCCCAGCGTGGGCAATGGCGGCCAGTACTTGGCCTACTCGTTCTCCTACGTCAGCGCGTTCCCGCAGAGTCAAGTCTCCTCCCGATGGCAGGCCGCCTGGCCGCAGTTGATCGCCAAGTGGCGTGACATCGCGCTCGAGCAGTACAAGGTGATCGTGGTCGAGCGCAACTATGCCGACACCTCCTACGGCGGTGTCGGAGACATGTGGAGCATGCCGTACGCGGTAACTGAACTGGCGTCGCTGGGATTGCTGAATAATTTGACTCCGACGAGCCCTCCGCCGCCAAGCGGTGGGGGCACTCCGCCTCCGGCTGCGACGTCCTTGCCGCCGTATCGAGTCACAGTGCTGAATGACAATAATCCTATCGTGACCACGCCCGTGATTGATCTGCAGCTCGTGGCGCCCTCCGAGGCGACCGACGTGAACGTCTCGGAGACCGGATTTGGGCAGGGCGCGTGGCAACAGGTCGTCCCGCAGCTCCATGGGATTACTCTCACCCCGAACGCAGGCGCCAAGAAACTCTACGTGCAATTTCGCAACACCACCGGCGCGATCCTGGCGTCACTGGAGAAATATTTGGTGCTGCTCCAGCCGGGATTTATCGGAGATGTCAGCCTGACGTTAAATGAAGCGGACGACACGTTTGTGTACAGCAATATGCCGGACAGCAACTTCGCAAGCCGTCCGGTGATCTCTGCCGGACGCTATGACATCGGGTATGACTACCTCGGCCTCCTGCAGTTCACCATGCCGCGGCTGCCGGTCGGCGTGAAGGCGACGGTCAAGAACGCGGCACTGAACGTCTACTACTCCGACAACAGCCGCAACGTCAGTCAAGCCCTGACGCCGTACGAGCCGACCGCCGCATGGAATGAGGATTTGGTGACATGGGCAACCCGCCCGGCCCTCGCCGCGACGGCGCTCGGTAGCACGGTAGTCTTTCCGAATCGCAGCGGGATTAATCAGTGGAACACGTTCAGCCTGAATGCGGCCGTCGTCCAACGCTGGATTCAAGACCCGACGTCCTCGCACGGGATCACGCTCACAGGAGATGGGACGCCGGGGATGACGTCCTTGGAAATCGTGTCTTCCGAGGTGGTCAATCCCACGCAAGACCTCCGGCCCCGCTTGGTGCTGACCCTCACGGTGTCAAGCATCGACACGACGCCGCCCGTCATCAGCGGGGCGCAGGCCGTGAACGTTGGAGAGACCACGGCAACCATTCAGTGGACGACGGATAAAGATGCGGACGGTCTGGTCGAGTATGGGCCGACGACCGCGTATGGTCTGAGCGGACCATTGCAGACGACGCGCTCAATGATCCATGCGGTGCAGCTCACCGGGCTCACCGCCAGGGCGCTCTACCATGCCCGCATCACGTCCCGGGATGCCTTCGGCAATACGGCCACGTCGCCGGATCTCAGCTTTACGACGACCGGGCCGATTCGAGGCGATATCAATCGGGATGGGCTGGTGACGCTGGCCGATGTGCCGGGACTCATCAGTCAACTGCTCGGGACATCTCCGGTCACGTTGGACACGGCTGACGTCAATGGCGATGGGCGATTGACGATCACGGACCTTCAGGCGCTGATCGCTAAACTATAACGTTCGTCCTCCAGGCCCCTTGGGGTATTAGGAAACACTGCCCCAAGGGGTTTTTCTTTTTTTAGATGACCAAGAAATCCTTCATTTTCCCTCCCAAAAAGCACCAGATTTAACCTAGACTGTCCTAGTCAGACACAGTATGTCTTAGTAACACTACATCGTATGTTATCCATTCATTATCAATGAGATACGTCAATTTTTGCTTCAAATTTCAATGGTTCCGTGTGGATTCATGTCTTTGATAGACAACAGGTACGGCTTTAGAAAGTATCCGTGTTGGGAAGCGATACTAATAAATAGCAACGTCATAACATATTGTTAAATAAGATGTTATGGATTATCAACTCCTTAAATATCACATTGGCGGTTTCTCTGGCACATATACTGCACTTAGTATGACTACGCAGGACAGTCCAATATGACAACAAGGCCAAATTCTTCAATGAGACAGCAACAGGTTCCAGAGCCCATGGAGGCGAAAGTGAGCGAGCGCATCACGATTACGGAAGTAGCAGAGCAGTTGGGCATCAGCGTCAAGACGATCATGCGATGGGAGAAATCCGGAAAGATCCGGAAGGCCCGGCGTGATTGGAGAGGCTGGCGCGTCTACGGGCCAGAAGAAATCAACGAATTGAAATCCCTGTTTGAGACCGTCTACTGATGTTTTCCCTACGCACACGAGGAGGGCAGTCCATGATGTGGAGAGTCGCACGAATGATCACGGTGATCGGACCGCTGTGTTGGGCGGCGAGTGTCTGGGCTGGGGACCAAACGG
>Ga0209515_10006193_pt1 | contig 15031 bp, 15 predicted proteins | sample Subgroupgradi54m_FD_187454 | JGI IMG/M metagenome (GOLD analysis project Ga0209515, IMG submission 187454) | Subsurface groundwater microbial communities from S. Glens Falls, New York, USA - GMW60B uncontaminated upgradient, 5.4 m (SPAdes)... ...
TCGCGATGAAGATCGACGAGTAGACACCCGCGGCCATGCCGACGAACAGCGCGACGTCCCAGCCCCAGGCAGGCGTGATCCATTCGAACGGCAGCAGCGGCGCCGCCAGCGTGTTGAACAATCCGCCCAGCATGCCTCCGACCGCGACCCACACGTAGAACTCGGTCAGCAGGGCGGGTCGAGGACGATCGGCCGCGAGCTGTCCATGGCACACGAGGCTCGCCGCGGCAAACGTGAGCAGGTGCAGGGGCACCGCGAACCAGAGTGCCACGGTCGCCAGGAGGATCATGAACAGCCCGAGCGGCAGGATGAGCAGCGGCAGCGCGCGATCGGCAGCGACGACGAAAAAAGGCGAACGGGCGCCGAACGCGATGATGAACGTCAACAGGTAGATCCCGAGAGGAACAATCCAGAGCAGAGGAATCGCGGCAATGTCGGTCGACAGATAACTGGTGACTCCGAGCATCAGGCTCGACGGGACCAGCGAAAGCGTCACCCACCTGGCGCGGCGGGACAGCGACAGCGAGCGTCCACCGTCACCCACGTCCACCGCATCGTCAGGCACCGGGGCATGCGTTTCATCGCGCCTGGCATCGCGCCTGACCGCGTGCGCGCAAATGCATACGGCTGCAACAAAGATGGCGTAGCCGACAGCCCACAGCCGGCTTTGATCGCGCAGTCGCAGCGTGGGCTCCACAATCGCGGGATAGACGACGAGCGCCAGCAGGCTGCCCGCATTGCTGGCGGCGTACAGAAAATACGGATCGAGCGCGCGGTGATGGTCGGCGCGCGCAAACCAGGTCTGCAGGACCGCGGCGCTGGTGGACAGGATGAAAAACGGCAAGCCGATCAGGCCGCCAAGCACCACCAGCAGCCAGAGGATGGGATTGTCGCCAGGCGACGGGCCGCCAGGCACGGAGGTCGGGAACGGCAGCACGGCGAGGGGCAGCGCGAGCAACGCAAGATACACGATCGCGTGCCGCGAGAAACTCAGTGTCCTCGTCGCGGTATGCGCATAGAGGTAGCCGGCAAGCAGCAGGATCTGAAAAAACACGACGCAGGTGTTCCAGACCATGGGCGCTCCGCCCAGAGCTGGCAGCAGCACGCGAGCGGACAGCGGCTCGACCGTGAACAGCAGAAAAGCGCTCAGAAAGAGCGTTGCGGCGAACAGGAAAGCGACCGGTCTCGACGGTTTGGCAGATAACAAGAGTGGGAGAGGCTGAATCCTAGCACTAGAGCGGTTCTGTTGTGAGGCTTGGCGATAACGACAGGCGACGCGGGCGTTGCGCGGCGCCGACGCACGCTCACGGAGAATCGGCCCGCCCCTTTGCGAGTCCCGTCTCTTCGTCGATCGGCCGCGTGGTAATCTCAGCGCGGCCCCGACGGCTCGCCGAAGCGACCCTGACGCCAGTCATCGAGCGAATTCCCCGGGCGGTGTTCGACCTCGTCGACGTGATCGAGCACTTGAAGAGTCCAGAGCGGTTTCTGAATCGCCTCCGCGCACAGTTCGACTACTCGCCGAGAACGTCATCCTGACCACACCCAACATCGCGTTTGGCGTTCAGCGGCTGATGCTGTTGTTCGGCCAGTTCAACTACGGCAAGGCCGGGATCCTCGACCGCACCTAAACACGCCTATTCACGTTCCGGTCGCTGCGCCAATTGCTCGCCGACACCGGGTTTCGGATCAAGGAAATCCGCGGCGTCCCGGCGCCGTTTCCGAAGGTCCTTGGCGACGGCCTCCTCGGCAGAGCAGCGATGGCGCTCAACCAGCTGCTCATTCGCGTCAGCAAGTCGATCTTCTCGTATCAGATCTTCGTGATCGCCGAGACGACACCAGACCTTGACTTCATCGTCCAGGACGGCAAGCGGCGCAGTGAGCTCCGCGACGGAGCGGTGATGGAACCAATGCCGACGAGGTGTCCGCCGACTGAGGGAATCAGCGATTCGGCGGTATGAGGAACGGACCGGCGCCAGCGTTCGGCCGTCTCGACGGCCCTTGATGCCAGGTCGTCACGGGCGGGACAGCCCAACAGGGTCGGTGGGAGGGGCAGCGATCCAAGGCGTGCAATCGGCGGAGCGTGGGCGGCCGCCTTCGATCTCGACGCAGAACGGGCGGCGTCCGGCGTACGCCCGAGCGGTGCGCGCGTTGTCTTCGGGGCCGCGATCGTTGGCCCAGACAATGGGCGATCGGGTCGGGTCCGTATGGTTGTACACCCAATCCTCCGTACGCGGCTCCCCCGCGCCGTGACGGACGAAGACCAGTGCAGGGGCGACGGTCGCGACTTCCTTCTCCAGCGTCCGGCGCGCCTCGAAACCCAGCGGGGTGCTGTAAGGAAGCCAGGGAATCGGGAGGGCCTGTGGAGGCGCTGTAGCCGCGCCTCCCGCGGCACGAACGGCCAGGACAGCGGTCGCGACGACAAGCATCGCTCCGGCCGCGCGTGGTGCGGACACGCGGTAGCGCACGCACCACAGGCGGATGCCGGTGACAGCAAACACGAGCAGGAAACCGAACGTACCCGAGTAGTAGTGCGGGAAGGGCCACGGGTTCAAGACGATCACGATCCCGGCCGCGAGCAGGCCGGGCAACGCTGGCCGCAGGCGCCCCACGCAGACGCTCCGCCGCCACTGGAGGAGTCCCAGGCTCAGAAGCGGCCCCATGAGGAATACCCAAGAACAGCCGACACTTCGAATCCGCGAGACGAAAAATCCATCTGGCGTCCAGCTGAAGGCGGCGAAGCCGCGTTGATCTTCGTAGAAGTCCGCCAGGCGAGGCGTGACCTCGGTCTCGGTCCCGACCGTGCGCGACCACGGGAATACCCCATATCCGTGACGTTCCATGTTCAAGTCGTAGCCGAATCGGAAGGCGTTGCCGGTCAGCACGGCATTGTCGTACGCCACGGCGCCAACGACCAGCATGAAAAGCGTAAGGCCGAGCAGGGCGGGCACGAGCAGAGGGCGGAACCCGGACTTCGGGCGCAGGAGCCAGAGCATCGGGACCGAACACGCGCCGAGGACGAAGGCTTCGAAGGGCCGGCAACTGAACATGACGCTGAGGGAGAGTCCCGAGCACGCAGCAAGCCCGGCAGAGGGCCGACGAACGACGCGAGGCAGCGCGCCCCCGAAGACCAGTGCGCAGAGGGTTGGCAGCGCACCGGTCATGTACGACTCGGCCCAATAGCCGAAGAGCCCCAGGCGCAAGGCAACGAGGGCACCGCCGAGCAACGCCCAGCGTCGTGGAATCCAAGCTGCCGCCATCCACCAGGCGCCGAGCCCGAGAAGCGGCGCGAGCACCCAGTTGGCGTAGATCGGGTGACCCAGCCAGCGCCATGCGGCTGCCAGAAACAGAGGATGGCCCGGCGGGTACATCGAGTTGTACGCGGGGGTGAAGTTGACGTGCATGGTCTCAAGAGCGTGCCATTCGGGAGGCGTCGGGTTGGTGAGCCTGCCCTCGAGAAACGTCTCTGCCGACAATAAGTAGCCGAACTCATCGTGGAGGCGGGGCGCGCGGCGCGGCTGGTTCCACTCCATCGCGAAATGGGACAGGCCCAAGAAGAGCGCGAGTCCCGCGAGGCCGAGGGCCGGCCGCGCGGCCACAGCTCTGCAAAGCCCCGCCAATGGTCTCAGCCAGTTGGGTCGCCGTCGGAGCATCAGGACCAATAGAAGGGTGAACACGGCCTCGAGCATCTGGACCGGCTGTGAGATGAGGCCAGGGAGCAGTAACTCGACGAGTTTGGCCATATTCGAACTGTTCGTGAGCGGGGACCGCACCCGGACCGGCGCAGCTCCGGTACGGGAGTCGAATCGTGACCCTCGACTGTCAGGTCCGCTGACCGTGGATGGTCATAGAACATAGAACACATCCGTGCAGCCGAACAACTTCATTTCGTCTCGTCGTTGGCGAGGTGTGCACCGCAGTCCACCGTCTTTCTCCGCGGGTTCGATCACTGGCGCGAGCCCATGCGCTGCTGAATGGCGGCTCTGAAACCGGGATAGGCACCCGCGCCTGAACGGCAGAGAGGCAGACTTTAGGCGCCAACAAAGGCGCCGTTCCGGTATTGATCAGTCCCGGCAGTTGCGCTAGAGTCGCGGAGCGTGCAATCCAAACCAGCCTTGCGGCACAGCTCCGGGCACCTTCATTTGCGCCCGGAGGCCTCGCTTCAGCCGGAGCCCTTCATCGTGAGCGCCAGCGAGGCGATGCGGAACGTCCTCGTGTTGGCCAATCGCGTGGCGGCGGGCGATGCGAAGGTCCTCGTCACCGGCGAAAGTGGCGTCGGGAAAGACCTTGTCGCGCGCTATATCCACGCGAAGTCGACGCGCGCGGCGCGCGACTTCGTCGCGGTGAACTGCGCCGCCGTTCCTGAACCGCTCCTCGAGTCCGAGCTGTTCGGCCATGCGCGCGGAAGTTTCACCGGCGCGTACCGCGACAAGGTGGGCAAGCTCGAACTCGCGCATGGCGGTACGATCTTTCTCGACGAAGTCGGTGAGATGAGCGTCCGCATGCAGGTACTGCTGCTGCGCTTTCTGGAGAACGGAGAGATCCAGGCGGTTGGCGCGGAGCGTGCCAGCACGCGCGTCGACGCCCGCGTGATTTGCGCGACGAATCGTAACCTCTCCGAGATGGTGGCGAGCGGAGCGTTCCGAGAGGATCTGCTCTATCGGATCCAGGTCGCGCACCTCCACGTCCCGCCGCTGCGGCACCGGCGAGACGATATCCGCGCGCTCATCGAGCACACGATCGAGCGGACAGGACGGCATCTCTGCGTCAGCGACGAAGCGATGCGCGCGCTCGAAGGCTACCGATGGCCGGGCAACGTTCGCGAGTTGCAGAACGTGATCGAACAGCTGGTCTGGATGGCGTCGTCGGACGTAGTCGACGTGGACGATCTGCCACCCGTGACACGCGCGGAGGGACGAGCGGCGTTGCACGTTCGCGAACGCCGCCGGCAGATGGCCGACGATCTGTACGCCGAGCTCGTTTCCGGCAACTTCTCGTTCTGGAACCAGGTCTATCACCTCTTCCTCAACCGCGATATCACCCGCCACGACGTGCGGGAGCTTGTGCGGAAGGGCCTCGTCACGACCTGCGGCAACTACAAGGCGCTGGTCAAACTGTTCGGCATGCCCGGAGGCGACTACAAGCGCTTTCTGAACTTCATCGCGGCGCACGACTGCAGCGTGCATGCGAGAAGCTACCGGGACGGTCACGGGGCCGAGCCGCTTCCCGTGGTATCCGTGACGGCGGCCGCCGCTGATCGGTCGTCGCGCGCTCGCGGATCCGGCAGCTCTCCTCAATCGTAAGATCGAGTGCAACACTTCCTGTCGCCGATGGTCGCCCGACCAGACGCCTGCTTTCGCCTGGAGAACGAAAGGACTGGCAGAACCCTCGCCTCCACTCTGGAGACCGCGTTCGATTCCAGGGCGCGCAGGCACGGCTTGTTGCAGCGGGCCAGGTTCGATGCGGGCGCCGCGATTGTCCTTGCGCCCTGCGCGGCCATTCACACGCTCTTCATGCGGTTTCCGATCGATGTCGTCTTTGTCGCGAAGGATGGGACAGTCGCTAAAGTCTGTTCGAGCGTCAAACCTTGGCGAACGGCGATCGCGTTCGGAGCGTTCGCGGCGATCGAGCTTGCCGCCGGCGGCGCCGATGAAAGCGGAACGGCAGTTGGCGACCGGCTACTGCTCACGCGCGAATTCTTATCCTGACAAGACAGCGGTCTGGTTCGCAATAGATGCTGCGACCGTCTCGGCCGAGGCCATCGAAGAAACCCGGCGAAACCGCGGGGATGAAGGTCAGAACAGACGGTACCGCGCTTGCTGCAAACGCTGTAACTTATGTCGGGACGTCGGAACAGCGTCCGGTACCAGTTGTCGGTTCCGCGCGAGGGAGAGTTGGTGGTCGCGCACGACATCATTCTCGAGAGCCGAACGGAAGGCGAGATTCTCGTGTTGAGCGACGCGCCACATCCGCGAGGTCAGGAGCTCACGCTGGAGTTGGGCGCGGCCGTCTCGGTGGAGGGCATCCATGCCCGGGTGCTGGAGTGCGAACCCATCGTCGTTGACGGGAGCCTCCGGTATCGTCTGCGGTTCGCGACCGGCGACGGGACGAAACGGGACGAAACGCGATGATGCGTCCGTCTGACGGCTCATAGAGGTTGGGGCGAGGAACCAAGTGCTTGGTATCGCTGTTGACAGTATTGAGATTCGGCTGATAGAAGTCAGTCGCTCCGGCTGCCTCCTCGAGTCCAGCAGGCAGGTCGCTCCCGGAACAGCCGGCGAGATTCGCATCGACTTCGACGGGCGCGTGCTCATCGAAGCGTTACGCGTCACGCGTTGCAAGCGGATCGAAGGAGCCGGCCCACTTTTTCGGCTGGGCGCCGAGTTCATTCGAACCCGGCAGCTCGACGACTGGTCGCTCCGGCGAGCCTTGCATACGTCGATCGAAGAACGCGGGGCAGATGAACACCTGCCGGGAAGCCGGCTGGTGCCACAGGCAATAGGGGCGCGGTCAGTTACTTAATGGAGGACAGCATGCGTGCGATGGTCAATCGGCTGGTGAAGGACGAATCGGGGCAGGATCTGATCGAGTACGCGCTTCTGGCAGCGTTCGTCGCGCTGGGGAGCGTTGCAGCTCTCACAGTGCTCGGCCCTGCGATCAAGACGTTGTTCGAATCCGTCGTCACGAAACTGAATACTGCAGCGGCTACCGGAACATAGGACCCGGAGCAACAAGGTCCATCGTCAAACCGGGCGGGGCAGATGCTGAGTGTGTTGAGTTCTCTGGTCGTCGACGAGAACGGCGAGGAAATCCTTGAGTACGCGCTGCTGGTCGCACTCGTGGTGTTGGTGACGATTCCGGCCCTGAACGCCATCCAGGCGGCGCTGAAGGTGACATACGTGAGTTGGAACGCGGCGATGCTGCGTTGCTGGCAGATGCCCGAACCTGGACACGGCGGCGGATGCTAGAGCATTGGGGGGCGATCGTCGAGTGGACGGCTATTGGGAGCGTCGCGACGCTCGCGGCGGTGTGTGACGTGCGCACGGGGCGCGTACCCAATGTGCTGACCTTCGGCGCCGCGGCCGCCGGCTTCGCGTTCTCTACGCTGCACGCAGGGCTGAGCGGACTAGGGACGAGTCTCCTTGGATGTCTCGTCGGCTTTGTGCTGTTCCTTCCGCTGTTCGCTTTGGGTGGAATGGGCGGCGGAGATGTGAAGCTCCTCGCGGCGATTGGGGCCTGGATCGGGCCCATGGGCGCCCTGCAGGCAGCCCTTTGGGCCTCACTCGTCGGCGGCGTGCTGGCCGTCATCGTCGGCATTTCGAGTGGTTACCTCCGGGAGGCGATCCGAAATTTGTTCGCCATGGTCGCGGTATGGCGTGCCGTCGGTCCATCACCGATTTCGGATTTGACCCTTGCGCAGTCGCGCGGGCCTCGGCTGGCGTACGCGGTGCCCATCGGGATCGGGGCGATCATCGCGATGTGGCTCGGTCGGCAGTAAGCCAGAGAAGCACAAATGCCGCGTGACTCAGTGACAGCCATTCTTCGCGAGAGCGCCGGAGACGTTCTCATCGAGTTCGCGATGGTGCTCCCGATACTACTCCTGCTGATTACCGGGATGTTCGACTTCGGTTTCGCATTCCGCGAGTATTTGCTGGTGACCAACGCGGTGCGCGAAGGCGCCCGGATGGCGATTCTTCCTGGCTACACGACCTTGGACGTCCAGGAACGGGTGAAGGATTACTTGACGAAGGCCGGCGGCTTGGAGGCGGCGAAGATCAAGGACGAAGATATTGTCGTGACGACAGGCCTATACAATTCGGCTTCGGGAGCGACCTACACCGTCAAGACCGTGACCGCTCAGGTGAATCACACGTTCTCCCTGGTTGCGCCGTTTGGCACCAAGTTCGGGACGGTGGCTCTCAAAGCGGTGTCGGTGATGCGGGTTGAGGCGCCATGAATCGCGACACCCGGATGTGGATCGTCATCGGCATTGCCGTGCTGACCGCGGCGCTGGCGAGCTTCGGGATGTACTGGGTGATCTCCAAGCAGGCCAAGGTTGTCGAGGCCTCAAAGGTCTTCGTGGTCGTGGCCAAGAAGAACCTCGGCATGGGGTCCAGCGTTGCCGAGGCCGATGTCAAGTTGATCGCGTGGCCCAACGACAGCCAAGTCGCCGGCGCGTTCACGTCGATTGATCAGGTCAAGGGAAAACCACTGATCGCTTCGGTTCTTGAAAACGAGCCGATCACGAAGAACAAGCTGGCGGAGAGCGGTTCCGGCCTGCCGCCGCTCATCCGGGATGGCATGCGTGCCATGTCGGTCAAGGTGAACGAGGTGATCGGCGTGGCGGGATTCGTCACACCCGGCACGCGGGTCGACGTGCTCGTCACGATTCGCCAGGACAAGGACTCCATGTCGCGCGTCGTTGTCCAGAACGTCGAAGTGCTCACGGCCGGAGCCAAGTACGACGACCCCGAGGGCAGAAAGCAGGGAAAGCCGATTCCGAGCACGTTCGTGACGCTGATGGTGTCGCCTGAACAAGCCGAACGGATCGCCTTGGCGGTGAGCGAGGGGCAGATCATGCTGGTGCTGCGTAACCCGTTGGATAAGGTCCTGGCGAAGACGTTCGGCGTGACAGGCGACCAGTTGATGGGCGGAGACCGACTAGCGGTGCCGGCCCCCCCGAAGCCCAGCACGAACGAGGTTCGGGCCGTCGTCAGGACCGCGCCGCATCGAGAAACAGCGCCGCCACCGCCCTCAGTAGCAGTACGGCCGTGTCAGGTCGAAACATTCAAGGCGGGCAAGCGAGAGGTTGTGCCGTGCACGTAACAATGCGGCGCTGGCATCGAGCGGCCGTCCTGCTCATGGTGGCCGGCGTGGTCTCTTCGGTGGTCGCGGCCGCGCAGTCGGCAGTGTCGTCGCCTGTGTCGTCGCCTGACACCGCCCAGGCGCAGTCTGCCTCTGTGCCGTTCGCGCAAGTCCGGTTGACGGCGGGCCGATCGCACGTGATGGTGATGGACTTCGAGGTCATGCGAATCGCGGTGACGAACCCTGCGATTGCGGATGCCGTACGAGTCGCACCACGGGAGATCCTGGTCGACGCAAAGGGACCGGGCATCACGAGCTTGATCCTGTGGGGCGGCGGCCAGCGCCTGCAGTACGACGTGGTCGTCGACAGCGGCGCACCGCCGCTGCAGACGCAGATGCAGACGATTTTCCCAGGTGAGGACATCCATGTCAGCACCACGGAAGAAGCGGTCGTGTTGTCGGGACATGCGTCGACGAACGAAATCGCGCTGAAGGCCGCGGAAATCGTGCAAGCCTCGTCGTCGAAACTGAAAATCATCAACATGCTGCAGCGAATCGCGGACCCCGGCGCGCAGCAGGTGATGCTCGAGGTGCGGTTCGCCGAAGTCGAACACAACGCGCTCATGAGTCTTGGGGCGTCGTTTCTCGCCAATCGCCCGGATGTGCAAACAGGCGGCTCGACCGGACAGTTCCCGGTTCCTTTCGTCAATGAAGCGTCACCCGGTCAACTGGGCGCGGGAACTGTAGGTGTCCCTAACGGCTTCGACCAGGTCGTCCATGTTCCCAGCCCGGGCACGGATTTCCTGAACCTGTTCTTTTTTCTGCGGCGTGATGGCCTGCTCGCCATTCTCAAGGCGCTGAAGCAAGCCGGCAAGTTCCAAAGTCTCGCCGAACCGAATCTGATCGCCTACAACGGCCAGGAGGCCAGCTTTCTGGCAGGCGGCGAGTTTCCCGTTCCTCTGGTCCAGGGCAACAGCGGCCAGGTGACGGTCTCGTACAAGGAGTTTGGTGTCAGGCTGTCGTTCACGCCCAGGATCACGGGAGAGGTAATTCGGTTGAAAGTGAAGCCGGAAGTGAGCACGCTCGACTTCGCGAACGGTCTCAGCCTGGCGGGGTTCAAGGTGCCGGCGCTCAAGACACGGCGGGCGGAGACTGATGTCGAACTCCGTGACGGGCAGTCGTTTGCGATTGCAGGGCTCCTGAACAATCAGTCGGTTGAGGATCGCCAGGCGATTCCCTTCCTGAGCAGCCTACCGATCATTGGGAATCTGTTTAAGAGCAAGTCCGATAGCGCCTCGCGGACGGAACTCCTGGTGCTGATAACCCCTCACCTCGTCCGCCCGTTGGAGCCATCGGAGGTGCCAGCCCTGCCAATCGATCCGAAGGTGTTCGTCAAGCCCTCGGGCGGAGCCGGTCCGCTTCTCGAGGGCGGAGGCGGGCTGGTGGACGGCCCCGCGCCGAAGGCGATTGTGAAGAAGGAACCCAAGCCGTGAATCCGGCGACCGGCGAACGGGGTGTCGTCCTGATCCAGGTCGGGCTCGCGCTGGTCGTGCTGCTGGGTTTTTCCGCGTTCGCGATCGATTACGGCATTCTGTGGGTCGCCCGTGAGCAGGCGCAAAACGCGGCCGACGCTGGGGCGCTGTTCGCGACGACGACGCTCGCATTCGATGACATGAGCATCACTTCACCGATCGAGGAGGTTTCTGAGGCGTTTGCGAGCAATACTCTTGTGTGGGGCCAGAAGCCTGTCCCCAAAGCCAGTAAATGCCGCGTGCCCTCCGCGACCTGCCCGACGGTTCCGGGACTTCCACCATCTCTGTTGCCGACGAGAAGGACGTCTTTCAGCGCCACGGTCAGCGTGTCTCACACGATGCGGACATATTTTGCCAGCCTTTTCGGTGTGGCAAACCAAAGCGTAAAAGCTGAAGCAACGGCCACTGTAACGCCCTCCAACGTCGCGACCTGTGTGTGGCCGCTGGCCATGCCCGACGATTGGCAGAGTGACCCAAACAATCCCGTGCAGTCAGATTCATTCTCCAAGTACACAGACCCCAGTCCGACAGAGGTCCAATTTCCCGACCGGTATGTGAAGCCATCGCTCAACAGTGAAAACACCGAACCCACCGGCTTCCAGGTAGTGGAAAAGTTACCGGTGCGCGCGTCGAAATCCGAACAGCAGATCTTCGCTCCGCCGTTGCTCGGGCCGGATCCAGGCAGTCCCGGCGCGTGGCTGCCGGCCACACGGAGTTCGCTTGTTGCAGTTCAGATCGGCCTAGGCGGGTTTTTTGGCAGCCTTACGTCATGTAACCCGCAGTCGGTTTATATCGGCGACAAAACGCTCTCGATCGACGACCTCTCGATCGATCCGGCCGCCACCTGGCTGGACGCATTAGGTGGGGTCGATGCGCTGAACGGGCAGGACGACGGCGCGACGTGGGACAATAATCTTTCTCGAATCAGGGGAAGCTGCGCCGCGACCGGATTCTGCGGTTCGATCCCAAGAGTGTTCTCGCCGCGGCTCGTATTGGTTCCGATGTTCGACCCGGACGAGTACGATCGGACACGCTTGGTGGGCTCGGTTAAATGTGTTGGCGGGCTCCCGTGCATCAAGATCGTGAACTTCATCGGGTTCTTCATCGACTCCAGCCCTGACCCGAACCAGATTGTGGGACACCTCACGACCTACCCGGGCAGGGACATCGACTTGAACAAGCCCTTCGTCGGGTACAGATGGGCGTTCCTGCGGACCGCTGTCCTTACGCGATAACGGAGCATCGGATTGAGTTTGAAAGTCACGGTGGTCGGCAGTCAGGATCGCGATCTGGAGGCCGTGCTTCGTACACTGGGCGCGACTCCGACCCTCGTGCCGATCGCCGATCTGGCGGCGCTCGCGCAGGCCTCGGCCAAGCAGCCCGACCTGATCGTCCTCGACCTGCGATCGCACGCCGGCGTACCGCCTGGCTTGGCCGCATTCAAGCGACAGCACCCCACGACGAGCGTGATCATCGTGGCGAAGACCCTGGATCCCGAGCTGATCCTCTCGGCGATGCGGGCCGGGGCTAACGAGTGCCTGGCCGAACCACTTAATCAGGGCGAATTGGATGCGGCCATCACCCGCGTTTCGGTGCGCCAGGCTGCTCCAGCCGCCAGCCAGGCGTTTGCCATCGTCGGCGTGAAGGGTGGCGTCGGCGCGACGTCGCTGGCCGTGAACGTGGCCACGGCCCTTGCGCGTGTGGCCTCGGCCGGCGCGCTGCTCATCGACCTTCACGTCGCACGAGGCGAGGCGGCCCTGTACCTGGGCGTCGAACCGCGATTCACCGTGGTGGACGCCCTCGATAACATTCAAAAACTCGACGAGGCCTTTTTCAGGTCGCTGGTCGTGCGAGCCTCGTCGCGGCTCGATCTGCTGGCAAGCCCGGATGCCGTTGGCGCCGGTCGGCTCGACCAGCCACGCGTTCGCACGCTGCTCGAATTCACGTCCAAGTTCTTCGAGTTCACCGTGGTCGATGTCCCTCGCACCGAGCCTGGCGCGCTGGACGCGCTCGACGGCATGAAGTCGATTGTCGTCGTCACGACGCAGGAACTGGCCGCCGTGCGAAGCGCGGCCGTGATGGTCAACCGCCTCAAACAGCGGTATGGCAAAGAGCGGCCGGTGGTGGTACTGAACGCAAAAGACAACCAGTCGGACATCAGCAGAGAAGACATCGAGCAGTCCGTGGGAGCGCCGGTCGCCTACACGGTCCCGGGCGATTCCAAGGGAACGATGGAAGCGCTGAACAAAGGGCGGCCCGTGGTGCTCGACAATCACAACAACTTGGCCGCCTCGTACGAAAAGTTCGCGCGATCCCTGGCCGGATTGACCATCGAGAAAGCAGACGCGCAGGCGGGTTCAGGCTGGCTCGGGCGCCTGACCGGGCGTAAGTAGCAGGAAGGTATTCGGAGTGCTTCGATGAGCAGTAACTTCGACGCGGGAATCTCGGGGCTGTCGGTCGTCGACACCCGGGATCCCCGGTATCAGCAGATCAAGGGGCGCGTACACGAGGAGTTGCTCAACCGGCTCAATCTCGAGCGCCTCACGCGCACGCGACGCGAAGATGCGGAGCCGGAAATCCGCGGTGTGATCGGCGGTTTGCTCGATCGGGAATCGCTGACCACACCCCTCAGCTCGTACGAGCGCGAGAGCGTCATCACCGACGTGCTCGACGAGCTGTTCGGGCTCGGCCCTCTCGAAACGCTCCTCAGCGATCCGACCGTCTCGGACATCCTGGTGAACCGGGCGGATCAGGTGTATGTCGAGCGGAAAGGGAAGCTCGAGCTCACCGATACCGTGTTCCGAGACAATCGCCACGTGTTGCAGATCATCGAGCGGATCGTGAGCTCCGTCGGCCGGCGCATCGATGAGTCGAGCCCGATGGTCGACGCCCGGCTCGCCGACGGTTCGCGCGTGAACGCGATCATCGCGCCGCTGGCCCTGGACGGGGCGGTGTTGTCCATCCGCCGGTTTCCAACGGACCGTCTCGAGGCCAAGCACCTCGTGGCGCGTGGCGCGCTGACGCAAAGCATGATCGACTTTCTCGAAGCCGCCGTCGCATGCCGCAACAACATCATCGTGTCGGGCGGCACCGGCGCGGGCAAGACGACGCTCTTGAACGTCCTCTCGGGCTTCATCAACGACGACGAACGCGTCGTGACGATTGAGGACGCCGCCGAATTGAAGCTGCGGCAGCGGCACGTCGTCAGACTGGAAACGCGCCCGGCGAATATCGAAGGCAAGGGCGAAATTCGCCAGCGTCAATTGATGAGCAACGCGCTGCGGATGCGGCCGGATCGGATCGTCGTCGGCGAGGTGCGCGGCGAAGAAGCGCTCGACATGTTGCAGGCCATGAACACCGGGCACGACGGCAGCCTCACGACGATTCACGCCAACAGCACGCGCGACGCGCTGTATCGGCTCGATACGATGGTGGCGATGGCCAATTTGAACATTCCGGAGCGCGCCGTGCGGCAGCAGATCGCTTCGGCGGTGAACCTGGTCGTCCAGGCGACGCGGCTGTCCGACGGGAGCCGGCGCGTCACGGCCATTTCAGAGATCACCGGTATGGAAGGCGACGTGATCACGATGCAGGACCTGTTCCTGTTCGAGCGTCTCGGCATATCGCCGGAGCGGAAAGTGCTCGGACGGTTCAAGGCGACCGGCATCCGTCCGAAGTGCAGCGACAAGCTGGCGGCCTCGGGCTTCGTTCTGCCGATCGAAATGTTCGAGCAGGTCGAATATGTGTGAGTTGACGTCATGAGTCTCGTGCTCGGCACCTTCGTCGGCGTGCTCGCGCTCGTCTTGGGCGCCTACTGGGTCTTTGTGGTCCGGGAGGAAGCCGGCGCGCATCGCGCGTTACAGAAGCGACTCCGTCCGCAGGAGGAGGCCGCGCGCAAGAGCAAGCTGACCCTCGCGAAATCGGATCAGCGACAGTTCGGGGTCGCGCTGTTCAACGGCCTGCAGAGTCTGATCGATCAATCCGGTCGCAAGAAGACGGTGCCCCGGTTGTTGTTCACGTCCTTTATGAGCGGTTTTGTCACGGGCATGGTGAGCTGGACCGCGTTCCGCGTGCCCGTGGTCGCCCTCGCGGCGGGCCTGCTGGCCATGATGGCGCCCTATGCGTTGCTCAAGCGCGCCGTGGCCAAGCGGATGTGGAAATTCGAGGAACAATTCCCCGACGCCATCGACCTGATTGCGCGGGCCCTGCGCGCGGGTCACGCGTTCCCTCCAGGGCTGGCCATGGTGGCGGAAGAGCTCGGCGATCCGGTCGGCCCGGAGTTCAAGTTGTTGTACGACCGTCAGAACTTCGGGATGGCGATGCCGGACGCGATGCGAGCGTTTGCCGCCCGTGTGCCCCTGATCGACGCTCGATTCTTCGTCACGGCCGTCCTCACGCAGCGCGAGGCTGGAGGGAATCTGTCGGGCGTCCTCGACAACCTCTCGGCGGTGATCCGGGAGCGATTCAAGGTGAAACGGCAGGTGGGCGTCATCTCGGCCCACGGGCGCATGACGGCGGCCATCCTCGCGGGGATGCCGCCGGTCATCGGCGGCGCGCTGTTCCTCATCGCGCCGCAGAACGCGTTGCTGCTCTTTCGCGACCCATTAGGCGTCAAGATGCTGATCGGCGCGGGCGTGCTCCAGGCTCTCGGGATGTTCTGGATCAGCAAGGTTATCAAAGTCGAGTACTGACACATG
>Ga0209515_10006195_pt1 | contig 15030 bp, 23 predicted proteins | sample Subgroupgradi54m_FD_187454 | JGI IMG/M metagenome (GOLD analysis project Ga0209515, IMG submission 187454) | Subsurface groundwater microbial communities from S. Glens Falls, New York, USA - GMW60B uncontaminated upgradient, 5.4 m (SPAdes)... ...
AGATGAAATTAAAAATAGAGTAAGACAATTCTTTTCTGACGTTTTTCAGTAGCTTTCCTTATAATGCATGCGGCCTAAATGCTCTCGATTATTATCTTTTCAATTTCAACTACGTTGAATTGTTTTGTTTGTTCAATGCCGTAATTAAGTTTTTCAGCAGTTGTTGCGTGTAAAGTGTATAGCTTTTGCCCTTTGCGCACTTTGTCTCCTGTGCGTACGTGTATAACCATTCCAGCTGCTTTGTCAGTTGGGCAGCCTAGTGCGCGGCAAACGCGGGAAATTGCATGGTTGTCTATGTGCTCAATTTTTCCATCAACTTCAGCCAGCACGCCGTAAGTTAATTGACCTACTTTAATCTGCTCTGGAGAAATGTTTGGGTTTCCTCCTTGCGCTTGTATTAGTTGGCGGAACTTTTCATCCGCCTTTCCACTTTTGAGCTGATGCAATGCAATTCGGTAACCTTCTTCTTTGCTTATGCCGCGCGCCATGTGCAATATATATCCAGCCATCCGGCAAGATTTTTCAGCAAGTAGCCCATCTCCTCCTTTTAACACTCTCAAAACTTCGCGTGCTTCAAGAGCAGGGCCAACTGAATAGCTTACGGGTTCAGATCCATCTGTAATTATTACATCTACTTTCATTCCCATTTTTGCACCTAGGCTTTGAAAATCCTGGGCTAACTCCCGCGCTTTATCTAATTCCAGAATTTTAGCGCCGCGGCCAATTGGTATATCTAGCAAAACAAGCGTTGCTCCTTCTGCTTTCTTTTTCGCTAAAATGCTTGCAAGAAGAAGGCTTTTCGGGTCAAGGCGCAGCGGGTTGCGGATTTTTATCAATTTGTCATCGGCCATAGCCATGTTTACTGCTCCGCCCCAAACTAAACAGCAGCCAACTTTTTTTACTACTTTTTTAATATCTTCAATTGAAAGAGAAACAGGGCAAAGCACTTCAAGCGTGTCGGCAGTTCCAGCTGCGCTTGAAATTGCACGCGTGCAGGTTTTTGGAATTGTCAAACCAAGCGAAGCAATAATAGGAACTATCAACATGCTCGTCCTGTCGCCGGCTATTCCCCCAATTGAATGTTCAGAAGTTACTGGCTGCAAACTTTTGTCAAATTCCAGCCGTTCGCCAGTGTTGAAAATAGCTTCTGTAAGCGCGGCTGTTTCCTCTGAATTTAACTCATTTATATAAACCGCAGAAATGAATGCAGCTAATTCTGCATTTGAAAGCCGCTCCGCCATAAGGTCTTCAACAATCGAATAAATTTCTACCTTTGTCAGGATTTTGTTGTCGAGTTTTTTTCTAATGTAGTCTAAACTTTCCGGTCGCTTAGTATGTTCAATTGTAATCTCGTCGCCGCTTTTAACTCCTAATTTTTGTGCAATTTCCCTGAATAATTCAACTTCGCTTTCTCTGACATAAGAGTGTGAAAAATCTACAATTGCAGTTTCTTCTTTTTTTCCAAATCGAAGCTTAACCCGATCCAAAATGTTCAAATCCATTCTTTTAGCTTGTTCTTCGCTAAGGACAATTTCATTTTGGCCAGCTTCAATATCAAGAACTTTAGCCCTGAAAGTATGCCGAGGGCTATTCAAGTGGCTTAATGCTGGGAGGCTAAGCTTATTGGGCTTAGGTTTTTGCACTGCCGTTTTTCTCTGCGGCTCCCTTCTTTTTATCTTCTGGCGTAACATAACCATTATTAATCTTACTGTTAACTGTAATATATCTTGAAATTTATTACTTGTTATCGGAGATCACTATGACAAATGAAAGCGTTTTGGACAGATTCAGCATATCGAGAGACACTTTAGTTCAGGAGCCTGAAAAACCTTTAACTGATGAGGAAAAAGAAATTCTCTCTATTCTAGAGTCAAGCCACCCTAAAATAGTAGTTGTAGGCACTGGTGGAAGCGGGTGTAATACAATAAACCGCATGACGCAAATTGGAATCAAAGGCGCCACTCTAATAGCAATGAACACTGATGCACAGCACTTGCTTCGCATAAAAGCGGACCGCAGGCTGATAATTGGAAAAAAGAAAACAAAAGGCCTAGGCGCAGGAAGTAACCCTGCAATTGGCGAAGCAGCTGCGCAGGAATCTCAAGAGGAGATTAAGTCCGCGCTCGGCAGTGCAGATTTAGTTTTTGTAACTGGTGGAATGGGCGGTGGAACTGGTACAGGCAGCGCGCATATAATTGCCAAATGCGCCAAAGATATAGGCGCCCTATGCATTGGGGTAGTTACAACGCCATTTTATTCAGAAGGGCCAAAGAGAATGGCAAATGCAATGGATGGCTTATCAAAACTACAGAGGGTTGCCGATACAACTATATCTATTCCAAATGATAAGTTACTTTTATTTGTTCCAGATTTGCCGTTAAACGCGGCTTTCAAAGTCGCTGACAGCGTATTAACAAATGCGGTTAAAGGAATTGCCGAGTTGATTACAAAGCCGGGGTTGGTTAACTTGGACTTTGCAGATATGCGCACGATTCTTGAACATGGCGGCGATGCCGTTATTGGTTTAGGCGAAGTTTCAAACGACGAGACAAAAGACCGCATAATTATAGCAGCAGAAAAAGCGCTTACATCTCCGTTGCTTGACGTAGATATCCGTACAGCTGACCGCGCTTTGATAAACATCACCGGCGGCTCTTCAATGACATTAGGCGAAGCAGAAGCTGGAGTTAATTCAGTAGCAAACAAAATCTCAAAAGACGCCCACATAATTTGGGGGGCTACAATTGATGACACTCTTGAAAAAGGCGGCATCCGCGTTTTAGCTGTACTAGCGGGAATAAAAAGAACCGACGCGTTTGGAGGAGAAAAAGAAGCCCAGATAGACTTAGATTTTGTCTGATGAATGCGCTTATGCCCTATAAGTTGATTAATGCCAATAAGCTGATTACGTTATGAATTTACAAAATACATTTGTCCAACCGCTGGCTGACTTCGTTGGCCAGAGCCTGCGCGTTATCAACGTTACGCACAAGCCGCAGTCATTTGAATACAGGCAAATCGCAATGTCAACTGGAATTGGGATACTTGTAATTGGAATAATTGGATTCGTAATCGCAATGACGGCGCATTTCCTAAGAGTGATTTAGAAAAAGGGTTGATTTGAAAAAATGTTATACGCTTATAGAGTAACCGCAGGCCAAGAAGCCATAGTTTCGGACTTGCTTTACAAAAAAATTGAAAAAACCAAAGTGCCGATAAAAGCCATAATTGTATCGCCCCGTCTACGCGGCTACGTGTTAGTTGAAGCGCCGGACGATATAACTGCAAAATCCGTAATAACAAACGTTCCCCACATAAAAGGCGCACTGCACAAGTCAATTCCAGTAAGCGAAATTACTGAGTTGCTTGAAAGCAAGCCGCAAGAAATAGTGCTCAACAAGGGAGACCTAGTGGAAATAATTTCCGGTCCGTTCAAAGGCGAAAAAGCAAAAGTTGTGCGCATTGACAACAGCGACGTAACCGTAGAACTCGTCGAAGTTGCAGTTCCAATTCCAGTCACAATAAAAATCAACACGCTGAAAGTGTTGCCGCAGTAAAAGAGCGGAATAAAACAAACTCTTATAAAAACTTATAAAAATGGTGATAATTACATGTCAGATAAATTAACAATTCCAGCTTTAGTCGAAGGCGGCAAAGCGTCCATGGGGCCGCCCCTTGGACCTGCGCTCGGCCCTTCTGGTGTAAATCCAGGTCAAGTAATTGCAGCGATTAATGAAAAGACAAAGGCATTTGTCGGCATGTCTGTGCCAATAAAGGTTATAATTGACAAAAAGGCAAAAACCTTTGAAATTGAAGTTGGCACCCCGCCTACTTCTAGTTTGATAAAATCAGAACTTGGACTAAAAGAGCCAGTAAAAGAAGAAGCTGGCGTAAAGGGCAAAAAGACAATTGGTAACCTTTCTTTTGACCAAATTGTGAAAATCTCACAAATGAAGCGCGACGCAACGCTTGCCAAATCAACCAAAGCACATGCAATGGAAATCATCGGCACTTGTGTAAGCTTAGGTGTAACTGTTGAAGGCAAACCGCCAAAAGAAATGCAAGCTGAAATAAAAGAAGGAAAGTGGGATAAGAAGTTGAAAGATTGAAATTCTACAAATTAGGCAGTTTAACCAAACTCTTTTAAACTTCGCTTTGCCGTTAAATTACACTCAACAAGCTTCCCAGCTGTTGAACTGTAAAGTACTAATTCCATTGGAATTAGGAGGGAAATTTAAATGGATAAAAATAAGCTTTCAAAGGCTATTACTGACGCTCTAGCGCAAGGCAAAGGTAAATGCAAGTTTGTGCAGAGCGTTGAAATCGCTGTTAACTTCCGCGACGTTGATTTTACAAAGCCTGAAAATAGGCTTAACTTAGACGTAGCGCTGCCCTTTTCTCCCAGGGAAGTAAAAGTGGCGTTGTTTGCAGATGGCCAACTGGGATTAGATGGCCGCGGTGTTGTTGACAAGATAATTCCCGGCACGGAAATTGAAACCTACGTTAAAGATAAAAAGTTGCAAAAAGAGTTGCTTGAATATTCACTACTTGCTTCTACTCTGCTCATGCCGGTAATTGGTAAAACGCTAGGTCAAATCTTAGGTGCAAGAGGCAAATTGCCAAAGCCAGTGCTGCCAAATGCAAACCTCCGTGATTTAGTTGACCGCACCAAGCGCAGCATCAGCGTCAAAACAAAAGGCAAATACTTACCAACAGTTCACGCGTTAGTTGGAAAAGAAAACATGCCGCTTGAACAACTGCTTGAAAATATCCAAACTGTAATGGAGTCAATTGGAAAGACAATTCCAGACCACCAGATTAAATCAGTTTACATTAAAACAACAATGGGCACGCCTGTTAAAATGACAATTTGAAAATGAGGTTGCTAAAATATAGCAAGACGCAGAAATAATCCAAAGAATTGCTGCTTCTTGCTATCTAGCAAACCGGCAAGTTAACCGAAAGACTTTATCGGTTTGCTATAACGTGAAACTAAGTGATCCAGTATGGCTATAAATAAACAAGAGAAAAAACACGTTGTAAAAGACGTAACTGCCAAACTCAAGCAGTACAAAACCGTAGCCGTAGCCAGCATCTCGGGATTAAAGTCGCGCCAGTTTAACGCAATTAAGAAAAAGCTACGCGGCCAAGCTGAAATGATCGTAGCTAGGAAAACTTTAATCACTCGCGCTATTCAAGAAGCCAGACCCGAATTAGCCGAATTGGTAAAACACATGCCGACTTCTGAAGTTATTGTTCTATCTAATCTAGACGCATTTAAGCTTTACAAGTTGTTTAAGCAGAGCAAATCAAAGACGCCTGCAAAAGCTGGGCAAATTGCTCCAAATGATATAATCGTTCCAGGCGGAGAAACAAACTTAGCTCCAGGTCCAGTGCTTACAGAACTAAAACAGGCAAAAATAGATGCAAAAATTCAAGGGCCAAAAATTGTCATTACAAGAGATACTGTTGTTGCAAAAGCAGGTCAGCCAATAACGCCACAAGTAGCTGGTGTATTATCTAAGCTCGGTATAGAGCCAATGGAAGTTGGAATTGACGTTAAAATTGCTTACGACAACGGCACAATGTACCCTGGTGAAATACTCAATGTCGACGAAGCAAAAATACTAGACGACATACGCACAGCACACCAACAGTCAGTCAACTTGGCTGTTTATGCTGAGATATTCAATTCAGTTTCAATTGAAATACTGTTAATGAAATCAGCTCGCGAAGCGCAGGCGCTGAAAGCAAAGATGCCTACAGTTGCAGATGAGCAAAAAGCAGTTGCTCCTGAAACCCCCGCAGAAGCCCAAACGCCTCCGCCTGAGGGAACCGCGGGCTAAATTAAATAATTGATTTAAATTTGTTTTATGTTTTGAAAAAAGTTTGAAAAAATAAATAAAAAAGATAGAAATTAATAAAATTGATAAAAAAATTAAAAAATGTTAAAAAAATTGAGGGTGAAATGAAATATGGAATACACTTATGCAGCAATGTTATTGCACAGTGCAAAACAGCCAATAAACGAAGAGAATGTCAAGAAAGTTCTACACGCAGCCGGAGTTAAAGTAGATGATCTAAAGATAAAGGCTCTTGTAACTGCGCTTGAAGGCGTTGACATTGAACAAGCTATAAAGCAAGCAGCAGTTGTTGCCGCAGCTCCAGCAGCATCTACGGAAGGCAAGAAAGAAGCTCCAAAAGAAGATGAAAAGAGCGAAGAAAAGAAAGAAGAAGAAGCTGCAGCTGGACTAGCAAGTCTGTTCGGCTAAATATTTTAATTGGGCAGCGTTTGCTGCCCAACTTTTTATTTTTGAGCCTAGCGGCAGCTTAATATAATGCGACGTTACGTTTTATTACGTGGTGTAACATGGTGCAAGCTGTTGTTAATTTAACTGATTACGTGGATCGGGTTTTGAATATTGTGAAGGCAAAGCATGGCTTCAAACGCAAGGATGAGGCAGTTAACTTTATCGTGCAAGAATATGCTGGAGAAACTTTAGAGCCTGAGCTTAGGCCCGAATTTGTGCATAAGATAAAGGAAATAGAGCGGCGCGGAAAGTTTAGGGAATACTCCTCTCTGAAGGAGCTGCGGGCAAGGATTGAACATGCGTAAGTTCCGAACAGAGCCAAAATTAGAGGAAATCCTTAAGAAACTGTTTAAACGCGATAGGAAGCGCTATGAAATTATAATGAAGAAAATGCAGGAGATACTTACTTCTGAGGATCCGAATCATTACAAGAACCTGCGCGTTCCGCTGCAGCATTTAAAACGCGTGCATATTGATTCCAGTTTTGTGCTTACTTTTCGCTACGTTCAGTCCGAAGATTTGATTATTTTCTACGACTTCGGCCACCATGATGAGATTTTCAAACGGTAGAAAGTTAAGCCGCTGGCTTTTGTTCAGCTGGTGCAAGTTGTGCTCGAGGTACCGATATTGGCGCTGGTACGTTGATTGCAAATGCTAGTAAGGTGCCTACGGCGCTTCCTGTAAATGTTATTCCGCCAAGTACTTCGGATGCAATGTCGTCTGGAAGCCTGCGGCTTTTCTCCCAAGCTTCTTGAATTGACTTGCTGTCTTTTTCTTCTAAATAGAGTTCGCCCTCAATTGTCATTGTAGCGACATCTGGCTCGTAAACAATAGCATATTCGTATTGTATTGTGAGTGCGTTTTTCACAGCTTTAACATTCAAAATGTTAATGTTAATCTGGGTATTTTCGCGTTTTACATCTTTCACGTTTTCCGCGCGTACCTTTGTAACCTTTCCACCAGTAATCACTTTCAAAACACCTCAAATTAATAGAATTTCAATGAAAAAATAGAAACAAAGGGGTTTAAATTATCTGCGTTTTGGTGTTCAGTTGTGTCTTTCACGAAAACCTTTCTACACTTTTGATGTAGTGTATTAAAGGTTGGCCAAAAGTGTCTTTGGAGAGAAAAACGCTATTTCGTTTGTTTCATTCTATCTAATACTCTTGGCTGAAATTATTTTTCATATGCATTTTCTTGCCTTATACTACTATTAGAGTACAATTGGGTACGATCTTTTGTTTCAATAGATAGAGATTACTTTTAAGTTTAATATCACCGTGAGCTGATGCTTCTAGAAAGTATGCATTTCAGACATTTTTTAACTTGTTTTTTTCCGTTTTGTCGGCTTGTGACGGGCAAAGCAATATATATTCCTGTCCGGCAAAGTGTTGAAGGGCACTGTCTGAATTAGGGGCGGCAGTGAAGGCGTTTGTATGGGAATTATAAGTATTGTAGATTCGGCTTTGCAAAAACTTCTTCTATCATCAGGTCGTTCAATTAAACTCGCTTTACTCCTGGGAATTTCACTGGTGCTATTTGGATGCTTGCAACAGCCTCTAGTAAATTCCCCTAATTTCACTTCTACGGTTTTTGTGCCTAAGGCACCGGAGAACCCCCTTGACACTATAGCTCTTTGTTTCGTGCCAGAGGAAAGCCGCTATGCTTGCAATGTTGATGAAGACTGTATCTGCGAGAATGCGGGTGTTTTTGTGGGGAACAAGTTTTATTATGAACATTGTGCTGATAAAAGTAAGTTTGCTTCTGATCACTGTGGAGGTTTTGGACCGCTACCAGTTGCTTGCATAAGCCACAGTTGTACAACCTCCTACCCGCCTGCTAACTGGACGTTTGAAAACTGCGACGGGTTAAGCTCTGAACGCACCAAAACACTTTGTAAACGCGAATTAGTTCGCTTCATGGCTAATCAATATACTGATGAAACTTTTTGCAATTTAATGAAGCCTGAGCGTCTCTTTAACCAGACTCAGTGCAAGGATCTATTTTTCGATACTAAAGCGTACGCTGACAAGAATTCAACTTGGTGTGAAAGAATAGTCGACCCATACGAACGGAGAACATGCAATCCATGAGCATAACTATTTTGTCAAAAGGGAAAATTCTTGCAAAGGTAATAAGCGTACTGCTGTGTTTTTTGCTATTAGGTTTACTACCCTCTTTGGCTTCTGCCAGAGTAAGCGTTAATGATCACTGGGTTGAAATCCACCAAAACGCTGCAGACACGCAAGAAGTTACTATAGGCGTTACGGCGGATTTAAATGGTTTAGAGGGTCAGAAAAAAGTGGGTTGAAAAAAATGGAAAGAAAGTTTCTGTTGATTGGTTTGCTTGGTATAGCCGTTTTGCTATTTGGATGCTTGAATAGTAATGGTTTTGTGCCTTTGAAGAACCAAACGGTTAATCAGAGTAAAATAATGCCATTGAATGTTAGTCAGTTGTTAGCTTCTGGAAGCAGTTTGGAAGGCAAGCTTATATTTGTACGTGGCAGAGCCGTGCCAAGTGTAGTAAGTAGCGGGCCAGGGATGTTTTGTCCAGGCGGGTGCTGCTACTTTGATTATGTGAGTGCTGGCTTATCGTTGTCTAATGGTTTATCGCCGCAAGATTCAATACCCATTGCTGGTGGTACGTGTAATGGAAGATCATGCCAGGAGGTTGAAAATCCCGGATCTTGCATGAACGAAAGTTTGCATTGTGGCATTTCGTGTTATCCGCTGCAATTTAATGAATCCTACGCCGTATATGCGTTGCTGCGTAGAAATGCAAGTTCACAGGAAACTGCCTATGCACTTTCGAATTACTTCTATTTGGAACTGGTTAACTTTACTAGGTTTGGGGGCGGAATAGATGAGAAATAGGAAATATGTTTTGTTAGTTGTGTTTTTAGCTCTTTTGCTTTCTTCAGTAGCTAATGCTGCGCCTGTTGCTAAAGAGCCATATCTTGACCCTGTTGTAATTTCTGACCTTGAGCAGAAAAATGAAGCGCCTGTAATAGTAGAGGTTTACCCGAGTGATAACCTAAATGACAAGGCAAACATCAGAGATCTTCTAAGAGTAGCTGAGATAGAATCCAGCGCAGCTGGAAAAAATAGAAAGCTATTGGAAGAAGTTATCGGGGGAGAATTAAAGGGCAAAAAAATAACGCATCGCGGTGTTTTTCAGGACTGGTTTGCAACTACTATTGATAGAAAGATTTTGAATTTGTTATCAAAAAATCCTAAAATCAAAGCCATTTATTCAAATCGCCCAATTGCTTTTGGGGTACTTAGTGAAAGCGTCCCTTTGATAAATGCAGACAAAACTCGTTTAGCAGGGGCAACGGGTGCCGGTCAGACAATTTGCGTCGTTGATAGTGGAATAAATTATACTCACCCTGCTCTTGGAGGCTGCAATAGAACAACTAACATAACCAGTGCAAATTGTACAAAAGTTGTAGATGGATATGATTTTGTTAATAATGATGCGGATCCTATGGATGAGTTCGGCCATGGAACCTGCTCAACGCGTCTGCCTCTTCATCATAATTTACATGTGCCATTTTATCAACTTTGACAAGTTATTTGTGAGTTAATTTTTATTAAACCGCGTGTTGTTTACGCGGGCTTTGAGCTCTAAAAGTTTAGCGTTTGCCCTATTTCAAGCACTTTTACTTCGGTTTTTCCGCCTCTTAAGCGTTGGGCAAATTCATGCGGGTCTGCTTTAATTTGGCTAAATGTGTTGAAGTGCATTGGAACGGCGAATTTAGCTTGCATTCTCTTCACTGCACCAACTGCTCCGAGTATGTCCATTGTGTACGTTCCGCCAATTGGAATTAGTGCAACGTCTACGTTGATATTGGACATGTCGTGAAACTCGTAAGTGTCGCCAGCAAAGTAAACGCTTTTTCCGCCTTTTTCAACAACGAATCCAACGGGGTTAACGCTTTGCGGGTGCCGCGCTGGAGTTACGCGGATGTTTAAGCCATGCAGTACAAAAGAATCCCCTTCGTTTACAACCATTTTTACCCGCGGGGAAATATCGTGAAGTTTGGCCAATGCTTCTTCGGGCCCTACTACGGTTGCGAATGTACGTTGGGCAATGCGCGTTGTATCATAAGCGTCGCAGTGGTCAAAATGCTCGTGGCTAACTAGGATAACCTCTGCCTTGCGAATCGAGTCTACACTTTTGACCGATGGCATAACTAGCCTTTCGTTTTCTCTAGGTTTGACATTAAACCACGGGTCAGTGTAAATTACGCTTCCGTTGAGCTCTATTTCAAAGCTGGCGTGACCAAGCCAAGTTAAACTTGCCATATAAACCAATTATCGTGTATTAATAATAAAACAAAAGCGCGGAAAAATTATAATAACCATCGGTTGCACACTTATTCCGAAGGTATTAGAAAAATGATCAGTCTTGACCGCAAAGTGATTGAAAGCGCCTTACAGGGAGCGCGGAATGTTTATCCAAATGAGTTTATTGCGTTGTTCCGCGGCGCTGAAAAACCAATAGCCAAAAAGAATGAAGAGAAAAACGTTGAAATTACGGAATTAATTATCCCGCCTTTTTCTGACTACAGCGCGCATTCATCGGGGTTTAACCCGTGGCATTTGCCCCTCTCGATCGACATAATTGGATCTTTTCATTCACATCCATCTGGTCGGGGGGAGCCTTCGCAGCAGGATTTGAATTTCTTTTCCACAAATGGAGTTTTTCATGTGATTGCATTTCCCCCATTTACAAGTGATAGTTTCCGCGCTTACAATAGCAAAGGAAAGCCAATTCCGTTTAAAGTGCGATGATTTTAAAAAGCTTAACTTCTTGAACAATTAACAAAGCAATTGAACTATGCATCTTTTGCATCTATCGCATATATTGAAGTTGATTTAATTTGCCTATTGAACTACAAAGACAAAAGCCAGAAGGCACTCCTTGGGTTGTAATTCTTGGAATTGTGCTAGTCATAGCGCTTGGCTTGTTTGTTGCATATAGTTCAATTGGCGGCTCAGGCTTTTCTCTACCTTCGTTTTCATCGCAACCAAAACAAGAAGTTATTCTACTACAAGCTGCAGATTGCACCGAGTGCATTTCACTTGCTTCAGCTCAAGCTGTTTTCAAAATTCCAATGCGCAATGTGACAAGCGGCGAAGAGTTCAACAAGTTAGTTTCCAAATATTCAATACGGAAATTGCCAGCGTTGATAGTTTCAAACCAAAGTCTTTTCACTGAACAAGCAGCGGGGCAAGTTGTCCAGCAGTTTACTTTACGAGCTGGTGCGTTGGTTTATGAAACAGTTACTCCGCCTTACTATGATATTAGCAATAGGAAAGTAAAGGGAGTGGTAAATGCAACTGTAATTTCTCCAGCTAATTGCAGCCAGTGCGTTGCGACCTCTGACGTATTAGGCGGCCTTGGAAGTATTGGTGTTAACCTGCAAAGGATTGATAGTTTTCAAGAAACTGACAGTCGCGCAGTTGAGTTAATAGGAAAATATCATTTGACAGTTCTTCCGGTGTTTATATTTTCTCCGGATTTACTCGAATATTCGGAAATTGCCCAGCAATGGGCTAAAATTGGCTCAACTGAAGCGGATGGAAATCTAGTGCTGAATAACTTATTTGCACCTTATAAAAATCTTTCAAATGGAAACACCGAGGGGTTAGTTAAGTTAACTTATATTTCGGCAAACGTATGCCGCACTTGCTACAATGCCACTCTTCATCGCAATGTGCTTGTAAGCCAGTTTAAACTGTATATCGCAAATGAAACAACTGTGGATGCTTCAAGCAGCCAAGGCGCTGCGTTGCTAAGACAGTATAACCTAACTCGCGTGCCAACTGTAATTTTATCAAAAGAAGCACGCGCTTATGCAAGTTTGAAAACGGCTTGGTCACAAGTTGGTTCATTTGAACCTGATGGTGCATTTGTATTTCGCGCTGTAGATCAACTACAAAATGTTAATTACACAACTGTAACAAACGGCGTAGTTAGCCCAAATGGAATTGCAACCGAGTCAACAGCAGCATCGACTGCATCTTCAGCATCTAATGGAGCTGTTGGACCAACTTCTTAACTTAAACGAAGCTGCAGCTTCGTTTAAGGCCTTATACCTCGGCGACTCGCGAGGTATAAGTTAACCTCTGCAACGCTTTTCTCAACTTCGCCGCTTTTTATGTCTTTCAAAAGACCCTTCTCTTTATAATAAGTAGTTAGCGGGAAAGTTTCTTTTTGGTAAATGTCATGCCGCTTGCGCACAACTTCTAAACTATCATCTGGCCGGTGAATTAATGTAGCGTTGCATTTGTCGCATTTGTTGTCATTTTTCGGAGGCGCAGTTATTATATTGTAAACTGCATGGCAAACGGGGCATGTTAACCGGTTCACAAGTCGCTGTTCAATAACTTCTTTGCTTGCAAAAACGTTTATCACTAGGTCAACTTTTTTGCCGTGTTTTCTTAACTCTTCTTCAAGGTCACGCGCTTGCTTTAAGTTACGCGGGTAGCCGTCAAGTAAAATTTTTTCCACGACTTTTTCCTTTTCAATTGCATTGCTGACTATTTTCAAAGCTAGTTCATCGCTAACTAAGTTGCCTGCGTCAATTATGTTGGCAATTTCTCTTCCAAATTCACTGCCGCTTTTAATCTCAGCGCGTAGAATGTTGCCGCTTGAAATGTGCTTGTACTCGCCTTCGGCTTCCAATGCTTGAGCTAAAGTTCCTTTTCCAGCTCCAGGCGCTCCGATTAACAAAATTATCAATGGTGGTGCATCACAATTCCAAATTTTAAACTTATGGGCCCGGTGGGATACTCAGGCCATGCCCCTTTTTTCTTTACGAAAGAAAAAAGGTGCCAGGCGTGGCGCCAAAAAAGAAAACGTTAAATAAACACAATGTAAATTTTCTTTCTTTTGTCACGCCTGACTTTTCTTTCTTTTTTAAAGAAAGAAAAGGATGGCAATTTGAACCCACGACAAGCTGGTTAAAAGCCAGCTGCTCTGGCCAAGCTGAGCTACGGGCCCTTTTTAGAAACATATATCTTGGAATCGTTTTCTTTTATATATCATGGAGTTAACCAAACCAAACCACGGCATACCTGTTGTTTTTGACACCAACTTTCTTCTACTTCCGTTCCAACGCAGGGTAGATGTATTTGGCGAAGTTGAACGGCTACTTGAAGAGCCTCATTACCTCGTCGTTGTAAAACAGACGCTTGACGAGTTGAAGGGTTTATCCGCTAGGCATAAGAAAGATTCTCCCGCAGCTAGAGCTGCGCTTGCGCTTATTGAGACGAAAAGTTTTGAAATAGAAGGCGGCTTTGAAGGCAATGCTGATGCAGCGATTGTGAAAATGTGTGCTGCTGTTGGGAGTGAAGGTGCGAGGGCAGTAGTGTGCACTAATGACCGCAGGCTAAGGGATAGATTGAAAAAATTAGGCGGCCGAGTTTGCGTTTCGCGGGACAAAGGGCACTTGGGATTGGTATAGTGCAATGAGCTGTAGGAGAGCTAGTGCGTTCTAAGCAGAGTCCAAGCGCGCCTTTTTTAAAGGTGTTTTGCCCAATTATTTTCACTTATTTTCAATTCTTTTTAATAATTTTTGAGGTTTAGTTTAAAATATGTATAAATTGGTAACGTTTAAGGAAGTTGTTAGGATTCCTCCGAATTTATTCGGCAAGAAAGTTTCAGAAGGAGCTTTAGACATGCTTCGCGAACAGTACGAGCGAACAGTTTCAAGGCAACATGGAATAATTGTAAGCCTAAGCGATGCGCGAATTAAGTCAAAAGGAAAAGTTGTGCATGGCGACGGTGCAGTTTTTTGCGACGTTGAATTCGACGCAATTGTGTTTACTCCAGTTGCAAATGAAGTTGTTGAAGGCCGCGTTAGCGAAACAGTTGAGTTCGGCGCCTTCGTTAGGTTAGGCCCAATTGATGGCTTGGTTCACGTTTCGCAAATTGCAAACGATTACTTCTCTTACGACAAGCGAACTGGAAATTTGGTTGGAAAGAATTCAAAGAAATCACTTGCAAAGGGAGAATTGGTACGCGCGAAAATTGCAACTGTTAGTTTCAAAGATACTATTCCAAATAGTAAAATTGCGCTTACAATGCGCACAGAAGGTTTAGCAAAATGACAACTGAAAAAGCATGTAGGAATTGCAGGTCAATTGTATCGGAATCCACTTGTGCATTATGTGGCACAGGAGACTACTTGACAAAAACGTGGGAAGGTTATATTTTAGTTGTTAATCCAGATGCCAGTGAAGTTGCAACGGCAATCGGAGCCAAAACTCCTGGAAAATATGCATTGAAAATAAAATAGATGGTGGCGAGAAATAAAAAAATCAAAATAAAAATGATTGTAAAATATGGTGAATAAATTTAAATGAAAATTAAACTTGATTCAAAAAAGGAAAATAAATTGTTCGACCGTATTGATGTAACTGCAACTGCCAGTGATTATTCCTCGACTCCTTCGAGAATGGAAGTTGCAAAGGAATTGGCAAAAGAAGTTGGCTGTGATATTGGTGCCGTTGTTATTAATGAAATTGATCAGCCCTTTGGATCTAAAAGTGTAAAAATAAACGCACGTGTTTATCCTTCTCAAGAAGCAGCGCAGAAAGTAGAGCCTGCTTATAAATTTGCACGCGGAAAACCAAAAGAAGCAACCCCTGCAGCTGCATGAACAGTATTATGAAAAATTGAACTTTAAGTGATTATATTTTTATGGCG